>Ga0080004_1110138_pt1 | contig 14962 bp, 11 predicted proteins | sample WasSprMetagenome_FD_69207 | JGI IMG/M metagenome (GOLD analysis project Ga0080004, IMG submission 69207) | Sulfidic aquatic microbial communities from Washburn Spring, Yellowstone National Park, USA - WS (SPADES assembly) (version 2) | ecosystem: Environmental > Aquatic > Thermal springs > Hot... | reverse complement strand
GTTCCAGCACCCCAGAGTATTGATGTTGCAACAGCGGCAAGTATACCCTTCACCCGTAGACCCCTCTTCTCCAGGCTACCGAAGGGGTTTACACTCACAATTATCCCAGTGAACGCTAGGGTAAGCCCCATTAGAAGAGGTAGTTTTAGTTGCTCCCCGAAGAATATTGCTGAGAAAGCTGAAGCTGTGAAAATGTATGAGTAGCTTATGGTAACAGCTAGAGAACCTCCGATAAATTTAATTGACTGTGCATAGAGCGCGTCTCCAAGCCCTATTTCTAGAATAGCTGATGCAAGTACGTATGGGAAGCCATCGCCAAATCCCGGTAAAGAGTGCATTATAGCAGTAGTAAAGGCGAAGGCGGCAAGGGCTTTGAGACCCGAGAACGTCAACGGTTTTATCGACTCTGAATACCTAGACACAATGGCAGGGTGGAGGCTCCAGGCAATACTAGCCCCAATAGCTGGCAATATTCGAGTATCCATTAGAGACGCCTTAATAATATTCTATAAAAGCTTATTAATAAGCCTAATAGAACACGGCGAATTTGCTCTAAACCTCGAGACTTAAACAAGGACTAGTATTGTATTATCCTCTAGACCAGGTATAATGCAATGGAAGCATCCACAGGTCAGATCGATTGAAGTAGGAGTGTGTTATCCTGAATTACACTGATTTCAAGTAGTTCATTGTTGAAATTATTAAACTTAACTCTACTCTGGGTAGATGCAGATAGTAGCTAGATTTCTTCGATACGTACTCCTTCATCTATTTTAACTAGCCAGGCTCCAGCCGCGGTTCGACTAGTCTCTCTAGCCACTCTCTCACCAATTATCTCGTCTTCCACAATTGCGAATAATGCTCCACCTAAGCCAGCACCACTTATCTTTACACCGATAGCGCCTGCCTCAAGAGCTCTTCTCCTTATTTCCTCTAGCTCTAGTGTACTTACATCATACATGTCTCTTAGTAATACGTGTTGATAGTTAATGAGGCCTCCTAGAGCCTTGAGGAGGGGATTATGTGTTTTTAATGCCTCCTCAAGGCAGACACTGCACTCTCTAGTCAAGTATTCCTCCACTTCACGGATTCTACTGGGATTAGGGTTTTCCATTAATTCTAGTGCTTGGATCGTTGAGTAATGCATTTTCAATGTAAATAAAATCCTCCTCTTTGCATTATACTCTAGTCTCTCAAGATAGGGTGTTATGGTTTCTATGTTTAATAACTCCCACTTTGTTTCATATGGGTCTAAGCTAATTAGTCTTTTGAGCTCGCTTGGAATGTCCTTTTGAAGTAGAAGCTGTTCTAGTCCCCTACGTATCTCATTTATTCTAATGGGGTGAATTGCCCCAGTAGAGTGCCTTATCCCGGAGTTAATTGCTACAAATTTAAGCGTATATGTCTCAAGTGTTTTAACCCCGTATGGAGGTCTAGTCTCTATGCGTGATACGTAACCAAATGCAGAACCATACTGGTCTAGTCTACCACATGGAATCCCCATGACATCGTGCTCACTTATATAGGCTAATTCAGCTATTTCTCCCCTCTCCAGTTTAAACCCCCATAGATCCGACAATGCCTTAATTGATGCTACTTGTAGTGCAGCACTACTTGCAAGGCCTGAAGCTATTGGTATCTCACTATAGATCAACATAAAGAAGTCTTTTGCAAGTCTATATTTGTTTTTCAGCGTTAAAACAACTGATCTTATGTAGTCGCCAAACCAGCCACCACCCCTCAACACAGGCTTTTCAACGCTAAATTCATCCATGCATGGGAGACCATCTAAGCAGAGGTTTAATGAAATAACTCTAGTTGTTGATTGAGAATCTGCTACAGCAATATATGTTCTCTTATTAATTGCGACTGAAACTACAGGTAGACCCTTATAGTCCTGGTGGGTATTGAGAAAGTCTAGTCGACCGGGTGCTGAGGCAATAAGATCTGGTTGTCTTCCAAAGACCTCTTTAAATTTCTCCACAATGTATTTTAATACTTTCACTCCATACACCTCCCCATAGCGTTTGAGAGTGAGGAAACGGCTTTTCTACAAGCCTCTCTAAGCTCTAAAGCCTTTTCCTCTGGAATACCATCATACGTGAAAACCCAATACCCCCACTCTATTCCCGCTGCATACTTTAATTTCTCCCTATCTCTATATGGTTGGTAGAACTCAACGTGGAAGTGGTATTCATAGTTCCCTCTAGCTGGGTGATCGTGGAATACCATAATATATGGTGCATCCCTCTCTAAGAGCTTATTGTAGATAGCCGTAACTACTCTCAAGGAATCAGCTAGCCCCCTAGTTTGGTGATCTGTAAAGTCTCTCAGTGATTTAACGTGTTTTAGTGGATAAATATGGATCTCGTAGGGCCACATAGCGTAAAATGGTATCAACAGTAAGAACTCTTCATTGTAGTAAATCAACCTCTTTCCATACTTCAACTCGTATTTGGCTACATCGCAGAGGAGGCATGAACCCATTTTCTCTCTGTATTCTCTGAAGGAATCTAACTCTTGCTTTACACGTGGGGGGATGAATGGCAGTGCATATATCTGTGAGTGCGGGTGTGTGAGGGATACACCTATCTCTTTACCCTTATTTCTAAATACAGCTACATACTCGACGAAGTCTAGTCTACTTAGTCTCTCCACTTCACTCTTATAGGTCTCCACAACTTTTACCGCGTGATCAAGGCTTAAGTCAAATAAATCTCCCTCATGACTTGGAGTTTCAACAATAACTTCAGCCACACCCCACGCCTCTCTTTTTGTATACCACATAAATTCTTCAAGTTCAACCTGTGGGGGGTTAGGGGTTAAAGCTGGATATCTATTGGGTAGAACAGCAACATCCCACTTCTCAAGGTGTTTCAACTCTGGAGCACCAGGACAGAATGGACATTGAAAAGAAATTTGCCTTTCCTCAGGCCGCCACGGTCTAACAGCTCTATGCTTAGCCACTATTATCCACTGCTTGATCAATGGATTGAATCTAATTTCGTGCATAGTACATTTGGCACCCCACTATTATCCATGATGCAATAAGAGTAAAATACCTAGTTAGCCCATATCCATTGAAACCTTTATTTCTAAGTGGTAATTATCTTCATCCCGGGGCTTCCAATATTTTGAACAGGGAATAATACATCTACATAGACCTTGACATCTTTATGAGGATTATAAACCATTAAACCTCAAGGACATGAATTTAAATTCACCATCACTCGAGCAGGTCTATACGAAGGCCACAGCCTAGTGTTCGTATAAGTTCGCATCAATCAGCGAGTAGGGAGTAAACTCAAAGCTTGCAAACACCTTCCATACCTAAAAAACTAAAATACCTGAGCAACTATGTTGAAGGAAACAACGTATCTGATTTATATGACACTACTCGTCATCGCTGTTAACTAAATATCTTCACCTTCGTCGATTTCTACTCGATATGTCTTGTAAGCAGTTTAACTGCTACAAGTATGCTTGTTGAAGACCAACTTGTGGACACCACTACTAGGTGAGGGTATTGTAAACAAGTATGGTATGCCGCGGCCTCAGCTTTGACTTAGAATACGATGTGGGGAGGGGATCGAAGCTATTTCGGCGGCTTCTATAAGTGATGCTATTCCCAATAGTTGTTCAACGAGTTTTCTACGTGGTAATTAATCTCATTATTCTAGCTCTAATTATCTCCCTTCTTCTAAGTATTCCTTGTGCTGCTAATGCAACTATTATGACGAGTCCGTGAACTAGCCTTATCCAAAAGCCTGTTACACCTGCCGCTACTACCCCCATTTCTATGAATTCTAGGATTAATCCACCAATAAAGGTTCCATAAATTGTCCCTACTCCACCAGTTACTGGTGTTCCACCAATTACAACCGAGGACACTGATTTCAACATATAAATGTCTCCTAGAGTTGGGTAGAACGTAGCCATGGCGAGAGTAGCTATTATACCCGCAAATGCAGCAACAACGCCGTGTATAGCGTAAACTGTTATTAAGACTCTATCAACGTTTATACCCACCATTTGAGCAGCCACTCTATTATCTCCAATGTAGTAGATATATGCACCGAACTTGTGTCTATTAAGGAATAGCCAGAAAATAAAAGCAAGTACAATGGCCCAAAAGAATTGAATTGGTATATCTCCAAATCTACCAACAAGCGCGCTGAAAACAGGTGATCCCCTATACTCCCCCAGCGGGATACTAAACCCCTGCGTTGCAACTAAAACCACTCCTCTCCATAGAAATGTTGTACCTATAGTTGCGATCAATGATGGAATGCCTAGTTTAGTTATCAATACGCCATTAAGTAGCCCCGCTCCCAAACCACCAAGTAATCCCAGTATTACACCTAGAAGTGATGCCTCACCCTGCACCTGCCAAGTCATTGCCATAATTAAGGGTCCAAAAGCCATTATAGACGAGAAGGATAGATCTATTTCACCCGTTATTACGACAAGTGTTAGGCTAATAGCTGGAATAATGGTGTATGGCGCAACAGTCATTAGTGAAGTATACGCGAATGGATTTGCAAAAGCACTAGGGTTTATAGTGTAGAAAGTAAGCCATATTACTAGGAAAATGACTGTTATAATTATTTGTAGTTTGTATTCAGATATTACTCTCCAAGCTCTTTTCAACCCATGGATACCTGTCATCGCAGCCGCCTACAATAGTCAGGTGGGCTGAGTTCTCCCATATAGGTTTAACTCCTTGTATTTTTCGGGTACGCTTCCTGTTCTAGCAATAGAAACCATTATCTCAGCGAGATCTTCGGGTGTTAAGTCTTTTTTGTAGAATTCTGCTACAACACTGCCTTTGTCTAGTATTACAAATCTATCCGCGACTGGGTAGACGTGGTATATGTTATGGCTTATAAATATCGCTGATTTACCCTTCTTCTTCAACTCGTTTACGTACTCAAGCACTCTATGAGTCTCTGCGAGACTTAGCGCTGCCGTCGGTTCATCCAATATAACCAAGTCTGCTTCAAACACTAGGGCTCTAGATATTTGCACACCCTGCTGATAACCACCTGATAAGTACTTTACGGGTGTTTCAACAGGCATTCTCGTTAACTCTAGTTGAGATAAGCTATTGTAAGCTGTTTTCTTCATATCACTAATCTTCAGGAATCCCAGCTTATTCGTGATCTCTCTGCCCATAAAGACATTTCTCCATATTGGGTGGTTTAAGCATAGTGTACGCTCCTGGTGTATGAGAACAATGCCTAGCTCGTAGGCTAGTTTAGGATTTAACCTCTTGAATTTCATGCCTTTAACAATTATTTCTCCTTCATCTGGTGCGTGAATGCCAAACAAAATCTTTACAAGTGTAGATTTCCCGGCGCCATTATCTCCAACCAAGCCAACTACTTCGTTTTCTCTCACATGGAAATTCACTCCTCTAAGTGCTACTACTGAACCAAATTTCTTGACAATATTGTGCATTTCGACGATATTTTTCATGCTCAATGCAAGCCACCACTAATAATAAATCTAAATACATAGGAGTATATAAAGAGTGGAAAAGTGAATGGAAAAAATAAAAATACTTTAACTTAACGATACCCAGCTAAAACTAATTGCTCGACTAATCCAACATTGCTGCTGTCAACGATTGAGCCTCCAGTATCTATGTATAGACCCTGGAACCCATACTTCTTACTGAGCACTAGGTTTAGAACGGTCATGAATCCCTGTAGGTATGGCTGCTGATCGATAACCATTTGTACATACCCATCTTTAATGCCTTTCACTGATCCAGGCGTTAAGTCGAATCCTACAACTATTATTTCGCCTGGACTCTTACCAGCAGACCTCATGTAATCAGCTGCAGCGGATGTTGTGCCACCTCCATCAAACACTATTAATTTAACATCGGGGTGTGCTGCTAGATAGCCTGTTACATATGGTATTCCCTCGGATGGACTGCCATAGACGGCTGGTGGATGAGATACTCTGTCGACTACTAAGCCTGCCGCTTTTAATGCATCTTCACACCCAACAGCGCGTAATGCACGTGCCGGCTGCTCCCAACTGCCGGAGAATATAGCTGCACGTACTCCTGCCTTAAGAACATTGCTATACTTCTGAACGGCTGTTTTACATAGAGTGTAACCAGATTGATATAGGTTTTGACCAACGTATCCAGTATACCAGTACTTTGCCCTTAACTCTGGTATATCTACATTAGCTAGTGTTACGAGTATACCACTACTAGCTGCCTGCTCAAACAATGGCGCTAAGGCGTCGAGTCCAGGGTGACCCATAACGACAATACCGTCTGGGCGGGCTGCTATAGCCTTAGAGAATTCTTCAATCATTTTCGCGGGATCCCACTCTGTGTGGACATAGACTAGTTTTACTCCTAGGAGATTAGCTGCGTCTGTAGCCCCCTTATAGAGTCTCGCATCGAATGGGTCTCCAGCTCCACCACCTATCCAATATATTGTTAACCCAGTGCCGGGTAGCGTTGGGGAGACAGTGACTGTCTGTGTTTGAGTCTGAGTAGTTGTAACTGTAGCTGTTGCACCAGTTGTAATAGTTTGCGTAACACCAGCTGGTGCTGAGAAATACCCCACTACCCCTGCTATTATTGCAACTAGAATTACAACTATTATGAAAACCGAAGTAGAGACGCCTTTAGGTTGAGTAGCCAACACTATCGCCTCTAGAGTACACCTTCGATTGATGCGTATATATACCTAGTCTTATAAACTTTACTAATATGTAAACTCCATATTTGTAACCACGCTAAAGCTCGTAGAACTCTAGATCAAGTAGTTGAGACAGAGTTCTTAAAGCGTTAACGTAGTCTCCTCTAATTAATACCATGTGATGTCCAAAAGCACTACGACTCACTCTCTTCGCGTCTCCAACTCTAACGCGAACAGTCACTCTGCAGTGTACTGTATCATGTGTACTAATGACTTCTCCACGTGTTGCCCAAATTTTATCCATATTCCAGTGCATACCAGCCAATGTAACTTTTAACCCTGCTTGTAGCTCAGTGTACGGTGTTGCCCCTATTTTCATGTCGTGGTAGTCTTTAATGGTGTAGCTACAGCCTGGGCAACTATAGCTTGGGGGAACTACATCGTGATTTATTGTTACAATATTGTGCTCTATATCCCAGTGCGTAACGTTTTCATTTAAATTACCCATAAATGCAGCATCTCCGGATGAAGCCATTAAAATAGTCATAGTTAGTAAAGTGGGCAAGTCAGCCTCGCACCCTACAGGTATTCCTTCATCTAGCAACATGGAGTAAGCTAAGCAGGGGACGTACTTAATATCTGGGAGGGCTGGACACTCCAATGTAAGTGCGTTTGCACTGTGTTTTTCAAGTAGCTTCTTTAGCCCTACATATATTCTCCCGTAATCTGTGAAGTCCTTTCTCAAATGCTCTGCTACAATGTACTTCCGCAGCCACTGCTCAGCAGCTTTTCCCGCTTCTTCAGGCATAGTGCTTTTAACTGCTTCAATATACTCGCTTATACCTACCTTAATTATTTTAATGCCAAATTTCTCCTCAATTACTCTAAATGAAACTTCCTTTGGAGCTGTAACGCTTCTAGGTGGGTATTCGCCAATGTATAGTATTCTAAGGTGTTTTAGAAATCTTAGTGCACGTAGAGCTCTGATTAAATCAAGTACTTCTTCATAGCCCATAGGTACTATGTACTTGACTCCCTTAAACCTATTTAATCTAAACCTTGAAAGCCTTCCATGTATGCTGTAACCCCAGTGATCCCACTCAGCTATTAAAGGCTTACCCCTACGTGCTATAGCTTCAAGTAGTTCTTCACTGGTCAACCAGTCCTCCATATCACCTATTACATATGCATCTGCATCATCGGATAATTTACTAACATCGGGTATACTGTGGACTTCCACAGGCTCAAGTAGCGATACAAGTCCCCTTTCAACAAGGTTTTTGATGTCAACATTCTCCGGCGGCGTCTCAACCGCTCTAACTTGATCCCTCGGCTTCTTTGGACCATAAACCCACGTATACTTCGCTACTGGTAATTCATCACTACTCCAGAATTCTAGAGCACTCTTCATTTTAATCCTCTGTAGTAGGGGTTTAATAGTCCTCGTATTGTATAGCTCATAGTATTTCACAGTGATCACCCTCTACTTATCCTCCTCCACCACTCTTAAACCCATTAATCTAGCTACATTAATAAACTCATCTCTATAGTCACCGAGGAATACCACTCTATGCCAACCACTCCTACGCCTCCAATTCAAAACAATTCTACGTACATTAGCCTTAGCTACTAGTTTATTGCTACATGCATAAATACTCTCCTCTAAGCCAACTAATTCCGAGGTGTGGATGGTTAATGTCTTCTCGTCTAGGCTTAACCCAACAGCAGTGATTTTCACGCCTGGTTTAAATAGAACTCTTAGAGAAGCCTTCTTCTCACCTAAGTGAGCTGGTGTAATCACGTAGGGATACTCTTGTTTAACTCCTCCAAGTGGGTTTGTTGGTGCATAACAGTGGTAGTACACTATTTCACTCTTTAATTCATCCACAGCGGGGTCTGTTATGAAGCCGTTTACATTGAGTAGGTATTTGCCAATCATGAGGATTATCGCTGATGATACATCTGCTTCGCAAACAGGTATTATGCCATCATACCACAACTGCATGTAGGCTAGGCAAGGCCAGGCATCTAGCTCACCCGTGTTTCTCAACACTATGCAGTCTAGTGCAACTATGTTTGCTTTTCTCTCCTCGGCAGCTCTCTTGATCGCTAGGTACAATCTAGCACTTCTAAGTATTTCACCATATTCTTTTTCAAAGTTACTAGAACTCTCCATAATCCACTTCTTAGCAACCTCCTCAGCCTCAGCTTGGTTTACTTTATTATAGTAATTCTCCCTAAACTCCGATGAATCCATTACTATGTATGATGCCCCAGTTAAGCCCGTAAGTTGCTTCAATAAACCATAAACATCAACGCTTAAGGGATACTCTAAACTAAGGTAGTACTTGGCAGCTTTTGGGACAATGAACAGTAATCTTGCCTCCCGCATTTTATCCAGTAGGGCAATGTATTGCACCATTCTCCGGAGTAGTACAGGGTCATGAGGCTCCCTAGTAGAAACCCCTATCACCGGGTAACCCTTCTCAACAGCTTCACCATACTCTAATACGTAATCCCCTGAACCACCATACGTCTCATTTATCAATACCAGTGGTTTACGCAGCTCAATAAGCGGCTTCAAAAGACCTGAAATACAATTCAATACAAACACTAAGTAGCCTGGTGCACTGGCTTCTCTAGATATCGCCTCCCTGAGATCACCCACATCCCTTACGTAGTAGTATGAAAACTCAACCTCACCACAGCACTCTCTAAGAGAGTTCTTTATACTATTAGTAACTCTATCAAACCACTCCACAGCTGCGTGAGGACCCCCTATCGCACCCTCTGGGTTAACAATAAATAAAACCGGTATTCGAGTCGAATGCCCAACCACAGAGTACACCTTTCCACATATATAACTATAAAGCCTTGCTTAATAATTCCCACAAGTATGCTGATCCATGGAATCCAGCATACATTACCTACTAAATCTATTTACATGTTCTATCCTCTAGAAGAATTAAATACTTCACATTTATTTTAAATAATACTCATCTCAACCACTCTGTTATTATGGGACATTCTCTTTCACTATTTTTATAATTATAGTACGAGCGTGTTCTAGGGATTTGAGAAAACGAGGGTTTTGTCGTTGGATTGGACAATAATTCCGGAATATTCTAGAGAAAAAGTCTATATGAAAAATTGTTAAATCGATATTACAGTATATGGGTATAGTTTAGGAGCGGCTGCGACAAGTAATTCAAATATCTTATAGGCTTCTACAATATCGTTTGCACGGTATTTAATGGTCTTTCCATCAACTCTGTTGACGATTGGTAGCAACTCAGCTATATCGGCCATCTCCGTGCCTAAAAACCTTACTTCAATCTCGACGGGTGTATTTGGCTTTAGTATTTTCATTTCTCCTTTTTTAAATCTATAGACAGCATTTTCAACTGCTTTTTCAAGTTCTTTCTCTATTTTAGAAAGACTAGGGTTTATTGATGCGAATCTTGAGAGCGATTGCTTAAACACTACCTTCTCAGCCCACGGGGTAAACCTTGATACATCTTCTTCTATTAGGGCTTTATCGCCGGCCACCATTACTACTGGAACGTTGTAATGACCCGCTACATATGTATTAAACAAGAACTCGCTTGCGGGGATGCCATTGATTTTAACATAATCTATTGTAGCACTACTGTATGTGTGATCGAAGTTTGACTTTAATGTACCTGCTTTAGCGTGATACCCTAGAAACACAGCTACATCGGCTTTCTCCACGCCTACTACCATACTGAGAGGTCTAGGGAAACCACGTATGAACGTGATATATTCTGGTAGATTTTCTACTTCAAGGTTGATCATGGGTCCATGGCTATCCGCTATAAATACTTCTTCGAAGCCATTTCTATGAAACGCCTCTGCTGTCAATAGGGTTATTTTAGTGGCTATTCTTCTAGCCTCGCTGAATAACGCCCCTTTAAGGAACGTGTGTTCACCTGAAACAATAAAGGGCATTCCCTCAATATCTACAGATATAAATACCTTCATGATATACGCCCTATTATTTAATAGAAGGTAGAGATAAAAATAAATCATTTAAATATAAATACTTTTCTACTTACTTCTTGCCGAAGATTTCATCATAGTATTCTCCTAGTAGTCCTCTACCTATTTTTTCAACACCTAACTCCTTGATCCTATTTCTGACGTATACCAAGTATATTACAATACCAAGCAATACCCAGGCAATGAGGAGAACGTATTCGTAGGGCCACACGAGACTAATATCAGTACCAGGTATAAGTGGGGTTACCACCACTATTAATCCCACAATGAGAGCTATGGCGCCAGTGACGTATACTGCTGGAACTCTGAAAGGCCGTTTTAAATGTGGATACTTCCTTCTACATATAATCATTGTTAAAACCGCTGTCAACCAGCAAACACCCAGTGCAACACCACCTATATCGAGAAACCACACAAGCCCCCTTCTACCAAGTAAACCTAGAATTAGTGATATTATGAGTGTAAATAACAATGCTCTAGTAGGTACACCGTATTTTGGATGAAGTTTTTCAAATTGCTTTGGGAATAGTCCACCTCTGGAGAGGGAATAAATCATCCTAGATACAGTCATCATAGCGGGTATCCACGATGTAACAAGCCCTAAGAACGAAGCTAACCACGCTACAGATCCCAGGGCAGGGTGGATGTCTGCGAGTTCATCTATTAATCCACGTGGTGCTACTCGAGAAGAACCCTGCCAAGGTATTAACAATGAACCGCAGAACATCATTAACATGTACCAGCAACCCGCTAGTGCAGCGCTTAAAGCAACTAGGTATCCAAATCTACGTGGAGAGACCTTAGTCTCTTCTGCTATCATAGGCAGCATTTCAAAGCCTGATAAATAACCTATACCCATTAGTGCAAATCTAAATGCCGCTGTTGCAGGGGGCATTTCTGGTTTAAATGGTGGTATGAAATTACTAAGTGAGCCACGTAATGCTGCGACAATCACGATGATAACTCCGCATAGAACAAGCAATATGAATAAAGCTGTCTGAACATTACCAGTTAGTCTTGCCCCCATGTAGTTTAAAGCAAATACTACTAGTGCCGATACATATCCAACAATTATCCATGGCAAGTAAACTGGGAAGCCGGCAACTTCATATAGGGGAATGGTGTTTAATTGGGGAAATATCCAGCTGAGGAGGAAAGCAATACCTATGACGTAAAATGAGAGTGCAGCAGCCAGCATGCCGAGGAGGAACATCCATGCTATGAAGTATGAGCCGACCGGACCTATTGCTGGATATACGAATGCTACTTCTCCACCCTCTCTCGGTATAGCTGATCCCATCTCCGAGTAAGCCAGTGCAATGAGCGAAGCCATTACCGTGGCTACAAAATACCCTAGAATTACTCCCCCAGGCCCATACATATCATAAAACGTCGTATTTAGATACACCCAGCTTGTCCCAATAATACCTGCTACTCCTATAGCGAGAATGTGGTACCATTCAAGAACTCTTTTTAGAGACATATTTGTCCCCTATATATTCTAAAGAAGTATTATTTAAAAACCTTCACACGCTTGTCTAACGCAGAGTAAAGTAACTATTTGTTCAAGCATTGCCCGGTAAATTACTAATATATACTGGGCCTCTTCACCACTCCTAATCTCTCTAGTAGAGATCCTTGTGCATTGAGAGAACACACTATAACTAAATTAAAATATTTTAAACTCCCAATTGAATCTATTCAATGGAGATAGCAAAGAACCTGCATTTTATCGGTATTTGTTATCTTTTCTTCAATGGTACTCAATATTTAAAACAACACATTATATGCGAGCACATGGCACTAGGAGATAGAGAAATGAGATAAAAACCTTATTATTATTCAAAATTTGCCTTTAAAACTCTTAAGACATTTTCATAGGCGATTTTGTAAATGTCTTTCTCAGAGAGACCTTTCTCGAGGAGTTTACTGTATAGATGTGGTAGTTTATCAATGCTTTCAAAGCCTTCTGGTGCGGGTAAACCCAGTAATCCAAGGAAATCAGTACCAATAGCCATTACGTCGGCTCCATATTTCTCATATACGTATATAAAGTGCTGTACTAGGTCGTCTAGTGTTGGTTTTGGTTTACTCGATATTAATGGGCCAATAGCTGAGAAGCCTATTACACCTTTATTTTTGTGGAGCAATTCAAGGACGTCATCATCAACATTTCTAGCTTTATCCACTATTCTCCTTACATTTGCGTGGCTAATTATTACTGGTTTTTTACTAACTTCTAATACGTCAATCGCTGTTTTCTTACTAGCGTGAGCAACGTCAACCACTATTCCCAGCTTATTAGCTGTTTTAACTAGTTCCTCACCATCAGGTGTTAAACCCAAGTCTTTGCTAACTCCACACCCAGTTCCATACTTATTCATATAATTCCATGTTATACCTATACTTCTCAATCCAAGTTTCTTTAAGATAACTAAGTCGTATGGTTCGTCAAGAGCCTCTGCCCCCTCTAAATGCAGTAGGAAACATAGCTCTTTCTCGTTTTTCAGGCAATTCTCTAGATCACCTATGTTCTCCACTATTTTGATCCCATAAGTCTCGGCCATTTTGTAATATATCGATATATGTTCCCATAGTATTGACTGGGGGACTCTATATCTCGTAGCTGGCAACCATTTACCATATAGATTCAGCAGTGCCTTTGACTCCTCGGGGCCGAATGTCTCTATTCCTGGAAATATAGCTGCAAACACACACTTTATGTTTGCCCTTCTATATTTAGGGATATCGGCATCGCGTCCAGGGATATCCTCGCTAAAATCCCCTAGAGGAGCTCCACCTCCATGGTATAGGAAGTAGGCTGAGATATCTTCATGTAGATCTATTGAAGGGGGAAGATTAGCTAGTTTACTCAATGCCTACACCTCACAAAGTGTCTTTAGTATATCACCCCTATATAAATAGTCATTAAAAACTACCATTTACTCTTCCACATATATTGGTTTGGTGTTTTAATACTTCACGATTTTGCAAGCTCCTCGTGAAAAAGTATATTCTGGGTCTATGCTTGATCTCCTCTTAAGAATGTGTTTATTCGTTAATAGTCTAGTGTCTTAAGTATTGTTAGCAAAGTATTATGAGAGTAACTAAAATTAACCATATTATTACTCGCGAAGATAGATTTTAAGTCCTTGCAGAAATGAGTGAGAAGGGGTTTAGTGCAATTGAAGGCGGTGTAATAAAGTGAGTATCGTCTTGCTCTCCATTAAGCCCAAGTTTGCTGAGGAGATCTTGTCTGGGAATAAACGCTTTGAGCTTAGAGCGGGCTCGGGAATACCCTCGGGGGCTAGGGTGATCCTGTATGTCTCTAGTCCTGTAAAGGCCATTATAGGTGAATTCACTGCTGGAAGAGTATTTACCGGTAGCTACGAGTACGTGGTTAAGGTCGTGAGTGGAACTCCGTGTTCCGGTGTGAGCGAGGAAGACTATGGCTATATTAGGGGTAGAAAGAGAAGGGTCATGGCGATTGAAGTGCTTAATCCTATGAGGTATTGTAAGTATGTATCGCTCGGGGAGCTTAGATTGGTGGGGCTTAAAAACCCACCGAGGAGCTACCAATTCCTGCACCTCGAGAACCCAGTACATATGGCTGTACTCGAGCTCGTGGATAGAGCACGTGAGTGTAGACTCTAGCGTTTACTCATCCTCTCGTATTGTGGATTCTTGAGTCGATAAATATGAAAATAAAGTTATATGAGCTGTTTTGTTTAATGGGTACTTTTAATAGTCTCTCTTGAAAACCATGGACATTTATGATTAATTCATGGGGTATTCACAGCTAAAGCGCTCTCTTTGAGGAGTTGTTAGTTGCTAGAAGATGGTTCTTGGTAGTAATCCCCGAATGGTGATTGAGATCACTTTAAGTAGATGCAGAAGTTACTTTTAGGCATCATGGTAAATTATAGCCTTTATTTAATATAAGCGAAGAAGAGAATATTTATGAATAGGTGCTTTGCTTGAGTCTTGCCGAGTTTAAGAAGAAGATTTTACATTTGCTGAGAGAAGATGAAGAGTTTAGAATGGCTGTAGCTGGCTTAATTGGACTTGATGTCATTTTAAGCGAGCTTAGGAAGCTGCGCGAGGACTTCAATAAGTTCGTAGAGTTGCAGGAGAAGAGGTGGGAGGAGGAGGCTAGGAGGTGGGAAGAGAACAATAAGAGATGGGAGGAAAACAATAGAAGGTGGGAGGAGCAAGTCAAGCGGTGGGAGGAGCAGGCTAAAAGATGGGAGGAGAATAATAAACGCTGGGAAGAG
>Ga0080004_1109967_pt1 | contig 14963 bp, 22 predicted proteins | sample WasSprMetagenome_FD_69207 | JGI IMG/M metagenome (GOLD analysis project Ga0080004, IMG submission 69207) | Sulfidic aquatic microbial communities from Washburn Spring, Yellowstone National Park, USA - WS (SPADES assembly) (version 2) | ecosystem: Environmental > Aquatic > Thermal springs > Hot... | reverse complement strand
CGGTTTTTCTAAAATTTTCTACATATCGCTCTTCCATATAAAATTCTTTTTGAGACATGTTAAAAATTTCTGAAAAATTCTTTATATTTTTTCTTTTGATAAATTGATGAGTATCCAAAAATTTTTAAACAAGTTTTGCTAAAAGTAAAAATGACCGCTATGGAAAAAGATAAAGAGGATGAGAAATTTTTAGTTAGTAAATCAACATATTTGGAAGCTGGAGTTCATATAGGTACAAAATTTAAAATGCCAGGTATGAAAAAATTCATCTTTTCTACTAGAAAAGATGGGATCAATATTCTAAGTATCGAAGAAATTGATAAAAGAATAAGACTAGCTGCAAAACTTATAGCAAGCTATAAACCAGAAGAAGTTTTGGTTACAGCATCCAGAATTTATGCGATTACCCCTGCAAAGAAATTCGCAGAAGTAACAGGATGCAAAATAGTAGAAGGTAGATTTATACCAGGAACTTTAACAGATCCGAATAGTAAAAACTTTGTAGAACCAAAGTTACTTTTAGTAAGTAACCCCAGAAATGAAAAACAAGCCATAAAAGAGGCAGGGCTAATGAACATTCCTGTTGTTGCACTTTGTGATACTGACAACAGTGCACAATATGTTGATTTTATTATTCCAGTAAACAACAAGGGAAGATCTTCATTGGCACTTGTTTATTATCTGCTTGCAAGAGAAGTGCTTAAAGAAAGAAAAGTAATAAAAGAAGATTCAGAATTTAAATATAGTATTGAAGACTTTACTACAAAACTTCAAGTAGAAAAAGAAAGCGCAATCAGCTGACCCTCTTCTCTTCATTTCTCTGAGTAATACTTCGTTTCTTCATCTTGCGTTTTTATTTCTCATTCTATATTTTTTATTCTTTGTATTTCAAATAAATAGCCCCTACCGGATTCGAACCGGTGTCTTCGGGTCCAAAGCCCGACATCCTTGGCCACTAGACGAAGGGGCTTCAAAATTTATTTTAGTTTTTATTGTTTATATTTTTTATTTTGATAAAGCTATCTGCAATTCCTTTACAAATCTTTTTAGAACATTATTTTCTTTATCTAATTTTACACTAAATGCATTTTTATGACCACCAAAGTTTGCACCAATACTTTGAAGAAGTGAAAAAAGGTCTACTTTTTCTAGTATCTCTTTTCCCGCTCTAACAGAAAAAGCGTTTTTTGAAATTCCTATTGTTATAGCTTTTTCATCATTTAACCCTTCATGAAAAATCGAAACGAGCTTTCCAGGTTGTGGATATGTTTTTTGTTTTTTAAGATTAAGAATATGAATTGTATACTCGCCAACTTCTATTACTTTCTCAAACTTCTTAGCTAAGGTCATAGCATTTTCTATTAGGTTTTTTGCTTCTTTATACTCTTCATATATTTTTTCTTCATCATCCAAAATTTTTTCTATGTTAGAAATCTTCTTTTTGGTTATCAAAAAATCAATAGCTATTGCTATTTTAAGAAATTTTTCCTCCTTTTCTCTTAGAAGTTGACTTCTATCACCATGAAGTGAAATTTTTTCTAAGAAATCAAACTCTTTTTCACTTACTAATTTGGCTATAACACAAGATAGCAAACCCGCAGTAATTTTGGAATCCATACCAAAATTCCAAGGATTTATCGAGGTTTTAACAGTTGTTGGATGGTGGTCTATGATGATTGTTTCAAATTTTATTTGTTCCAGTATCCTTTCCTTTGGTGAAAAATCTATGAAGAGAAGGATAGGCTTGTTTAAAGAAAGTGAAAGGAAATTATCATTTTCTAGTTCGATTTCTGAGTAACAAGCAGCTCTTTGAGGTATAAAAAATGATTTCCCAAAATAATCTTCATTCATTAAGGATTTTATTGCAAGTGCACCACAAACGCCATCAGCATCTGTGTGAAACCTTATTATAAAATCTCTTTGTTCAAGGATAGAAAGCTTGATGAATTTTGCAGTTTCTCTTAGTTTTTTAAAAAGTTCTATATTACTTAAAATTTCTTTTTCAAATTCATTAAAGACTTTTTCTTTCATTTCCTTTTCAATTTTATCCTCCAACTTTTTCAGTATCTCCTCTTTTTTAATATTGACTTTTTCTAAGGTTTTAATATCAACTACTTCTCCCTCATTTAAAATCTTTGAAACTTTTTTAATACCTTCCTCAGTTAGTATAATACTTTCCTTATTTGTTACCTTTTCAACTATTCCAAAATGTTCTTGCATTATTTATTTTCAAATTACAAGAATAAAATTATACTCTCCTTGTGATATAGAACGCCACCATTTGTTTACAATTGTTAGCAAGATCAGGTGGTAAGTAATTACAAACACTTACATTTGTAGAGTTAAGGGCATATAAAAGGTAGCAAAGAAATGATTGATTCGTTGGAAGAGTTGCGCAAATGCTTAAGTTTTTTGTGGAGATCGCTGTGAAAATTGGTGAAAGATTTTCTAAAGTTTGTGTTAGGTTAGTTAGTTCTGACTTTGATAGATTCAAAGAAGGTAAAGAGTAATTAAAACCAGATACATATTCCGGGGGCAAAGTAGAAATATTCAAGTTTTTTGCAACAGTCTCCAAGCAAATAAGCTTTTCAAAGCCAGAAAGATTTTTACAAATTGAGAAGTTCTTAGACGTTGAAAGTTGTTTCTGGAAAATTGTTTTTTTGCAAAGTTCTTGAAGGGTGGAATTTGCTATTTGATTACAAATTAATCCATTTGTGCTATTTATGGCTTTTTCAAGTAAGCAATAATCTCTTAAAGTTGGGTTTAGCTTTATACATTCACTTTCATTTATTAGGTTAACTATAAGGTTTACACATTCTATTCCTACGAGATTACAAATTGAGATATTTCTTTGTGATATTGCGATATGGATTAAGCATTCATCTTTGTTGAGAGTAAAGTTACAAATTGAAATGTTCCCTGTTTCAGCAGCAATTTTTTGGAAACATTCCTCTCTAAAGTTTTGAAGTATTATTCCTTTGCATTTTTCTATCCCACTTCCTCCACTAAAGAAACGTGAAACCATACTTGAGAATACAAAAATTAGAATAAAAATTGCTAATAAATAAATTGCTTTCCTAAATCTTTCTGCTTCTACTTCTTCTTTACTTTTTTTATTTTTCATAAGTTTTTACCTTTATTCCCTCAGCGGTTATCTCAAACGGAACAAACATTTTACTGTGCTTAGTTCCACGCATTTTTAAAACTTCAAGGCCCAAAAATCTTCGTGAATCACTGAGAATATTATAAAGACTTATCAATCCATCAGCAATATAATGCTCAGGCTCAAAAGCAATTTCTCTTTTAAGTGTATTAAGCTCACCAGTGAACAAACTTGTTACGTTAAAAGATCTAAGTTTTTGAAGAATCCCAACCATACTCTTTCTGTAAGAAAGTATATCGGTACTTAAGTGCTTAATTAAAGTAGCAGAATCAACAACTACTCTTTTTGCACTTCTTTCTTTTATTTCTTCTTCAAGTTTCTGAGCAAGTTTTCCCATGCTATATTCCTCTCTTTCTAATGGTAAATCTATATAGGTTATCAAATTTTGATCGATATATTTCTTTAAAGGAAGAGCAGAAAAAGTTTCAATCGCATTTCTTATTACCGAAGTTGCTGGTTCTTCCAATGTGAAAAAGATACCAACCTCGCCATTTTCAGCACCATGAAAAAGAAATTCATTACAAAAGAGAGTTTTTCCAGTTCCAGGACCACCAACTAGGAATACTTGGTTTCCCTCTGGTATTCCACCATACAGCAAATCATCAAGGCCCTCTATTCCAGTTTTTACTTTTTTTATCATCCTATCACAGTTCCACAACTATTTTTTCACCAATATTAATAATATTTTCGAAAGGTATTTCGATTATTGTTCTAAATGAAGTTTCAACTTTCAAAACTGCTTGAATTATGTTAATTCCAATAACCTTCCCTACCCTTGCCCCAGTCTTATCGACAACCTCTTTTCCAGAGATTCTTTTTTCTCTTAAAATTTTTCTAGTAAGATTTGTTGTTAAGATATGGATAAGATAAAGAATCACAACAGACAAGAGTACACTTTCTACAAGTTGATAAAAGTAAATTCTTGCAATAATCCATAAAGAAAGTGCATAAAAATCAAACCAAGCAATTCCCAAACTTCCCAAGAAGAAAAGCATCCTAGGTAAGTTCAACTCCTGCTTTCTTAGAAAAATATCCGTTAGTTTTCCAGCCCCAAAGAATAGTAGTACAAACCCAAGTAAGAAGAGAAAGTCTTTTAAAGCATAACCCAAAGCAAGTATTCCACCTTGATTTAAATAAGCATAAAAGGTAGAAAATCCTACAGCAAAAGCTACGAATAAAATTATAAGCGAAAGAAGATAAAAACCAAAGCTAACTCTTTTTGTGCTTATTGCAAATGATTTTGCTAATCTAATCAAAGTATCTTCTATCCCAAAACCTTTTATTAAAAGATAAACACCTAACACAATTCCAGGTAAAATAAGACCATAGCCAAATAGGTAGCTTATAGTTATTAGCAATAAAATAAGGGCAGGAATACCAAAAAATATCCTTGCAAAATGGGGTTCCTTTAGTTTTTCTACAAGAGTTATATAAGTAGTCTCAACACCTTTAGCCTGTTTTACACTTACTACTCTTACACTTTCTATTTTTAGTCTGGATTGAATAATTGGCAGTACTGTTTGGTCGCTTGCACCATCACTCACAAAAATACATGAATCACTTGGTATTTTTTCTAGAACCGAATCAAGCTGTTTTCCTATTTCAAAGCCAGCAGTGTAAGAGCCCGGAGTTCCTGTAAGAGTAACAATTTCTACATGTTTCTTAGTTTTGCTGATTTCATCAAAAATCTTTATAGCTGCAAACATTGTGTTTGCATCCTCTTCTTCGGGGTCAGCAAGCATTAACTTTGTTGCAGCTTCAAAATTTTTCTCTCTTCCTATTACAGGTCCTTTAATACCTGTTTTTTGTTCTAAATCATTGTCTACATCAACACAAATAATTAGCAAATATTTCCCTTTTTCTTTTTCTTTCATGATAATTTATACCCATTAAATTTTAAAATTCTAACTTTTTATTATAAAGTTGCATCCAGGAGGTTCAGAGAATTGTCCAAATAGAAAAAGTTTTGCATATCCCAAAATTGGGATTTTAAATATTACCTCACCAATAATGCTACTTAAATTCTTTGGAGATACTCCATATTGAAAATCTAAGTCAGGATTGTTATCGCCTTTGGTAAGTACAAAATAGTTATTGCTTGCATTGAGAACTACAACAGCCCTATGTATTATCGGACCCTGCATGGAATCTTCGCTACTTGTTTCATAAACAATTATGGAATTGTTTTTTTCTGGATATATTTTTTTATTTCCTATTGTAACAAATTTAAAACAAGGAATTTTTTCTGAGCTTCCATTCAAGTAAATTTTTGTACATTCTCCACAAGATATATTTAATGCTGGTTCGACAATTTTTTTCTCTTTATAGGAATACACTACAAATCTAGAATTTTTTGGTACCTGATTGATAGAACAAATTGTTCCATTGCAAGCAGCGCACACTTCTTGTTTATTAAACTCTAAGAACAGATCTTGTACGAAGGATGGATCTACATTAACAACTGGTGCAATTTTTGTTATGTTAACTTTTGTAAGTACTACTGCATCTCCCCTTTGAAGTTCTGGCAACATGCTACAACTTGCAACAGCATTATAAGGTGAAGGAGTTTGCAAAATAATCATCGATGCGATCCAAAAGCATACAATTATTAAAATACTGATAAGGAAATCTTTTAAGTATCCGAATATTCCACTTTTTCTCACACCCTCTTTTATATCAAAATAGATACTGAGAATGAAAAAAGTGAAAACAAAGATCGATAAAATTTGTAGGCGTAAAAAGACGTAAAACAAAATAAAAAGAAATCCGAGTAGAAAGAAAATATCTGATAAAGAAATTTTTTTAGCTTTCTTAAAGTCTCCCATTAGACTCGCCTTTCCCTACTCCAGTAGCTATTTTATGGGCCACTCTAAGTGGGGTAATTACATCAAAATTCTTTAGAACTTTCAATTTTTCTTTTAAATTCAATCCCTGCACAAAAAAGCCTTTGAGTTTTATTATCTCAAATTTGTTTATTATTTGGATTCTTTTTTCAAACCCAAGTTTTTTTAACGCTTTTTTTACTTTTGTTTTGCTTGGCCTTGTTTTTTCAATGGCAATAGCTATAACATCGAGATCTTTTTCAATTTTTTCTAGGTCTACAACATTAAAACCAGCAAGCATTAAACTGTGAACAACAACTATTCTTATTTGATCTTTAAATTTTGAATTTTTTATCATTTTTATTATTTTGTTAGTTGCATCATCTCCATCTTTTTTAACTTTTGAAGTTATTACACCTTCTAAATTATTTTCTCTAAAAATAACACCAACGATAGGAACGATTTTTCCTTTTATAGGAAAATCATCTATTGCTATTATTCTGGAACCCTTTTTAATTTCCATAAAAACTACAATTTAAAAAGTTTTTGGATTTCTTCTACTTCTTTTTCAATTTCATTTAGAGCTTTTTCCAAGCATTTTCTTGGATTTGCAGAAGTAGTTACTATTTTAAATGTTACATTGTTTATTTCTGGGTGCTCCTTTTCTACACTAACAAACTTAACTTCATCCTGCTCGAGTAGTTTGCTTTTTAATAGATTCAAAAAACTCGGCTCTTCATTTTTGAAAAGTATTACAAGTCTTTCCTTTTCATCTTCTAGTATTTGAAATTCTTTCATTTTTTCACTTTCTAATTTTCAAATAGAAAGTTTATAAAAGCTTTTTTCCAAAATAATAGAGTGATTAAATGAGTGTTTATGATGTAGAACCTCAACAGTTAATAGAAAAAGTAGCTCAAGAATTAAAAAAGTTTGAAGAATTGAAGCCACCAGAATGGATATATTTTGTTAAAAGCGGTTCTCATGCTGAAAGACCACCACAGCAAGAAGACTTTTGGTACATTAGATGCGCTTCTCTTCTTAGATATCTCTATATAAATGGTCCAATCGGTGTTTCTAGACTTAGACATAAGTATGGGGGTAGAAAATCAAGAGGTGTTGCCCCTCACAAACATAGAAAGGCTAGTGGTAATATAATAAGAAAAGCCCTTCAAAGACTTGAAAAGATAGGTTTTGTAAAAACAACAAAAAAAGGTAGAGAGCTCACTCCAAAAGGAAAGTCTTTTTTAGATAAAATCAGCACTCAGATTAAAAAGACAAGTGCAGCATAAGTTGGTGGAAAAAATGGAAGAGGGAGAAGGAGAAGACTATAACAAGCTACTTCAAAAAAAATTAAAAGAGTTACAAAAAAAGCAACAGCTTGAAATACAAAAAAAGCAGATAGCTAGAACTTATTTAGACCCAAAGGCTTATGAAAGATTAATGAATATTAGACTTGTAAATCCTGAGCTTTATGACGCTATTATAGCTTTATTGATTCAGCTTGTGAATTCTGGAAGGTTAAAATCAAAATTAAGCGAAGAGCAACTTCTTAAGATTCTTTCACAACTTACTCAAAAAAGAGAAGGGGGAATAAGAAGGATAGAGAAATAAAAATAATTTAAATTTATCAAACCAAATAATAAAAAAGGGCTCATAGCTCAATGGTAGAGCGCCTCCTTGGCGTGGAGGAGGCTGCGGGTTCGAATCCCGCTGAGTCCACTAAATTTTTCCTTCTCTTTTTAATCTAGAATGTTCTACCATCATACAACGATTTTCAACAAAAAGTATGTTATTATCTTTGCAAAATTCTTCAGCTTCTTTGTTTATTATTCCAGATTGAAGCCAAATAGCTTTTGCTCCGATTTGTTTTGCTTGTTTTGCAATTTCTAAAGCTTCTTTTGCTGGTCTAAAAACATCAACAACATCAACTTTTTCTTTTACTTCAAGTAAGGTTGGATAAGCTTTTTCTCCAAGAATAAAATCTGCATTTGGGTTGATTGGAATTATTTTGTAACCAACTTCTTTCAAATATTTTGGGATTTTATGAGCTTCTTTTGTTTCATCTCTTGAGCAACCTACAACGGCTATAACCTTAAAATTTTTTAAAATATACAATATAGTTTCTTCTGTATTCAAATTAACCACTTTCCATTTTTCATTACTAGTTCTTTATCAAAGTATATCTCACCATTTTTTCTTAGATCCTTAATTATATCCCAATGAATTGCAGATTCATTTTTGCTAAGAGTTTCTTTATATCCGTTTCCTAGCGCAGTGTGTATTGTTCCACCAATCTTTTCATCAAACAAAATGTTTTTTACAGCCCTTTTTATTTTATAATTTAAACCAATTCCAAATTCTCCGATCCTTTTTGCTCCGGCATCTGTTGAAAGCATTTGTTTTAAGAATTTTTCACCTCTTTCTGCTTTTGCTTCAACAACTTTTCCATTTTTAAACTTTAGCCTTATTCCTTCAGCTTCATTTCCCATATAAACAGCTGGGATCTCATAATAGATTTCGCCATTTGTGCTGTTTTCTACAACGCTTGTGAAAACTTCACCATCTGGCATATTGTATTTTCCATCAGCAACAACAGCTTTTCTTTTTTCAACACTAAACTTTATTTGTGTTTCATCTCCAAAGATTTCTACAACTTTTGTTTTTTCTAACTTGTTTTTTATCCTTTGCATTTGCTTAGATAGCTCTTTCCAATTTAAGAAGCAAGAATTAAACACAAAATCTTCATATTCCTTTAAAGACATTCCAGCTTCTTGTGCCTGTGCTTCTGTTGGATAATAGAATAAGCACCATCTTGTTTTTTCAACTCTCCAATCAGTTATTGGTTTTAAAGTTTTCATATGTGTTGAAATCTTTTTCGGATCTATACTGGCGAGTTCCTTTACATTCGTTGGAGCTCTTAGAGCAATATAAACATCAGTATGTTTTATTTCAAACATTTCGTGCTCCGGAAAGAAAAGTAATTGTTGCTTTTTGGAATACTTATAGAAGGTATACCTCCTTCCAGGAATATCCACTTTTATCCACGGGTTTGCACCTTTCTGCAGTGAGTACTTATAAATTTCGAGAGCAAGTTGCGCTGCAGGGTAGTCACATACAATTTGAACCCTATCTCTTTTCTTTACGTTTGTTGAATAATCAACCAAAAGGTTGGCAAGTTTTTCAATTTTTTCCATGTTTGTTTTTTCAATTTTTGATTTTTCTTTTTTTCTCCTATATTTGAATTTCATATTTAAGGTAAGTTTCAAAAAGTATTTAAATTTAAATTCACTAAAATTATGTAGGTGATCTTATTTCATTGATGAGCAAACAGTATCACGGAAAAGCATTGGAAACAAAAAAAGGCAGTGGTAAAAAGTATAGAAGAATAACGATAAAAAGAAAATATCACGAAGGGGGATACTTTACTCAAACAAAGCTTAGTGAAAAGGAGGAAAGGAAAAAAGAATATGGGAAAGGAGGAGTTTTAAAAATCAAACTTAAAAAGGCTGTTTTTGCGAATGTTTTAACAAAGGATGGTTACAAAAAAGTCAAAATAAAAAATGTACTTGAAACTAAGGACAATAGAAACTTCTTTAGGCTTAATATAATAACTAAGGGAGCAATAATTGAAACAGAAATTGGAAAAGCAGTTGTCTTAAATAGACCAGGAAGGGAGGGAACGATAAACGCTAAGCTAATAGAAGGGTGAAAAAAAATGAAAAGAATTTACTCTTTTTCAAAAGAAGAGTTAAAAGAAGTTAAAAACCTTATTTCTTTTGATCCCTATGCCCAAAATATTCCACTAGAAAAAATAGAAGAAATGAAGAAAAACGATGAGCTTTTTGATGTAATATTTGTTAGGCAAGGTGTTGAAATAAAAGAAGGAAAAGAGTTTGGGAAAGACTATGAGTATTTACTTATTGTTGATGCCCCTCAGTCATTTTTCGAGAAAGCTGAGAAAAAACTGCAAAGAATTAAAAGCTTAAAAAGATTAAAGAAAGAGGACGAAGAGGAAATAATAAAAAAACTAGAAGAACAAGCTGAAAACGCTGAAAAGGGATTCGGAGCAATCTTTGGTGAATAAAATGAGCAAATGGTATGAACCAAGACATGGCTCAATGGCTTTTTGGCCAAGGAAAAGAGCAAAAAAGGAAGTCCAAAGAATAAGAAGTTGGCCAAAGGTTTCTACTCCAATTCTTCTTGGTCTTGCGGGTTATAAAGTTGGAATGACAAAAGCAATGCTTATAGATGATACAGAGTCTCCTTCAAAAGGGATGGAGAAGAGGGAAGCTTGTACAATTCTAGAGGTTCCACCAGTTTATGTTTATGGTTTAAGATTTTATTCTGAAGATGCTTATGGAGCAAAGACAGTTAAAGAGTTTTATAGCGAACAAGCAAAGAAGCTGAATATAAAAAGGATTTCAACTGTTGATGAAATTAAAAAGTTCCTTGAAAAGGAAAAGATAAGTGACGTTAGAGCACTTTTATTTATCGATCCTTCAAAAACAACAATCGGAAGAAAAAGGCCACAAAAGTTTGAAGTTGCTATTGGAGGAGATGATATAAACAAGAAGCTTGAGTATGCATTGAGCATATTTGGAAAAGAAATTAAGCCAAGCGATGTTTTTAAAGAAGGGGAGTATGTTGATGTTACCGCAGTAACTAAAGGAAAAGGTTGGCAAGGACCTGTGAAAAGATTTGGTGTTCATAAACAGAGAAGAAAAGCAACAGGGAAGATAAGACATGTTGGAACTCTTGGTCAATGGCATCCCGCAAGAGTTCTTTATACAGTTCCAATGGCAGGACAAATGGGATTCCACAGAAGAACAGAATATAATAAGAGAATTCTAAAGATAGGGGATGCAAAAGAGCTGACTCAAGAAGGAGGGTTTAAAAACTATGGAATAGTAAAAAATGCCTATATCCTAATAAAAGGTTCCATTCCGGGTCCTGCAAAAAGGCTTATAAGGATTAGAAAAGCCGTAAGAGCAAAGGTAAAGGAGGTTAAAAAACCAAAATTAATTAACGTGGGCTGATGGAAGCGAAAGTTTTGAGTTTAGATGCAAAAGAAGAAGAAAAAATTCAGCTTCCGAAGATATTTGAACTAGAACCCAATATTGAGCTTATTCAAAGAGCATTCTTAGCTGAGAGAAGCTATTTATTCCAACCACAAGGAAGATTTCCACTTGCTGGAATGCAAACAACAGCAGAATACATCGGAAGAAAAGGAGCATATAGAAGTTTAAAGAATCGTGGAAAAGCAAGGCTTCCAAGAGAAAAGCTTGGAGGAGGAGTGATGGGAAATGTTAAAGGAATACCAAGCGCAGTAAAAGGAAGGAGAGCTCATCCTCCAAAAGTTGAAAAAAAGATAATTGAAAGAATGAATAGAAAGGAATATCTTCTTGCTTTAATGCATGCGATTGCTTATTCTCTTAAAGCTAAATCAACCGTTCCCCTTCCAATCGTTGTTGATTCAAAGATAGAAGAACTTTCAAAAACAAAAGAAGTTTATTCATTTTTAGCTTCTCTTGGTTTTGGCGGTTTATTAAAGCCTGAGCCAAAGCTTAAAAAGAAAAGAAGAACGAGTAGAATCGTCAAATATAAAAAATCAATTTTAATTGTCGCATCAAACAAAGATGCAAAAATTATAAAAGCATCTAGAAACATTGCAGGAGTTAGAGTTTGTAGCGTTGACCAGTTAAGAGTAATGTTCATAGCTCCAAATGCAGAACCGAGAATAATAATATGGAGTAAAAAAGCCATAGAAAAACTTGAAGAAGCATTAAAAAATATAAAGCTTGAAGAGATAAGAAAAATAAAGGGAGAAATATGAAAGTGCTGTTATACCCTCTTGCAACTGAAAAGGCGATTAGCGAAATAGAGAAAAACAATACTATAACCTTTATAGTTAGCGATCTTGCTACAAAAAAGGATATAAAAGAAGAATTCGAAAAATTATTTGGAGTAAAAGTAGAAAAAGTAAATGTAGCAAGAACGAAACAAGGAAAGAAAGCTTTCATAAAGCTCAAGAAAGAATTTAAGGCTGAGGATATTGCTTTAAAGTTGAAGCTACTGTGAAATTATGAAAACACCAATTCAGCAAAGGTTTGGAAAAGGAGGACCTGCTTTCAAAAGACCTAGTCATAGGTTTAAGGTTAAACTTGATTATTCGAATTTAGAAGGAAAAGGTTATGTTGAAGATTTTGTTGAGGCAACTGAAAGAACAGGAGTTTTAATGAAGGTTAAATTTGAGAATAACACAGAAGCTCTAATGCTTGCTCCAAGAGGAATTTCAACAGGAAGTGTAATAGAGATTTCTGAAAATGCAAAACCAACTCCTGGAAGTGTTCTTCCTCTTGAGAAGATTCCTGATGGTACAGAGATTTATAATATTGAAATCACTCCTGGGGATGGTGGAAAGCTGGTAAGAGCAGCTGGTACTGCAGCTTATGTTATTGCTCATGAAAAAGACGGAGTAAAAGTGATGCTTCCTTCAAAGCAGATTAGAATCTTTAATCCAAAATGTAGAGCTCAAATAGGTAGAGTCGCTGGTAGTGGAAGAGATGAGGCACCATTGATGAAAGCAGGAAAGAATTATTATAGAATGAGAGCATTAAATAGAATGTGGCCAAAGAATAGATTGGTTAAAACAAAGTTTGGTGGAAAAGAGCACCACCGTGGAAAATCAAGCTGTGTTTCTAGAAATGCTCCACCAGGTGCAAAGCATGGGCATATTGCTGCTAGAAGAGTTGGAAGGAGGAAGAGATAATGGCAAAAGTTTTTACGTTTAAAGGTTTAACAGAGGAAGAGCTTCAAAAATTAAGTATTGAAGAATTTTCAAAACTCGTTGATTCAAGAGCAAGAAGAGCCTTAAAAAGACTTTTGGAAGGAAAGAATTTTGATTATGCTAAGTTAATAAGGAAGGTAGAAAAAATAAAGAAAGAAGGAAAAGAAAAAGACAAGATAATTAAAACTCATGTAAGAGAAGCGGTTATTTTGCCACAATGGATTGGCTTAAAATTTGGAGTTTACAATGGAAAGAAGTTTGAAGTTATAACAATAACGAGAGATATGATCGGAAGAAGACTTGGAGAATTCTCTCACACAACGAAGAGAGTTATTCATTCTGCTCCAGGAATAAGAGCAACAAGGAGCACGAAGTTCATAGCTGCAAAGTGATAGAATGCCTATGGCTTACGCTTATCAACCTCAAAAAGATGAAAAAATTGCTAAAGCTCAGCTTAAAAATATAGATGCAAGCTACAAAGATTTGGCAAATACATGCACATTCATTCGTGGAATGAATGCAAAGGAAGCACTTTCACTTCTTGAGCTCGCTTCAAAAAAGATAATACCAATTCCTTATCCAAGATACAACAAAAAGCTTGGTCATAGAAGAGAACTTGGTGGAAAAAAAGGAAGATATCCTGTAAAAAGCGCGAAAATAGTTGCTAAAGTGCTTAAGGATGCGATTGCAAATGCAAAGTTTTTGGGGCTAAATGAAGATAATCTTTATGTTGCTTATGCTGTTGCAAATAAGCACAGAATAGAAAAGAGAATAGCCCCAAAAGGACCAAGAAGAGCTGGAAAACCATCAAACCCAAAAAGAGGACCAAGATACAGCAACCTTGAATATTCTTTTGTCCAAATAATACTAAAGGAAAAAGAAGGTGAAAATAAAGAAGAAGTTAAAAAAGAAGAAAAAGAAATTAAAAAGAAAGAAGAGAAAAAAGAAACTAAAGCTGAAGAAAAGGAAAAGAAGGATGAGAAAGGTGAAAAGTGATGGTTACTGAGAAAAACTTTATTCAAGAAAACTTAAAAGCGCATAAAGTTCACGAATTCTTAGAAAAAGAGCTAGATAGAGCAGGATTTTCAAGGGTTGAGATCCAGCAAACACCAATGGTAACAAGAATAATTGTTTATGCTACAAATCCTGGAAAGGTGATTGGAAAAAAAGGAACAAGTATAAATGAATTAACTGAAAAAATAAAAAAGAATTTTGGAATAAAAAATCCCCAAATAAGCGTAGAAGAAGTCAAGGAACCAAGACTTGAACCAAGAATAGTTGCAAAAAATATAGTAAGAGCTTTAGAAATGGGAAAGAATGCTAAAAGAGTAATTTATTCTGCTCTTCGTGAAATAATAGAAGCAGGTGCTTTAGGAGCTGAAATAACAGCTGCTGGAAAGCTTGCAGCGAAAGGAGCGAGAGCAAAGAAAATAAGAATAAGTGCTGGCTATATGCCAAAAGCTGGAGAACCAGCAAAACTTCCAAGAATTGCAAGCTATACTGCTTATCCAAAATACGGAGCAATTGGAGTAACTGTAAAGATTCTTTTGCCAGGAACAAAGATTCCTGGAAAAGAAGAGATTAAGCCAATAGTTCTTCCAAAAGTTATAAAAGAAACTAAGGAAGAAGGGATTACAAAAGAAGAAAAAGAGGCTTCTTGAGCCTCAAAAACCTAAGCAATTACTTTTTCTTTTTCTATTTCGAAGCTTGATTCTTCTTCTATTATCTTAGCTATTTCGCTTCCTAGTTTTGTAGTTCTTATTCCTTCTTCACCGAATTTTACAAGTTCAGCACCTACAAGCTTCTTTAGATTATACCATAATGCTGTTTGACTTTTTCCTATAAGCTCTTTTGGAGTGAAGTATTTTCTTACTATTATATGTGTTCTACTTATTTCTCTGAAAAGCGAGCTTGGTCTTATGCAACCACTATCTTGGTTTAAGTAAATTGCTAACAACAATGCTTTAGCTGAGTCGTTTAAGTTTCTTACTATGCATCTTAACACTTCTTCTTCTATTTCAACTTCTTTTGAAATTTTTATTTTTGGGATAAATACATGGTCTTTTCTTTCTATTATTCCTAGGTTAATTAGCTTGAACAAATTGTATTTTGTTGAATTTTCAAGTTTTTCAAACTTATTCTCTTTTGCTAGTCTTTTAAGAAGCATAAAACTGTTTCTCCCAAAAAACTG
>Ga0080004_1160613_pt1 | contig 14969 bp, 29 predicted proteins | sample WasSprMetagenome_FD_69207 | JGI IMG/M metagenome (GOLD analysis project Ga0080004, IMG submission 69207) | Sulfidic aquatic microbial communities from Washburn Spring, Yellowstone National Park, USA - WS (SPADES assembly) (version 2) | ecosystem: Environmental > Aquatic > Thermal springs > Hot... | reverse complement strand
CACTGGAGGTACGACCACGTGGGGGCCTTCATCCAGACCAGGGTTGCCCGCGGCTGGATCATGCCCACCGCCGGAGGGTTCTACACTTGGGGCCCCCGGGCGGAGGACTGGAAGCCCAAGCCCGCGGCGGAGGCGGTGAGGGCGGATGGGTAAGACCCCTGAGGAGCTGGGCGGTATATATGGGCGGGGGGACGATGGAGCGATGGCGGGTGAGTCCGGGCCGGTCGCGTGTGCCGGACGGCGCACTTCTCAGCCGGCCCGGGTCCGCCATTGGAATCATCCCCGCCCCCCGCTCGCGGGAGGTGCGGGGGGGAACCCGCAGGCAGGCCAGGCCACCGCCACCTCTCCCGCCCCCGCCGTTCTTTCCGGGGAGGCGAAAGGATGAAGTCTCTCAAGGAGATGCTCCAAGAGTTCCTCACGTACGTGGATAGCTTGGAGATCATGGTGGGGGCCGCCAAGGCCCACATAAAAGACCACTTGGATGTTTTCTCGCCCAAGGAGCTCGACTGCTTAGTGATGGACGGCCTCATATCGGCCGAGGACGTGCCCCCGGAAAAGCGCACGGAGTTCATCCGGGGCCTGTGTAGCGTATCCAAGAAGGCGGAGGAGGCGGGAAGCTGAGAAGGCTCAAGGTCTTGGGGAGGGGGAAGAGATGAAGAGCCGGGAGGAAATCGAGGAGATGAGGCGGGAGCTCCAGGAGGCGATCCGCTTTGGGCCGCTCGGGGCGAACGAGCGGCTCGAGTGCTTCGCCTCCGGCATGATCTACGCCCTCCAGTGGGTCCTCGGGGAGCTGGAGGAGGTGAGGGGATGGGCGGGGAGGTCCGAAGGGTGAGGGACTGCCCGTACAGGCTGGGGCCCGGCTACCTGTGGACGCGGGAGGGCTACGCCCAGTACCGTTGCATACTTCAGGGTTTCCCATGCCGTCTCCGCGGGGGGCTGAGGCTGAGCTCCTGCCCCCGCTACCGCAGGTACATGTCCCGGGCGGTTCCCGTGCCCGAGAGGAGGGAGCCGTATATATGGGCGGGGGGGGCGATGGAGTGATGGGGGATCACCCCCGGACTGGCAAAGGGGGGAAGCCGGGGGCGGGGGAAGGGCGGGGGCGGACCTCCTTCGGTGTCGGGGGGAGCTCCGAGGACGCCATCCCACCCCCGCCCCCCGACCGCGGTCCTCTTCAGGTCCTGAGATATTATACGGCCAGAAGGTAAGGTATATATACCCCTACCGGTAGAGGTAGGGGTGGAGGTGATGAGGATGGAGAACCACTACGTCTGGCAGGAAGTGATTGAGACGGACCAGTATGGCCCGAATTCTTTCGGCCTGCACGTGATGAGCAGGTCCGGGCGAGCATACTGGGTCCGCACCTCCAACCGTGAGCTGGCCCTCCGGGCCCGGGAGGGGTCCTGGGTGAAGATCGACACCCGGACCTGGAGGCCGGTGGAGGTGAGGCCGTGAAGAAATACACCCTGGTCTGCGACTGCTGGGACGAGGCCATCGAGGCCAAGGACATCGCAGAGGCCAGGGAGAAGGCCAGAGCGTGGGCGAAGGAGGGGGTCTGGCCAGGCCCCTGCTGCGTCCGCGTAGACATAGTGCCCGAGGATCCGGAGGAAGAGGAGGAATCGGTGTGGGTCGGAGTGGCCGGGTGCCCCTACCCGGAGGGGTGCGACCGCGTGCCCATGCCCTGCCGGCTCGGGGAGTACTCCCACTGCCCGGAGGAGGTGGAGCAGGATGGAGGAGCGAAAGGTGAGGCGTAAGGGCGGGGAGCTGACCTTGTGCCGGTGCCCCGCCTGCGGGGCATGGCACGTGAGGGCCAGAGTTCCCCGCCCCGCGGAGGTGAAGGAGGGATGAAGGTCGAGGATGCGGTGCAGAAGTGCCTGCGCGAGCTGATGGAGCTGGGGGTCCGGAGGGTGAGCTGTGAGGCGGACGGCTGGACGGTGATCGCCTACTGCGTCCCTCCCTCTACCTCTCAGGGGCACGAGGTCCTCCGCATCGATGTGGTTGTGGGGAGGGCGGGAAAGGATGGCTGAGAGAGAGGTGCCCCAAACTGGTGCCCAGGAGCGGCGGGACGCGAAGTGGTACGTGCAGCGGTTCGCGGAGGCGGACCGAGAGCTGTCCGCCGCCGGGATAGCCTGGCTCACCGCCGAGACCCGGGTCTCCGTCTGCCTGGGTATCGTGCGGGAGCTGGCCAGAGACGCCAGGATGGCGGAGGCCCGGGAGAGGAGGAGGGCGGAGAGGGAGGAGCCCGCCACCGAGGCCCAGCTGCAGCTGCTGCAGAAGCTGGGGGTGAGGCCGGACCGGCAGCTCACCCGGTCGGAGGCCTCCCGGCTGATTGACGCCCTGAAGCGTCCTTGAGCGGAAGACTTCGAGAAACATCTGGAGGGCCTGCCCGAGGCCGCGAAGCTCCTGGGGGCCCCTACTCTGCGTCCCGGCTTCCGCCGTGGTCGCGGGGCAAGCCCCGTCGCTGAATCAGGAAGCCCACACCTTTAGGGGTGGGTAGCTCACGGAAAATCTATAAATCCCCCCCCGAAGAAGGAAGAGGAGGTGAAAAGGTATGGCCGTGCCTCTGCCGACGCCTCCTGGGCCGGGCAGGATCCGCATAGTGGACAGGACCAGGATGCCCTCCCTCGATACCAGCAGGATGGGCCGGTATGACGAGACCATAACCTTCATGGACGATCGGGGCAGGACCTACGTCCTGGTGATTCCCGCCGAGGAGCTGGAGGGGAAGAGCGAGGAGGAGCAGGCCAGGATAATCGCCGAGAGGGCCAGGGCCCTGGTCGGGCAGCGGTCCTCCTGGACGGGGCGGGAGCTCAGCATAGCCTGAAGCGGTGACCGGACCGTGCAGCAGGCCTACGTCTGCCCCCTCCCCCCCGAGGAGGCCCACCGCAGGCTCCGCAAGCTGTGCCTGCAGCTGTGGTACGACGAGTACAGCAGCGGCTTCTACCCCCAGCACCCCATCCCCGAGACCCAGCTGGCCTGGGAGTTGAGGTCCTACTGGGCGGGGCAGATAGACGAGATCCACGGGTGGAAGTTCTGGGACAACCTGGCGGATGTGGTCCGCGATGGGGTGAGGGGGATCTGGGAGAGCGTGATGAGGCCTGCCCTGGAGGCAGTCCTCGGTGGCCTCGGGTGGATAGCCTCCCGGGCCGCCGCGCTGGTGGAGTCCGTCCTGAGAGCAGCCGCTCAGGTGGGGGGTTGGCTGTGGTCCTGCGTCAGGTCCGCCGTGTCCCACCTCTGGGACTGGCTCACCACCGTTGCGAAGGGAATCCTGGACGGAATCTCCGCCGGCGTGTCGGCGGTCTGGGGGGCCGTGCAGAGGGTCCCCGCCCTCGTGGCCGACGCCCTCAGGGGGGCCTTCGACATCCTCTCAAGCGTGGTTCGTCAGGCGTCGAGCTGGGTCCTGGAGAGGCTTGAGGAGGTGAAGAGCGCCCTCTCCTCCGCCTTCAGCGCGGCCTGGGACTCCCTGCGGAACTGGCTGGGGAAGATGATGGGAGAAATCATAGATGCGCTCAAGACCCTCGCCTCCTGGATTCGCGAAGGCCTCGCGGCGGCGGGCGCGGCTGTCGTCCAGGGGTTCAGGTGGGTCTGGGACTCCGTGCTCGTCCCCGCCGCCCAGGCCGCGGTGAAGGGTCTGGAGTGGATCTGGGACCACCTCACCGCGGGGCTTCGCTGGCTGTTGGACCGCATCCTGGGCGTGCTCTCCAGCTGGGCGCCCATGACCCCGGAGAGGGCGCCCTCCGCCATGTACGAGGTCTTGAAGCTGGCCGGCGCCGGCTTCACGGCCCTGGCGGGGCTGACCCTGGTCGGGGAGGCCGTGCACCCGCTGAAGCAGCTGGGCTTCCCCCACCTTGCCGCCATCCTGTACGACCTCTCGGGGTACAAGCTGGTGACCGGAGCTGCCTTCACGGCGTTGGGGACCATGATGTTCGGCTACCCCTTCCGCTACTTTTTCGCCAACGTGTTCCGCCCCAGGATGCCCTCCGAGCAGCAGGTCCTGGAGGCCTACCTGGAGGGCGAGATAGACGAGGCGACCGCCAAGAGGATGCTGGGCTACCACGGCTACCACGACTCCTACTTCCCCATGATGGTGGCCGTGGCTGACAGGCCCGTTTCCCCCATGCTGCTGAACCGGATAGCTCAGGCGGGGTACTACGATGAGCAGCTCTTCCGGAAGGCTTTCGCGGATGCCCACTACCCCTTCGAGATTCGCCCCGTGCTGCTGCACTACATGCAGCAGGTGGCGATGGGGGAGCTGAAGGCGGTCTACGCCTCCGTGGCCGTCTCCCGCTACAGGGAGGGCCTCACCAACAGCGAGCTCTTCCTGGAGGAGCTGAAGCTGCTGCGGGTCCAGGAGGCGCTGCGGGGCTCCTACGTCATCGCCGGGGACCTGATGAGAGACTACGACCTGAGGTCGGAGGTGCTGAAGGAGGCCAAGAGGGCCTTCAGGCAGGGGGAGATAGACGAGGGGGCCTTCGTGGCCATCGCGCAGAGCCTGGAGCTGGACGCGGGCTACTGGGAGCAGTGGCGCAGGCTGATGCACCTCATCCCCAGGGAGAGCACCCCGGCCTCCAAGGAGGTGGAGGTCAGGGCCATCGGGAGGGAAGCGGTAGTCAGGAGGTTCCGCGAGGGGCTGACCCTGGAGGAGGGCTTTCGGAATGAGGCGAGGCTGCTCGGGTACACGCCCCCGCAGGTGGACAGGCTCTACGTCCTGGCCCTGCTGGAGCGGGACTACGACTACTGCATGGAGAGGCTGAAGGCCGCCCACCAGGCCTACGATGCGGGCGTGCTGGACGACCAGGCCTTCGTCCAGGAGCTGGCGGACTTCATCCTGGACCCGCAGAAGATCCAGCTGGAGCTCCTGAAAGCCAAATATAGGAAGGCCCCGAAGGTGAAGAGGAAGGTGCCGTGATGGCCGAGATGAGGACCGTGAGGGTCGAGGACATCGTGGTGCCCGAGGTCAGGGCAACCGCCAAAAGGGACGAGGAGCAGGAGGCCATCCTGAGGGCCACCGTGGAGCAGTTCGGCGTCCTGAACGAGCCCATCGTCCGCCCCGTGGACGGGGGGAAGTATGAGCTGGTGGCGGGTCTGGGAAGACTAACTGAGCTGAAGAGGCAGGGAAAGACGGAGGTGCAGGTGAAGGTCATCCAGGCGGACAAAAAGACCGCGCTGATGATGCACCTCGCGGAAAACCTCGCGAGAGGGTCCACGAACCCCGTGGACGAGGCCAGGGTGCTGCAGGCCTTCATCGACAGCGGGGCCACCGTGGAGGAGGCGGCCAAAATCACGGGGCACACGCCCGAGTGGGTGCAGCTCCGTCTGGCGCTGCTGAAGCTCCCGGAGGTGTACCAGCAGGCCGTTGCCGAGGGGAAGCTGAAGATTGGGCACGTGGTCGCGGCTGGCCAGCTGCCCACTCCGGAGGAGATGGATCACTGCCTCGGCCTCGCCCTGAAATTGGGGTGGACGGTGGAGGTGGCGCAGAACTACGTCAGGCAGAGGCTGGCGGAGCTGGAGGCGGTGAGGCTCAGGGACGAGATGGCGCCTCCTCCCGAGCTGCCCGAGCCCGAGAAGGCGCAGGAGATGGTGAGGTACTTCGTGTGCGCCGGGTGCAGCAGGTCGGTGGACCGCTCTCTGGCCAGGACCCCACCCCTGTGTGAGGAGTGTCTCACCCTGCTGCGCTACGTCATCTCCCAGCTCGGAGCCCCCAGGGAGGCAATGGAGTACCTCTACCGGGCGGTGAGCACCTATCAGGAGTACCTGCGGTTCCAGGGGATGAAGCGGACCTTCGAGGAGATGGACAGGCAGCGCCAGCAGCAGGGCTCCTCCGGATAGTCCTCAGGGCAGGACCCTGACGGAGAAGTAGGCCCTCGGTGGGAGTCCAATCTTCTGCACCTCGATGGTGACGGGCTTACCCCCCGGGGCCGGGAGGAGAGGCTTCAGGCCCTCCTGTAGCCGCCTCTGCGCGATGTCCCAGTACGGAGGCACCGCCAGCTGGGCCCCTGCCGCCGCCGGACCCCCTCCAGGCGGAATTTTGCCGAGCTTGCGCAGCTGCTCAATCTTCTGCTCGACTGGGACCCAGATTCGGAGGATGGTGACTTCCTTTTCCGGGGGAGCACCTGGGTAGCGCGGGTGAATGACGGCTAAGCCGAACTCCCAGCGCAGAACCGTCATGGTGACGGTCTGCCCCGGGTCGATGTCGAGCATCTCGAAGGGAGGGCTCAGCTCCTTCAGGGCTTCCACGCTTCACCTCTTTGCCTCGCACCCGGTGTCTCCGGGCCCCGCTGGTCTGGATTTTTGTCGCTCGTCGCCGCTCGGCGCCGCAAAAATCCAAGGGAGGGGGGGCCTCACCCTACCACCACCCCCTGGAGGTGGCCCTGCCCTATGCGCGGGGGCAGGGACCCCAGCAGCGGCTCAATCCAGCTGGGGCGGTACACCGTGTACCTCACCCCCTCCCTCTCCGCCATGGCCTTGATAAAGGGCACGTCAAGGGGGGTGAGCAGCACCAGCTCGATGGGGAGCCCCGCCCTGTGGGAGAACTCGGGGTCGCTCCTGTAGAGCTGGGCGTAGTTCTTCAGCTGCTGAATCTTCCCGTGCTCCGCCCTGACCATGGCCTCCACCAGCACGGTCCTGTCCGGGAGCTCCACCACCGCGTCCACGCTTCCGGTCCACAGCTTGGTGACCCAAGGGAATCCCGCTTCCTCCGCTATTGCTTTGAGCTCGGGAGCCACGGGTCCCACCCTCACGTTGGTCCTCCAGCTGCCGAGGGGATAGTTACGCATCAGCCACTCGGTGAGAAAGGGCTCGTGGATGATGCGGTACGTCCTATTTTTCGCCATCATATTACCTTCTTTTTATGCTCGGCATTCAGAATATATTGTGTTGGCCTCTCTTAAATTCTCGTTGCCTATAATGTTGCTCCAGGATGCGCCTGACGATTTTTCCCTCCATCACTCCTTCCGCTCTCGCGTCTTCCTCCAGCTTCTCCCAGATGTCGCGGGGAACGTAAATCGTTATGCTCGGCATTCAGAATACATGGTGTAGCATCCTCTTAAATATTTGCCTCCTCCCCCTTTCAACTGGAAAAAAAGATGGAGGTGAGTGAGTAGATGGCTGCACCTAAGGCCGTGGTCACGCGGATTCTGAAGCCGTCGGACTGGATAGCCAGGCAGCTGGGGAACTTGAAGAGCGTGGGTGAGGCCAACTACGGGGTGGGAATCGCCTCCCCCAGGGCCGACCCCATCCAGAAGGGCATCGCCGCCGAGCCGACCTACGCCGCCATGACCAAGCTGGCCATCGAGGAGCAGCGCAGGGCCAAGGCCCTGAGCGCCACCAACATGGACGAGTGGTACAACTACGCGCTGAACATCGGGAAGGGCAGGCTGGTGGACGGAGTGGTGAAGAGGGAGAAGGAGGTTCACGACTTCGTGAACTCCTGGCAGCCCATCCTCCTGGACCACCTGTCCAAGATAGACCCGCTGCCCACGGTGACCCTGAAGGACAGGGTGAACAAGGCCGTGGCCAACATCGAGGGGCTGGCCGCCCTCCGCGGGACCTGGCGCGGGAGGTGAGGTCCCCCGGGGAGCGGGCGGCTGAGGGAGGCTGAGGCATGCCGGAGAGGTACATCCTGGACAAGGTGCTGAAGGCCGGCGTCCTCTACCGCGCCGAGGACGACAAGTACTTCGTCATCGAGGCAGCGGGGACCAGCTCTTCGGGGAAGGGCTCCCTGGTCGTGGACGGAAGCGTGGTGCTGGAGCTGAACAACAAGGTGGGGAGGCTGGAGCAGACCCACACCGACAGGTTCCCGCCCTTGGCGCTGGGGAAGAACTCGGTGGTGATTCCGCCCAAGAAGCCCTTCAGCTTCTCGGGCGACTCCGGGTCCTACCTCAGGGTGAAGGGCGGGCTGATGGTGCTGGGCCCGGGTGAGGGGATGCTGACTCCCCACCTGGCCAGGTTCAGCGAGCAACCCAAGAGGTACTACACCTATGAGGAGGGCATCAACGGGATAGGGGCCTCCGCCACGTGGGCGGCCGATGCGGAGTACACCGTGATAGACGTCACCTGCCCGCCCGGGGAGAGGTGGACCTTCGACAGGTACCTGAGGGTGGAGAGGACGGGGATAATCGCGGACGACATTGTAGGGGTTGTGGCCCTGAAGTTCTACTTGAACGACAGGCCGCTGGACATCATCGACCCGAGCCTCAGCCCGAGGGGTGTGGACACCCTGGCGGGCCACTACTACGAGGGCACCACCAGCTACTTCACGCCCGTGGATCTGATCGACATGCCCATCGTGCTGGAGCCGGGGAGGAACCTGAAAATCAAGGCCGTGAACATCTCCGGAGCCGCCATCACCACGGAGGCGGGCGAGGAGGCGAAGGTCAAGGTGTCCATAGTGAAGCAGCGCGAGCTGCTCACCTGAAAGGGGTGACGGAGGAGCATGCCCGGACTGAAGTACTACAAGACCTTCGAGTACGACGGGATAGCCGCCGGAGATACGAGGACCGCCACCTGGACCGCCGAGGAGGACCTGAAGATAAAGCGGGTCCACATCATCGAGAAGTCGGGGGCGACCCTGCGGAAGAGCACCTTCTACCTGAAAATCGGCGGGAGGGTGTTCACGCACGAGGTGGTGCCCGCCAGCGTGCTGGGGCCGGATATCTTAGTCTCGCCGGAGCTGAACATCCCGTTCGGGAAGGCGGAGACCCTGAGCTTCACCCTGAAGAACGGCGAGTCCGCGGCGATAAGCGTCTGGGTGGTCTTCGAGTGCGAGTGAGGCGGTCGGGAGGCGAGGTGAGGTGCCCATAAGGCACGAGCACCTGGAGAAGGACAGCGTCGAGAGCGAAGATATTGTCAGCGGAGCCGTAACCAACGAGAAGGTTGCGGTAGGGACGCTGACCAAGGACAGGCTGGCGGCGGATACCATCAGGCTTGAGGTGGCCATCCCGCTGGGTTTCATCCCGACCGGTCTGGCGACGGACAGCACGGGAGTTAAGTTTGAGGGCAAGCAGTACCTGGTCTCGGCGGACCTGCTCTCCTGTGCCAAGGCTGTCTACTTCGAGTCCGACCTGCAGCAGCTGACCGGGGGCACGGTGTCCCTGGAGCTGTACGACTACACCGCCGCCGCCGTGAGAGCCTCCCTGAGCCTCTCGGCGACCACCATGCGCTCCAGGTCCGCCGACGTGAAGGCGAGCCTGGTGGCGGGGAACCCCGTGGGCGTCAGGTTCAACGTGACCGCCGCCGGGGCCGCGGGCTCCGTCGGAGGGGGCTGCTCCCCCGTCCCGGTCCTGGTGCTGGGGGCCAGCTAAGGCTTTTAGCCTCGAAAAAACCAGAGTGGGGTGAGAGGATGGCGGCGGAAGTAAGGGCAGAGGAGATGAGGCGGATAATCTCGGAGACCGCCGTGCTCATCACCAAGCCAGTGGTGCAGACCCTGGAGCTGGTGAACAGGAAGGAGGTGCGCAAGGTCCTCGATGTCCCCCTGCTGTCCCCCGGGGCCTCCACCGACCTGAAGGACTGCGAGGCTGTGAGCATGCTGTACGTCCGCCACTGCGCCGTGACCGTCCAGGCCCGTCTGGACCCAGCGGCATCAAATTCCCTCAGGATCCACGTAAGGTCGAGCGTGGACGGGGGAAAGTGGGACGACGCCGACGTGTCCACCTTCGACCTGCCGCTCGCCGCGGGGAAGACCGTGCAGAAGACCCAGAGCGTGAGCCCCGACTACCTGATGCTGAAGGTGATAGTTGAGAACCTCGACGCCGATCACCCCGCCCGCGACGTCCGCGTTTGGGTGGTGTACTAAGGATGCCGGGTGTGACGATTGAAAAGCCCAAGACCCCCGACGATTTACTTCCCATCCACCTGAAGAAGTCTGACGTGCCCATCGAGGCCGCTCCTTCCTTCCAGGACGCCGCGGGAAAACTGGCTCGCGCTCTCGTCGATGCGGACCACCACGTCCAGGTGGATGTCCTCTCCATGCCTTCCGTGGAGGTTCTTCCCTCCTTCCAGGACGCCGCGGGAACGCCTCAGCGCGCCTTAGTAGATGCCGATAAGCACGCCCAGGTCGATGTTTTAACCGCAGCCAACCCCTCCAACCTTGACACTCCTCTCTCCACCAGGGCCTCGGAGTCCACCCTGGGAGCCGTGAGGGACCGCCTGCCCCCCTCCTTGACCGCCTCCGGGAACCTGAAGACCGCTATCCAGGAGGACGCGGTTGGCTTAGTGAAGTCTTCCCAGCTCCCCTCCTCTCTGACCGCCTCGGGAAACCTGAAGGCCGCGGTCGTGGAAGATGCTGTTGGCTTGGCGAAGTCCTCCGACCTCTCCGCCGTCCAGCCGAGGAACCTCACGCAGATAGCGGGGACCGCCCTCACGGGGAGGGACTGGAGCGGGGACTTCGCGAAGCTCCAGAACCTCGATACGGCCCTCTCCATCCTAAAGGACAACCTCAACCTGCTGAAGGTGAATGGGATTACCCTGACCGGGGCGGACTGGACCCAGTACTTCGCGAAGCTCCAGAACCTCGATACGGCCCTGAGCCAGGCCATAAACAACCTCAACCTGCTGAAGGTGAACGGGACCACCCTCACCGGGGCGGACTGGACCCAGTACTTCTCCGCCCTCCCCACCATCAGGGACAGGATAAACGAGCTTTCGGGGGTCCTTGCCAGCACCACCACCGCTTTGGGGGCGAATGCTTCTTACACCTCAGGCTCTTTCACCGTCTCGGGCTACGGGAGGATAGTGGGCTCCTGCTACGCCGACCAAGCGGGAACCCTCTACGTGGAGCAGTCCAGCGATGGGACCAACTTCGATGTCCAGTCTACCTTCTCCTACTCCGCCGGGGCTCTTCTGGGCTTCTCCGTGGAGGTGGTGGCCCCCACGGCGAGGGTGAGGTACGTGAACGGGGCCACCGCCCAGACCGTTTTTCGCCTCTACGTGAGGGCGAGGAGGATCTGATGTCGATAATCAAGTACGATGGGATAGCCCGGGACCCCACCTGCTACGCCATCTGGGACGACTTCGACGACAACAGGCTGTGCAGGGACGCCCTCAGCAGGACCCTCGCAGCGGTGGGGGGGGAGGGAAGCATGAAGTGCTCCCCCCCGGAGGCCCAGGTGTGGAGGCCGGAGTGGAAGATCGTGAACGGCAGTGCCACCATTAGCGGGGGAACCCTCAACACGCCCGCCGCGCAACGCAACACCATCAGCACATCTCTGCCCTTTGTGCCGGAAGGGTGGGAGTGGAGGTCGAAGGCGGACTCCGTGGGGAGTGCTGTATCCGGGAGAGCAGTGGACGTGAGGATAATCTACCAGGACGATTCAAATAATTACTACCAGTATTGGATCACGGACACCACCTATCTGGGATACCGGCTCCTGAAGATAGCGGGGGGAACGACGAGTAGTACCGTAATAGACGGAGGAAACTGGGCGTGGGACACCAACTGGCACACCCACAGGGTGACCCGCACCCGAGCGGGGCTGTGGGAGCTGTTCTACGACGGGACCTCTAAGGGGACCGCCACAGACACCTGGCTTCCCTCGCCGCGGGAGTTCCGGTGGGACATGGAGACCAACCCCGTGCCGTTACATTTTGACAACCTGAAGATCTGGTAGAGTAAACCTGAACCATGCCCGCCTACACCCTCGACCTCACGGTCCCCAAAAGCACGCCCAAGTCCTCCCCCGTGGAGAGGGAGCTGAAGATCAGGGAGGGCGTCATCGTCCGCTGGTCCGTGCTCATCCCCGCCGGGCACATGGCCGGGGCTGGGATGAGAGCGCTCTACGGCCTGGAGCCGGTCTTCCCCGCCCACGAGGACGCCTGGCTCAGGGGAGATGACGAGACCGTGGTGATGGAGGACTTCTGGGACCCTCCGGAGGAGCCCTACACCCTGACCTTCCAGGCGTGGAACGAGGACCCCCTCCACGACCACACCTTCTACGTCCGCCTGGCGGTCTTGCAAAGGGAGGTGGCTTCCGCCCACCAGCTGTTCCTGAAGCGGGTGGCGAAAGAGATTTCAGACGCCTTTCTGAAGGCTGGAGGGTGGGTCTGAGTGGGCCTGACGGACTTCACGCGGCAGACGGTGATTGCGAGGCGGGAGATAGCGGAGTGGCTGCAGCAGGAGATGTGGTACTGGACCGGGACCTTCGACATACCCGCCTGGTCTTACTATGAGACCGATATCTGGACCGCCCCCGCGGACCGCAGGCTGGTGGTGGAGTTTTTCCACCCTTCAGCCTCTTCCCGCAGGTTCCAGGGATGGGTGGACCTGCGGGACGTCCTCGGCTCGGAGGTGTACCGCTTCGCGGGGACCTACCTGTGGGGCGCCTGCCCTCTCGCCCTCAGGTACCCCCTGAGCCCGAATCACACCCTGAGGATCCGCATCGAGAACTACGACCCCTGCGCCACCCGCAGGTTCAGGGTGGCGGTGGAGGGATACACGGAGCCGGTGTGAGGAGATGAAGCCCGCGGAGATCGTAGTGAGGGAGGAGGCTCGGAAGGAAGCAGGGGCCAAAAAGAAGGCGGCGGTGGAGGAGCTCCTCTTCGCTCAGGGAAAGGTCGTGAAGAAAAGGTACGAGGCGGAGGTGAGACCGTTAGCATCGACATAAACGTTCACGCCGCGCTCTACAACGCGGACGAGACGGTGGCCCAGTCGGTGACGCTGGACACGGAGGGGAGGCCGACGCTGGAGGTCTTCGCGCAGGCGGATGCCGCCACGACTTTCCGCCTGGACGTGAGCGCGGACGGGTCGACGTGGGTGGGGAACTTCGAGGTCTGGTCAGGCGTGACGAGCGTGAAGAAGGGCTACCTGAACGCCTTCCGCTTCGTCAGGCTGAGGTCCGACGCGGCGGGGAGCGCGGGGAACAAGGTGACCCTGATCCTCACGGCGGGAGGGTGAGAGATGCCGTTCACCGTGGGTCCCAAGATGCAGGCGGGGAGGGTGCTGACGGGCACGGACGGAACGGCCACCGTGACCTTCCCCGAGCCCTTCAGCAGGGTCCCCAAGGTCTTCCTGCAGGGGGTGGACCAGTACGGGAGGGGGATAGTGGTGGACCTGGTCTCCGTCTCCGAGACGGGGTTCACGCTCAAGGCCAGGCAGACCGCCGCTCCTCCCACCGGGAGCTTTCTCACCGGGCTCTCCTACAGCACCGGGAGCTTCGTGACGGGAGGGAGCGACCCGGGGCACTCGCACTCGAACCCCAGCACGGACTCTGCCGGAGACCACAAGCACATCGCCGTCAAAGCGGGGAGCGGCAGCACCACTGCGGCTACGGCATACGAAAGAGCCCTGTGGGGAGGAGACGGCGTAAACGCCGCGGCGTTTGCCACCACTCTGTCGGGTGCGTCTGCCGTGGACCTCTACACCTCCTCGGCGGGTGCCCACACCCACACCCAAGGCAACACCGGCTCCTCCTACACGGGAATAACCCTCTACACCTCCCCGGCGGTCACGGGGGTCTCCGCGTCCTCCGGGACGGCAGTCACGGGGGGCTCCCAAGCGATATCTATATATGTGGACTGGCTGGCAGTAGAGATTTGAGGGGTGGTGAGGATGGGAGCCGAGATCATGCTGGAGGCCATCGCCCTGACCATCATCGGGGCGGTGGGGCATGTGGTGAGGGCGAAGATTCGGGAAATCTCCGACATCGTGGACAACCTGCTGCTGGCCGTGGTGGTGGGGGTGGCTCTCTTCGCCCTGCTCGGGGAGCCCAGCTCGGAAAACGCCGTCTTCTACATGGCGGGGGGCTACTCAGGCGGAGAAATCATGGACTGGCTGTTCAAGCCCTGGTGGAATTCCGAGAGTTGAGATCGTGAACGACGTCTGGGACCTCATCAGGCTCATAGCCCCCAAGACTTTCGACCTCCTCTCCCATTTGCGGGGGAGGAAGCTGGACAACAGCGGGGAGATGCTACTCTTCCTCGCCTCCGTCCACGAGGCCACCCTGAGAACCCAGGAGCTCTTGGAGAGGCTCACGGCCCTGGAGGAGATAAACGGGAAGAAGCTGGACATGCTCCTGAAGCTGGAGTGAAGGGGATGGGGGCCCCCTGGTGGCACTGCAGGTCCTGCGGCCTCTGGTTCGTCTACCCGAAGAGGCTGGAGGACGGGACCCCCGTGTGCCCCCGGTGCGGATCCCGGGAGATAGAGCAGGGCTAACTTGGTGTGTTTGGTATTGGGTTGGTAGGGGGGAATCCAAGCCTTCTGTTCTCCCCCCCTCCTTTACCTCCCCCCCTTCAGAAACAGTCCCTTCCTCTCCCTCACACACACACAGTCAAGCTTAAATAGGGAAAGGAGAACTGTAGATAGATGGTGAGCACGACCGAGCGAGCGGTGGAGTTGAAGCGGGCTCGGGTGGCGAAGCTGAGGGAACTCCTGCAGACCCACCCCCCTCTGGAGGCCTGCGCGATCCTGGCCGTGGAGGAGGGGGTGAACCTGAGCACGGCCAAGAAGTACCTCCAGGAGCTGAGGCTGGCGAAGATGATACCGGAGTCTGCCGCCATAGAGGCGATCCTGAAGGAGAGAAAAGCCTCCACGGAGGTGAAGACTACATGACTTCCCCCTACCAACCCAATACCAAACACACCAAATTCGACCGGAACGCCAAGGCCGTGCTGGACCACCTGCTGTCCCAAGGCTTCGAGTTCCAGTTTCCCCGGGCCAAGCTGGCGGAGGCGGTCCGGGCTGTTACCCCCTACTGGAGGTACGACCACGTGGGGGCCTTCATCCAGACCATGGTTGCCCGCGGCTGGATCATGCCCACCGCCGGAGGGTTCTACACTTGGGGCCCCCGGGCGGAGGACTGGAAGCCCAAGCCCGCGGCGGAGGTGGTGAGGGCGGATGGGTAAGACCCCTGAGGAGCTGGGCGGGTGGTCCGTGATCCGAGGGCAGAAGGTGCGGGCGGTGGCGAGGGACCTCTGGAGCTTCGGGGGGGTCTGGGATGCCCTGAGTCCGGAGGAGAGGATCCGGGAGCTCCGCCTCTTCC
>Ga0080004_1067048_pt1 | contig 14974 bp, 14 predicted proteins | sample WasSprMetagenome_FD_69207 | JGI IMG/M metagenome (GOLD analysis project Ga0080004, IMG submission 69207) | Sulfidic aquatic microbial communities from Washburn Spring, Yellowstone National Park, USA - WS (SPADES assembly) (version 2) | ecosystem: Environmental > Aquatic > Thermal springs > Hot... | reverse complement strand
TAATCCATTCAATCCACTTTATGTGGGCGAAAACCTGGTCTATGCTGAGACCAATCAACTCGCAGTTCAGCTTCCTGAACTCCTCATATCGCTTCTGGAAAGCTACGAACTCGGTCGTGCATACGGGAGTGAAGTCGGCGGGATGGCTGAAGAGTATGAACCATTTTCCCTCGTATGCGTCTGGTAGCGTGAATGTGCCCTGCGTTGTCTTGACCTCCATCTGGGGAAACCTCTCTCCAATCAAGGGCATCCCCTTCGCCTCTTCACAACAACAAGTTTGGTTAGACATATAAAATCACCTCCTAATAAAATTATATCAAAGAATTCAACAAGGGCAACAAAAAATTATTTTTGAAATTTTCAATTTACTTTTTGAGTAAAGATTTCTCACCCTTGATAATCTCAAAAAGATATTGGACTTGCTAAAAAGTGGAGGAGATTCTCCTTTTTGCCCTTGCGACTGCCCTTAAGGGAGGCATGGCAATCTCATTTTTGGGGAAGACAAAGAACGAGATTGCTTCGTCGCTTTGCTTCTCGCAATGACAATATACTTGTCTCGGCGAAGGTTCCATAGAGGAGCCGTTAGCAATCACCCCGACTGTCATTGCGAGCCCGCCTCTGGCGGGCTCGCAATCCCGTTTCCCAACCCTGTCGGGTTGGAGAATTTGTTGGCGAAGCCGATATATTTTTGATGGTCAAGAAGAAGAGATTTTTATCGTTTGTAATGACAGGATATTAGTATCGTCTCTCTACTCGCAATTCCAATGTAGGGGATGGGCAATTAGAGGGAGTCTCAAATTTTATGGAATTCTATATCCCCTTGCACAATTTAGCTTATGATAAGATAATAATGTTATGATTAGAAAAACGATTTTCATCGCCTCCCTTTTATTTTCCTTGCTTTCCCCCTGCCAGTCGGTTAAAGGTTTTTTGAAGCTATCTATAAGGGAATATGTTGATAAGATGGCGGGTGGATGGCTCGGGCAGATGGTGGGCGTGGGTTGGGGAGCTCCCACCGAGTTTCGCTATTTCGATGAGATCATCCCCGATAATGCTGTCCCCAAATGGGAACCCTCTATGGTCAATCAATTCTATCAAGATGACCTTTATGTAGAGATTGTCTTCCTCTCCGCCCTTGAGAAATATGGCTTGGAAATCAAACCGAGACAAACGGGAATAGCTTTCGCCAACACGACTTTCGGATTAGCCCACGCAAATCAACAAGGGAGGAGCAATCTTCGCAAGGGGATAGCTCCACCCGATTCCGGTCATCCCGTCTTCAATCCCCACGCCGACGATATTGATTATCAAATTGAAGCTGATTATTCCGGTCTCATCGCTCCCGGACTTCCCAATGTTCCCGTGAGATTGGGGGAGATATTCGGGAGATTGATGAACTACGGTGATGGGATGTATGCGGGTCAATTCGTTGGAGGAATGTATTCCACCGCTTTCTTCGAGAAGGATATGGTGAAGATAGTGGAAGCAGGGCTTCGTTGCATTCCCAAGGGAAGCCAATATTATGAGTGCATAAGCGATGTGCTCAAATGGTTCAAGGAGAATCCCAACGATTGGAGGGAAACCTGGCGGAAGGTGAAGGAGAAATATCAGGATAACCCCAATTACAAGCGTTTCTCTTGTAGTGGTCCATCCTCAAAATTCAACATAGATGCGAAGATAAATGGCGCTTATGTCGTTATCGGTCTCCTCTATGGAAGGGGAGATATTGAGAGGACGATAAAGATAGCAATGCAGTGCGGGCAGGATTCCGACTGCAACCCTTCAACTGCGGGAGGAGTTCTATTCACGACGATAGGATTTTCCAAAATTCCCGAACAATATAAGCAGGCTCTGGACAGGAAACAGAAGTTCGCCGGCTCGGATTACGATTTTGATAAGCTGATATCGGTCTGTGAGAAACTGGCAAGGGAAGTTGTTTTGAGAACGGGAGGGAAAATAATCCAGGATAAAACAGGGGAGGAATACTTCCTCCTCCCCATAAAATCTCCCACACCGAGCAGGCTTGAACAATCCTGGAATCCGAAACCGATAAGCGGCGAAAGATTTACAACAGAGGAAATGAAGGAGATAATTTTCAAGGAGTGAGAAAATATGAAATGGTTAGCTTCTTTCTTCCTTTTCATTTCCCCTTTTTCCCTTGGCGATCTCCCAAAGCTCTCCAATCTTCTTAAATCTCCCGAGAAAACGCTGATTATTTCAAAGCCCGTTCTTCTGGACAAAGATTTGAGCGTTAGGAAGCCAGTTCATATTGAGAAAGAGGGATATATTGTGAAAGGTGGAAAACATAAACTGAGGATTGAGGCTTCTTTCACTGCCCCGATAAAGCAAATCTTCAAGGGATTCTTGCCAGGCGAGATTACATTCGCTCCCCAGAGCGTTAAAGAGGTTTATCCTCAATGGTGGGGAGCCAAGGGGAACGGGATGGATGATGACTACATCCCTATTCAATCCGCAATAGATTCCCTTTCTCAGACGGTCTTTCTTTTAAAGGGACGCTATCGCATCACAAAGCCCTTGAATATAACCAATAGAGCACACGGTTTGAATCTTATAGGGCAGGGGCAAAGCGAGGATGGTTCTGTTTTGCTCAGCGATACGGGGGGTATAGCGATAGATGTCTCCGGCTCTCGCTACATAAATATCGCAAATCTTGCCATAGTAGCTGGAGAGAAAAATCCCTCAACAGTGGGCATTCTCTTTGCCCGAACCAAGGAAATTGGGTTCGTTGAATTCAACAATGTTGAGAATGTGCGCGTTCAACTCCCTTCAAATGGAAGGGCGAATAACGGGAATGGAACGGTGGCGATTTACAACAACGCAGGCGAGCTATGGCGAGCGCGAAACATCTACTTGATGGCTGATAACCCACTCGTCTTCACTGGTTATAACATTTTCAAGATAGATTCTCCCTATACAAAAAGGGAGGTAGGTTATGTATCTATGTCGGAATGCACTGTGGATGGCGCATCAACGCTTCATGCCTTACTTGGACCAGCGATTACAATTGACAATGGAGATTCAATTGAGATTCTAAACGCCTATCTTACCCGTTCCGGCGAAGGCGGTTTCCCCTATGCGATTAAAGTTATGAACTTCTGGGCAATAAATCTGACCTATACTGGACATATTGAGGGTTTCAGCGGATTTCTCTATACGGATGTATCAAATTTAGTGGGATGTCATTTCAAGGCGACCCTTTATCAAAGCGGCGAGCCCCTCATATATCTTGATGGAAGCAAAGAGAGACCGAGCCTACAAGGATGCGAGATAAATTTGATTCCCGAACCCACATCTAAGCCTTCCTGCTTGATTTTGGGTAAAGGGAGAGTGGTGGTTAACAACAACAGAATCTGGCTGTATGGGGGGCAAAGCATAGATTGTGAGGAGGGAGAATTCAGGGGAAATATAGTGCAGTCTTGGGATGAAGAGCCGAAGATAAAAGTGAACGAATCCTCAAGCTCCTATCTTCTAATTACGCCCAAGGGTATGAAGTGAACAATTTCAAAAAGATATAGGACTCGCCAAAAAGAGTTTTTCTTTTTTGTCAGAGCCGTTATGGGTAAAGGTTTTGGAAATGGAGAAGAGATAAAATTAGAGAATAGCGATTGTGTATAAAATTTAAGCCTCTTCTAATTGAGGTAAAGAAAAGGAGATTTCGTGTATATCAAAAATATCAAACCGAATTAATTAGGATGAATTTTATAATTTAGAGTTATGGGAATGGATTTATAAAAGTGGAGGAGAAAAATTTAATATCAAAAACCTATATCCATAGTTGCGAGCCCGCCGAAGGCGGGCGTGGCAATGACAAACGCGTCGATCGCTTCGTCGCTTTGCTCCTCGCAATGACGACCATTCTTTCATTGAGAGGCTTCCCGAAGGGAAGCCTCTCAATCTCAAAAGAGAATGCTTCCTATCGCTTGTAATGATAAGAAGGTGGATAAGGAATTAGAAAAATCTCAAATGTTGTGGAATTATATAATCGTTTGACTTTTTCCTTCTAAAATATTTAAATAGCAATTATGAGTAAAAAGAAGAAAAAGGGGAAACAAGCGAAGCCACAAAAAATTTTCCTACAAAAGACAGCAGAGCCGAAGATTGCCAAGCCTTCTTTCCTCCAACAGGGGAGGCTTGGGGCGCGTCTTCTTGCCCTCGCTCTTTTCCCCTTCGCCGATGTCTTTCAAAGATTGGACCTTGAATGGCTTGCCCTCGTTTCCCTTCTCGGCTCAGCTCTTGTCTTCTATGAGATGCTTGACCATTATAGGAAGATAAGATATTGGCGAGGTTTCTGGCTCGTCCTTCTCTTCTATATCCTTGCCTTCGGCTCCCTTATGCTCTCTATCTCCCTCCATTTCTCCTGGGCAAATTCCTCCAATTTGTTTTTGACAATTCTATTCACCCTCCCCCGCCTATTAGGCGCCTATTACCTGATAAGGATTCTCCCCAAAATCTATCCCTATCGTTAACTCTTCCCTAATTGAATAATCTCAAAAAGATGATGAACTTGCTTCAAAAGAATTTTTTTATTGCTGGCATAGTTAAAGGTTTTTGAAATGGATAGGGGATAACGAGAGGAAAATCTGAATTGGGTTATGAAATCAATTCTTTAAAAGCGTTGGGAAAGAAAGGATATATCATAATAATTCAAAAATTCGCAAGCTGAACAATAATCCAGGGGGGTTTAAAATGAAAATTTAAGGATGAATCCATAAAGGAAGTAGAAGGAAAGTGACCCAGCAAAAATCTATACCCATAGATGCGAGCCTCCCGTAAGGAAGGCGTGGCAATTCTCTTATTTAATGGAATGCATCACTATCCCTCCCAAATACGAGATTGCCACGCCTGAACGCCAAAGGCGTTCAGGCTCGCAATGACAAACGCGTCGATTGCTTCGTCGCTTTGCTTCTCGCATCTATGGGTATAGGTTTTTAATAAGTGGTTTGTCTTCTCCATTCTTGTGACAATCCTAATAGCTCCAAATTATAAAATTCGTTTTTCTTAATTTGGTCTCATAATTTTTGACCTACACGATACCTCCTTTTTCCTCCACGATCAGAAAAGAATTAGATTTCATTTTTCAATCTCTATTTCTCCCCTTCATCCCTACTCCATTTTCAAAACCTTTACCCAAGCCAGCAATGACGACCATTCTTTCATTGAGAGGCTTCCCTTCGGGAAGCCTCTCAATCTCAAAAGAGAATGCTTCCTATCGCTTGTAATGATAAGAAGGTGGATAAGGAATTAGAAATGAGTCTCAAATGTTATGGAATTATACAAAATCTTGACTAAATGTTCTTCTCCATATATTATTATAATAAGATTGAATGGCGGTGTAGCTCAGTGGTAGAGCACGCGGCTCATAACCGCGGAGTCAAGGGTTCGATCCCCTTCGCCGCCACCATTTTGTCTTTTTGAATCGCCGAAGTGGATAAAGATAAACTTTTTTCTTTTATCAAAGATATTGTTGCTCTCTTTGAGAAATCCTCTGCTTCCGAGTTGGCGGTGGAAGAGGAAGGCGTTCGCCTTATCCTCCGAAAAACAACCTCTTCTCCCCCTCAACAAGTTCTCCCTCAACCTCCTCCCCTGAAGGAAGCGAGACAAAAAGAGGAATCCGTCTTTGGCGATAATGTCTACATTCTCCGCTCCCCTATGACCGGTGTTTTCTATCGCTCCCCTTCACCCAATGCCCCGCCCTTCGTTGAGGAAGGAGATATAGTGGTGAAGGGGCAAAGGTTAGCTTTGCTTGAAGCAATGAAGATTTTCAATGATATAACCGCTGATGTCTCGGGTAAAATCGTCGCTATTTTAGCGGAAAACGCTTCCCTCGTTCAGGAGGGACAACCGCTCTTCGCAATTGAGAGAATGGAGGAAAATCTATGAGAAGGGTCTATGTTGGTTTCCTTGGGCTCGGCACTGTTGGGCAAGGAGCTGTGAGAACTCTCCTTGAAAACAAGGAAGATATTATGATGAAGACGGGAGCGGAGATAGAGATTAAAAAGATCGCGGTTAAACATCTTAATAAGAAAAGGGATGTGGAGATTTCTCCTAATCTTCTCACAGAGGACCCCTACGAGGTCGTCGATGACCCTCAAATAGATATCGTGGTTGAATTAATCGGCGGATTAGAGCCGGCTCGCTCCCTGATAAAAAGGGCGCTTGAAAATGGGAAAAATGTAGTAACTGCGAATAAAGAGGTGATCGCTTTATATGGTGGGGAGCTTCTTCCTTATGCTGCGGCGAGGAAGCTTGACCTCTATTTTGAGGGAGCAGTAGGTGGAGGCATTCCAATAGTTCGTCCTATGAAGATTTGTCTTGCGGGAAATCGCATATACTCTGTTGTGGGAATAGTGAATGCTACGACGAATTACATCCTCACCAAAATGGCGGAGGAGAAGCTCACATATCAAGAAGCCTTAAAGGAAGCCCAAGAAAAGGGCTATGCCGAAGCCGACCCCACTTATGATGTTGAGGGTTTAGACGCCGCATATAAAATCGCTATTTTAGCTTCCATAGCCTTCAACAGCAGGGTCAAAGTGGAGGAAATTTATAGAGAAGGCATATCAAAAATCTCACCCGTTGATTTGGTTTATGCGGAGGAACTGGGCTATGTCATAAAGCTTTTGGCGATAGCGAAACAGGAAAACGATATGATGAGCATAAGAGTTCATCCCGCTCTCATCCCGAAGTATCATCCGCTTGCTTCAGTGAGGGGTGTAAACAATGCGATATTAGTCCACGGCTCCTCCGTTGGCAGGGTGATGTTTTATGGGGAAGGAGCGGGCTCTCTTCCAACTGGCTCGGCTGTTGTTGGCGATATAATTGATATAGCGAGAAACATCGTCTTCAATTGCACGGGAAGGATTTCCTGCACCTGCTTTAAGCAGATACCACAAAAGGATATAAGCGAGATCACCTCAAAATACTATATAAGGATGAAGGTAAAGGACCAACCGGGCGTTTTGGCAGCTATTGCGGCTTGTTTTGGCGAGGAGAAGGTGAGCATCGCTTCCGTTGTTCAGAAAAGGAAGGTCAATGAATCGGCGGAGATAGTATGGATAACCCATCCCTCAAATGAGGGGGCTATGAGGAGGTCGCTGGAAAAGATTGAGAAACTGCCGGTTCTTGAGGAGATATCACTTGTATTGAGGGCGGAAGAATGAATTATAGATGGCGAGGAGTAATTGAGGAATATCGCAAATATTTGCCTGTAAGCGATAAAACGCCCGTGATTACGCTTTTAGAGGGCAATACGCCCCTACTGGAAGCGAGAAAACTCGCGGAACACATTCAGCTTCCTCTTCGGCTCTTCCTGAAATATGAGGGGGCAAATCCCACAGGCTCTTTTAAGGATAGAGGTATGACGGTTGCTATTTCAAAGGCTGTGGAAGAAGGGGCTAAAGCGGTCATATGCGCCTCAACGGGGAATACCTCTGCCTCGGCGGCAGCCTATGCGGCGCGTGCGGGACTTCCCGCTATTGTCATCATCCCGAAAGGGGCAATCGCCCTGGGAAAGCTGGCACAAGCCCTCGTTTACAATGCTAAAGTTATAGCAATTGAGGGAAATTTCGACGATGCTTTGAGGCTCGTCGTGGAGATTTGCCAAAGATACCCTGTAACCCTCGTCAATTCCCTCAATCCATATAGGATAGAGGGGCAAAAGACCGCTGCATTTGAGATAAGCGATGTTCTGGGCGATGCCCCCACTTTCCACGCCATTCCAGTGGGCAATGCGGGAAATATAACCGCTTACTGGAAGGGTTATAAGGAATATCATCGGTTGGGAATCAATAAGAAGCTTCCCAAAATGCTTGGATTTCAAGCGGCGGGAGCGGCGCCGATTGTTGAAGGTCATCCCATAGAGAATCCCCAAACCGTGGCAACAGCGATAAGGATAGGCAATCCCGCTTCTTGGAAGTGGGCGGTGGAGGCGAGGGATGAATCTGGCGGGCTTATTGATAAGGTAACGGACGAGGAGATAATAGAGGCTTATAAGCTCGTCGCTTCCCTTGAGGGCATATTCTGCGAGCCCGCCTCAGCTGCCTCCGTAGCGGGGGTGATTAAAAAACATAAGGAGGGTTATTTCAAAGGATACGAGGGGGAAACGATAGTCTGCACTCTTACCGGGCACGGCTTGAAGGACCCCCAACTCGCCATTGATGTAGCTCCTTCCTCTTTTATCACGACTCCACCAATCTTGGAAGAAGTCGTTAAGCAGATTTTCGTATAAGGGAAATTACAGAGCTTTCCCAATCAATATCTTTCCGAGCCGAGAAGAGAGGAAACTATCCCTTTTATTATTTTCATTTCGTTGATTATATCCTCCAGCAACACATATTCCTCCCCCGAGTGGGCTACTTTCGGCTCACCAGCTCCCAGAACAACCACTTCCGTCCCCCTTTCTTGGAAGCGTGAGGCTTCCGACCAACCAGGTTGCGAGATTTCCCTCTCCAAGCCCAAAACCTTCCTCGTTATATCCCGCGCCAGCTGGGCTAAGGGGGAGAAAATCTCCGCTTTCAGGGGATTCTCCACCCTCAAAATGTGATAGGAGACATCAATCCAGCGGGGTTGCTTTAACACGCCATCCAAAATTCGTAAAGCCCAGGTAGCATCCCTCTCCTGAGGGATGGGAATCGCTAGGATTGAATGGCATCTCTCCGGCACCCTCAGCGTGCTTTCACCACCCCTTATCCCCACTAAGACGAAAGGCAGGCGTTCCTTGAGCTCTGAGAGAAAATCCATCATTTCGTCAATTGAATTTATGCCGGAGAAGGGGAAGGAGATGGGAGCGGATAAGCCATAGCAATATATATCCAAGAGCAAAAGCCCTGGATGCTGGGTTACAATAGACAGATTTGTAGGCTCGCCGATTATCGCCCAGCGGGGTGAATAGCCCTCCTCAAAAACCTTTCTCAACCCTTCCCCTTTCTCCTCGCTGTCGCTCGTTATCAAGAGGTCCAAACTGCCACGCTCTGTCTTCCCCTTCATCTCCAAGAAGGCTCCAAGCATCGCAGCTACCGAAGCTTTATCGCAAATGCCAAGTCCATAAGCTTTGTTATTATCCACCTTGTAAATCGGTTGGGAAAGAGCATATGGAGGAGGTGTGTCTATATGACAGAATAAACATAGGGAAGGTTCACCTTCCCCTATGCGAGCGAGGATTAACGGGTGTTCGCCCTCGTCTATTTTAATCTCCACCCCTTCACCTCTCAATATCTCCTCTAAATAATCTATGATTTCCTCCTTCTCCTCCCATCTGCTAACGAGCTCGCTCAGAACACCGAATATATCAAGCATTTTCTCCAATTACCCCCTCTATTTCTTGAACGAGATATCTCGTTATCTTTTCAACATACTCCTCCCTTTCACTCTCTACCATAATGCGAAGGCATTTTTCCGTTCCTGAAGCCCTCACGAGAATCCTCACTTTGTCTCCGAAGTTCCTTTTCGTTTCCTCCACGATTCCCCTTATCCTTTCATCCCTTTCCCATCGCTTCGGCTCTTTTGTTTTTATATTAACAAGCTTTTGAGGGAAAAGGGTGTAATCGCACAATTCGGATAAAGTTTCCCCTTTATCCCGCATAACCTCCATTAATTTTATCGCGGTTAGGATTCCATCGCCAGTGGGCAGATGGTCAAAGAGGATGATATGTCCCGACTGCTCGCCGCCTAGATTAGCTCCCGTTTCCCTCATCTTCTCAACCACATATTTATCGCCTACGGGCACCCTAACAACTTCAATGCCAAGCTCACGAAGAGCGAGCTCTATTCCGTAATTGGTCATATAGGTTGTAACAACCGGTTCCCTCAGTGTTCCCTTTTCCTTCATATATTTTGCCAGTATATAGAGAACTCCATCGCCCTTCACTATCGTCCCATTCTCATCTGAGAATATCGCCCGGTCCCCATCTCCATCAAGGGATATACCGAGATTAGCTCCACATTCAACGACCTTTTCCGCCATCCTCTCGGGATAAACAGCACCGCAATCCTCGTTTATGTTCCTGCCATCAGGTGATACATTTATTGCTATCACATCTGCTCCCAATTCACTGAATAGAAGGGGCGCCAACTTGTAGCCCGCTCCGTTAGCGGCATCCACCACTATTTTCAGACCTCTGAAATCCCTACTCGCCTTGCTGAAAAGGAAATCTTTGTATATTTCCCATCCCTCTTCTAAATTGAGCCTCCTCCCTATCCGGCTCGGTGATGCTATATCAAAGTCTCTCTTTCTCAGTCTCGTCTCTATCTCTTCCTCTAATTCCTCCGGCAATTTGAAACCGTCAATATTGAACAGCTTTATCCCGTTCTCATAGTAGGGATTATGTGAAGCAGAGACAACGCCTCCCCATTTCCCCATTGAATAAACGAGATAAGCTATCCCCGGTGTGGTTATAACTCCCGCATCCAGAACATCCATTCCTGATGCCAAAAGACCGGCGGTGAAAGCCGAGGCAATCATATCGCTTGATAATCTCGTATCCCTGCCGAGGATTATCTCCTTACAGCTCTTCCCCAAAACGCTTCCCACCGAGAGTCCAAGCATAGTGACGAAATCAACCGTAAGGTTTTCGTTCGCCTTTCCACGCACTCCATCCGTCCCAAAAAGTTCACCCATTGCTTCCACCTCCAATCGTCAGCTTAACAGTGACAGTTGCCCTATCCAAAATGTTTACCTTATCAATCTTCACCAGTGGCACCTCCAAAGAGCAAGAAGCCTGTATACGAGATAAATCTATTTTCTCGGTCTTGATTGTGTTGAGCTTTTCAAGGATCGTATTTGGACCCGTCACAGCAACAGCTGGCGGGCTCACCTCTACTTTTTCAAGCACCAAGTTATTGGGCAGACTCCCCACGAGGTCAGGGACGACAGCGAGCATTTTTATCACCCTTGATACATTAAATCTAATGCTCACCTTTACCAATGGAGGCACGACACGAACATTCTGCATAGGCTCATTTCTCCTATCCATAACGAGAACGGGAAGCATTGAATCCCCTTCTCCTTTCTCCAAATCAACGAGCACACTTGCTCCCGCTATCTCCTCCCTTTTTGACAAAGGATAGTAAACGAGGACATTTGGGGGATTTAGGGATATACCCCTGAGCGAGAATCCCTCGGGGGGAGGAGAGGATATTATGGGCTGAACAGCCATCTGCTGGGAAACTATCCTATCAATCACCACCCTAATCCTGCGAGGTTTATAAGAGATATCCAATCCTTTGGGAGCGGAAACCCTCACGGGAACGCTGTATGTCCCCACTCCTTTCCCCTCAAGGGATATCTCCGCCCTGATTGAATTAGAGCTTATCCTTTCCAATCTCTTCTTCGCTCCCCTTAAGGAAATGTTAACCGTCGGCAAGTGGGATGTAATCACCAGACTTGGAGCAAGACCGTTAACTTCTATCTCCTTTTTGATTTCCTGTGTTATTAAAGGATTCTCTTGCGTTCGGACATAGACCCATAGGAGGAGGGCAGATATGAAGGCGAAAAGCTTTTGTCCCCAGTTATGCTTTAGCCTTCCCCACATATTTCTCCTCCTTTAGGAAGAGGGAACGAAGTATTTCCCTCAATTCGTCTTCGTTAAGATTCTGTCTCAGATTCCCATCATAAGCGAGGCTCACCGCCCCTGTTTCCTCCGAGACGATTATTACCGCTGCGTCCGTGAGTTCCGATAATCCCAAGCCAGCCCTATGTCTTGTGTGGAGATTCTCTCCCAATTCCTCCCTGCTGGAAAGGGGAAGGACACAGCTTGCAGCTACTATTCTATTTCCTCTTATTAAAATAGCTCCATCATGGAGAGGATTGCCGGGATAAAATATGGCTTCTATCAGACGGGAGGAAAGCTCCGCATCTATAGGAATGCTCTGATAGATGTAATCGTCAACCCTTACCTGCCTCTCCAAAACGATGAGGGCGCCAATCCTCTTTGCGGACAGGGATTTAACAGCCCTGATTATTTCATCTATTATCGCTAATTGGGGACGCTTCGCCCCGAAGAAAAAGCGTGGACGCCCAGCCCAGAATCCAAATCTTCCAATTTCCTCTAAGAGGGTGCGTAGCTCGGGATAAAAAAGGATTACCAGGGCAACGGGAAGAAGCACAACGAAGCGGTCTAAAACCCAGCTTACTGTTTCCAAATCCAAAAGATGGCAGATATATAGCGCTATGAAAAAGATTATCAATCCCTGCATAATGAACCAGCCCCTCGTTCCCCTCGCCAAAAGCATCAGTTCATAAATGAAGAAGGCGATGATGCCTATATCAAGGAGAGATGTTATAATCTCGCCTGGGGTAAGACCGTTGGGGAAGAGCCAATCTATCATCCCTTAAAAGAGGTTGAGCTGCTCCCCTCCCTCATCTGGCGGAGGTATTATGACCTTTTCTTCCGTTTCCTCTTCCTGCAGGCTTTCCGCCCTCCTCCTTGCCTCCGCTATATCCTCAGATAACATCCAACGCAGCTCGTCAAATGCTCTCCCAGGTTGCCTCAATACATAGGCGGGATGATATGTGGCGATGGCAAATGGCGCATATACGCTCTTAAACCACCGTCCTCGCTCCTCCGTCATCTTGAACCCCCTGTGGATGATGACCTCGGCTGATGGACCACCCAAACAAACAATCACTTTAGGCTTAACGATTGATAGCTCCTCTTCTAACCACTTCTTGCATGCTTGTACCTCCTGAGGGCGGGGAGGGCGATTGCGAACGCTTCCCTCCTCCCTTATCGTCGCCCTGCACCTTATTATATTCGTTATCCATACCTCTTCCCTTGTTAAGCCGTTTTCCAGCAGAACCTCCTCAAGCAATTTACCTGCCCTCCCAACGAATGGGCGTCCCTGCAAATCCTCGTTCTCCCCTGGACCTTCCCCCACCAAGACGATTTTCGCATCTATATTCCCATCCCCTATCACCACATTTGTGCGAGTTTCCCAAAGTGGGCAATCCCTACAAGAGAAAACCCTCTTTTTATAATCCAAAAATCTCTCCTGCTTGTTCATTTTCGCTTCTCCAGAGCGGTTTTGAGAAGTTGGTAGGTTGCGGAAAGGCTTTGGGGAATGACCTTGGTCTCCCCAATAACGGGCATAAAGTTGGTATCTCCCTCCCAGCGAGGAACGATATGGAGATGAATGTGGTCGGGGACACCCGCTCCCGCTACCCTTCCAAGGTTCATCCCGATGTTGAAGCCGTGGCATTTAAGGGCTTCCTTCAAGACCTCGCTCAAAAGGCTAAGTGCCTCCATTAATTCCAACTTTTCCTGCTCGTTCAAATCGATTAGGGAGGCTATGTGCCTATAGGGAGCAATCATAAGATGACCGTTATTGTAAGGGAATATATTGAGCATAGCGAAACAACTTTTCCCTCGCCAGAGGACGAGGTTTTCGTCGTCGTTTCCGCTCAGTTTCTTACAAAATATACATTCCTCGCTTTTTCCTGCTTCCGTCACATAAATTGACCTCCAGGGTGCCCAGAGTATTTTCATATCAAAAGAATAATATTCTCCAAAGCCCGAGGCGTCAATAGAATTATACAATTCCAAAAAATACTTATTAGTAGGAAGTAAGAAATTCCTTTAAAACATAAAAATTTTTATTGACAAGCATAGCATTTATTCTTTAAACTTAAGCTGATATCAAAAGAAGGAGGAGGTGTTTTTCTATGCGTCGGAGTGGTTTTACCTTGATAGAACTGCTTGTTGTGATAGCGATTATCGCTATCTTGGCGGGCATCTTGTTCCCAGTCTTTTCAAAATCCAGGGAGCAAGCGAAAAAAGCCGCTTGTATGAGCAATATGCGGCAGATTGGGATGGCGCTAATGCAATATATTCAAGACTGGGATGAGACCTTCCCTATGGGCGACCCTCAAGCTTGGGGCGACCCCGTCATCTTCAACTATCCTCAGGATGCATGCTGTATGGGATGGTCAGCCAACCCCTGGTGGAGCGCTGCCGCTCGCTTGATGCCCTACATTAAAAATGCGAGCATCTGGCATTGCCCAAGTGCTCCCGATACTGGACAGCAAGCTGGCTGGCCTGAGGCATGGGCAGGCGCGTTCCCCGTTAATTACGCCTACAGGCACTGCGTGGCTGCTGGACCTGCAACTGGCGTTAAGTGGACGATGTCCCGCATAGCCCGCCCCTCCCAGACGATGATACTTCACGAAAGGGGAGATAACCACGAGACGAAAGCCTGTATGTGCGGAGACCCTCGCTCAACAAACGCATCCTACAATATGGTTTTCGCTGACGGGCACGCCAAATTCGTCAAAGCGGGGACGCTACGCTGGGTGAAATTTGGCAACCAATATTGGGGTTATCCCGCCTATGACCCCAACTGGATACCCTATGGACCAGGTCAATGGGGACCTGACCCCGCTTTAGGTTGGGATATAGATTAAAAATACTTGCCTAATTCTCGTTATTGCGATAAAATATTCAACAGCAAAGGATTTGCTATTTGACATTCGCCCAAAATTGGTTATAATAGTTAGTTGGAAAACTGAAAAATCTTAAAAAATATTTGACGAGGTTATTGATATCTGCTATATAATATAAATGGAGCGAGGTTGCTTCTTGAAAACTGAATAGCGTGTTGACTCCCCCGACCCTTTGAGAAGACAATCCCAAGAAAATAAAAAGTTTTGAGCCGATGGAGAGTTTGATCCTGGCTCAGGACGAACGTTGGCGGCGCGCCTGACCCATGCAAGTCGTGCGACGGACCTTCTGGGGTTACCCGGGAGGTTACGGAGCGGCGGACGGCCGAGTAACGCGTAAGCAACCTGCCCCTCGGAGGGGGATAACCCTCTGAAAAGGGGGCTAATACCCCATACGCTTAGGGAGGCGCATGCTTTCCTAAGGAAAGGGAGGCGACTCCCGCCGAGGGAGGGGCTTGCGTCCTATCAGCTAGTTGGTGAGGGAACGGCTCACCAAGGCGATGACGGGGAGGCGGGCTGGGG
>Ga0080004_1113047_pt1 | contig 14979 bp, 17 predicted proteins | sample WasSprMetagenome_FD_69207 | JGI IMG/M metagenome (GOLD analysis project Ga0080004, IMG submission 69207) | Sulfidic aquatic microbial communities from Washburn Spring, Yellowstone National Park, USA - WS (SPADES assembly) (version 2) | ecosystem: Environmental > Aquatic > Thermal springs > Hot... | reverse complement strand
TCAAAATCTTGATAGCTCTCCAAATCTCTAGAATTGCTAGAGAAATCACATTAGGAGAGATCCAGCTATACCTAGCACATACATTAACAAGATCTGAGTACCTGCTGAGTATGTTGTTAGCTTCATGGTTTACATCAACAGTAATCCTAGTATCTTCATACCTAGCAACATTCAGTATTACAGCACCTAACCTTATAATATCTGGTGATATACTTAAACCTCTTACCTATCTAGTACCAGATTTGCTATTCATAGCATTGATAACGCTATTCTTTGCTAGTAGAGGAAGAGAAGGAATAGCATCAGCGATAGGCACAGCGTTACCGATACTTTTACCGCTTGCACTATCGATAGCATTCTCAAGTTACATATATACATCACACCCTGTTTACACACAGATGTTCTACGTATTTACTGTAGTGCTAGGTTTGATGAACCCTTATATCTATAACCTTCTCTACACAAATTATCAAAATAATCCATATACATCTCAAGGTGGTTTATCTAGATTACCATACCCATCAATAAATACATTAGCATCGATAACGCTCTCAATAGCTATTATAATAATAACCTTCATATTGTTTAAGAAGAAAGACCTCTAGCTCTAGATGATGGAAATGCTCCGAGCATTACTCACAACATTAACTATATCCGTATTGATACTACTTGGAGTTCTTGTGTATGGAGCTATAAAACCTGTGGTAATATCCTCAGGTGAACAAGGACATAGTATCTCGATGCAGAACCCAAGTCCATCAGCAATAGCTTTGGTAAACAATAAGGTATGCTTCCTCTATATCTACGATATTAGCTACCTCGGTTATGGAGGGGTGCAGCAACCTTATCAACCATTAAGCGATCTATATTATCAAGAAGTTAAAGATAGGAGAATAACCTTTAATATGCATAGATCTGCTATAGGGAATTTAACAAATAATAGTATTGCTATCCGTATATTCGAGATTAACACTGTTACTGCATTAGAACTTCAGAGAATTGTTAAAGAGGAGGTAGACAGGGCAAATCTTTCAAAATACCACCCCATAGTAACAAGCGAAGGGTTCTCAAAGATAGTTGAATACGCTGAACAAAAATCTCTTTACATATACAACAGGTGTAACGTTGTTGAACCTCCATGGACTAAAATGGTTGCTAAAATAAGTCTTCCTAACGGAACAATAAAGCATTTTGTCTTCATAGAACCTATATTCGTATGCAACACAACATCGATTCCACAGCAAGGGAATACACATGTAGTTGAACTTTGTTTTGATAGAGATTTGAAGTTTACACCTATTATCTCTGGGAACTTGACTTCGCTTGGTGAAGTAGTTGAGAAAGCTATCAATGCTAGTCGTTTTAATGATCTTAACGTACTTAAAATTGTTGATCTATATCTACGCAACCCTATAATGAATATCATATTGAGGTATAACTACCTCTTAATGCTTAAACCTAGGTTAGAGCATATTCTAAGAGCTTTAGCATTCTTAGCAGTATTTGTAGGATCTACAGTTATCCACTACAGGTTTAGACCTTACGAATACTCTTCTATTACGAGATTTGTTAGAAAGTTACGCCAGAGAATCTATGGACGATAAACCTCTGCATAATGTATAGCACTAGCGTTGCTATCAATATATATCCTGTGAGCGGTGTATAAATCTCTACTTTTTTCGTTATCTTTGTCTTTACCTCGATTTTCTGGATAGCTTGAACAGCTCTTTTAAGAGCTTCTCCAAGAGCTTCAGGTAGTTCACGAGCTGTTTGAGCTATAAAACTTTTACCGTCTGTTTCCTTGGCTATCATCTTCATCTCCTCTACACCCTCATTCTCGTAGCCTATGAATACTGTGTATATCGGTATCTCTCTATCTTTGAACTCTTTGAGAAGCTCTCTATACTCTTTAATATCTGCGGGCAAGCCGTCGGAGATGAATACTATTGCTACAGAGATATTCATCTCTCTATATGGTGTTAACCAGTTGAGAGCTACTTTAAGTGGGTAGCTATACATTGTTCCTCCAAGTGCTTGAGCTTTCTCAACAGCTTCTACAACCTTCTCCCAGTTGTCTGTAGGTGCAATAGCTTGTTTAACACTGTGGTCGAAGTCTATGAACCCTATATCTATAGATAGGTTTAGATTCTCGATAAAGTTTTTAATAACTTTCTTAGCTATCTCTATCTTCTCTCCATACATGCTACCAGATGAATCGAGGATTATTACTAGAGCTGGTTTTGCTTCAAATCTTAATTCTGAAAGTTCTCTAGACTCTATGTACACTACTTGCTCTGAGACTATGTAGGGTTGTGCAAAAGCTAAAGAGATTAGGAGCGCTATAGCTAACTTCAAGGCTAAGCTCAGAGATCTCTTACCTCTACCACCGCTCTTCTTAATCTTCTTTAGAACAACAGAAGCTAGGCTATGCCTAAACATATACCATTTAGAGTAGAGTTTTGGGTAGTAAATATGGAGGAGAACAAAAATTATGACCATGATCGGGAAAACAATTGCGAATACTAGAGGATTTCTAAATATTATCATATACCTTCAGCCATGGATACAGCGATTAATATCACCAACACTATCAATAGGTATAGCTGTACACTGTAGTCTTTTACCGGGGTAGCAATGCTTAGATTTCCAGAGACTTTAAGAGCTTCAAATCTAGCTTTTGCATAGAGTTTCTCGCTAACATATTTAACAGCTTCTTCATCTCCTAGATAACCAATTCTAAACACAGGTAATCCTCTATCTCTACAAAGTTTCTCGAAATCTAGAGACCTAGGATCGCTACCGATTACAAGGATAGCTACTGCTATACCGCTATTAGCAATAGTATCTACAGCATCTTCTACTGGAGAGCCGTAGTTTACAGCACCATCAGTTACAACAATAACTGCGATAGGTGTTATAGATGCTTTAGATAATGAATATCCGAACAGCAGTGTATCCCCTATAGCAGAGAATCTCTCTAACTCTATACCTCTAAGTTTCTCTAAACACTTCTCGGCGTAGCTCTTATTTGTTATACCTAGACATAGAGTTTTCACTGTATCGCTAAAAGTATATATATCAACGATATCTTTTCTCTCTACAGCTAGATCCACGATCTTCTCAACAATGTTTAGAGCTGTAGAGAACCTTGTTGACGATAGTTCGCTATACCCCATACTACGAGAGATATCGAGTAGCATAGCTATCCTAATACTCGTGATATTGATATCAAGAACATTATCAAGGGTTACAGTTGCTGTAGTATAGCTAACTATGTATGGTTGTGAAGCTGTTAAAGCTGTTAGTATAGGTATCAAAAGTTTTACTATAGCTATGATAGCTACGAATCTAGAACTACCTATAGAGCCAAGTCTTAGCGAGAGAATTCTAAATCTTCTACGGCTATTCAAAAAAAGGAGTACTAGTATCGGTAGTGTTACAGGGATTATGAGAAGCATATATGGGTTATCGAAACCTATGCTAATCATCTGATTCTGGAGGGACGTAGCCAGCACCACCACCCTGACCCTCACTAGGTCGCTCTACCTGACCCTGTCCACCGCATTGACAAGATCCTTCTTGTCCTTGTTGTTGCTGTATAGCTTTATTTATAAGAGCTATTAATGTGTTTTGAGTATTGCTGATATCTTGTGAAAGAGGTCCTGTAGGTTTTACATTTTTAATTTCGTTTGCTATTTGTTGAAGTGTTTGTATAGGTAGTGCTGATGTGTTTATGCATAAAGTTTCTATCTCATCTCTATACATCTCAGCTATTTTCATAAGTATGTAGGCGTTGAGTAGGGAATTCAATGATGATTCTATTCTTCTCCTAGACATATTAACAACTGGTGCATGGTTTTCCGAGATCAAGCTTGTATTTACCTTCAACAAGCTGTTCACAGCTTGTGAAAGATTATCTATAGCTTTAACAATATCTTCTTCAACAACTCTAAACCTATTCAAAGCTTCATCAACTCTACACATCGCCAACAAACTCAAAGCTTCTCTAAATATATCTATACTTCTGTTAACAATTTGTAGAGCTTGCAACGTATCTATAGATGCATCAGCTATCGAGAGATAGTTAGAAGCCACCTTACTGAAGAAAGTGTTCTGCGATCCATAGATAAACGTTATATTCTCTAGATAAATCTTTATCCTATCCCTAGTAGCAGAAACCTCCCCAATACCTACACCAGGATCAGCAACAAAACCTGTAAGCTTTTTCACAATAGCTGTAGAAGATTTATTGAGATATACAACAGCTTTAACATACTCCTCCAAAACATTGATACTTATAGAAACAGCTGATCGAGGTAAAAAACTTAAAACAAGGTAAAGAATAGAGAAAACAATAATAACAATAGATACAACTAACATTGGATCACGTAAAAACTTACCCCATCTACTAAGCATAATAATACACCACCAACTCTAGAGAATACCCATACATAATTTATATCTTTATAATCTTTATACAGAAGATAGCGTTTCCCGCTAACGGTACTTAATGTCATTTATGAATATTTGTAATTCTATTAGCAGAGTTAACTTCTGCATGGATTCACTAGCTTCACCCATGCTTCATGGGATACCTGTCGAGCTCAACACCACAGAGCTCCTATCCAGGTCTCTAGAAACATCCTCGTAGCACTACCAGACCATGTATGCAAGGTGAACACAGTAAAGCCTATAGAGCCCTTCAGCCTCCAAAACCCTCCTAGCATCATCCACATTCCTAACGGTATAGAACGCAAAATACATATTCGGCATAGAGCTCTTCAGAAAGTACACAACCTTCACCCTTCCTTCTCAAATTAATCCTTAATTAGTGGTAAACCTCCTAAAGCACCTGTATAACTACCTGGAGTCACTTCAGGAGCTACAAACACAACAAGAATTCGAACCAAGGACCTTACCCAGAAACCTAAATAGAACCACACCTCCAACATATGTTTTTACACTTTCATTAAAAGAGATGCTTTTGTAGTAACAAGTCTAAGCGAGTTTTCCTTGAGTAAAATAATGGATATGCTTGACATGGTATTGGAGAAGGTTATTAATAGAGGTTCTCCTATGGAGAGGCATAGGAATACTAGCACTTGAACATGTTTGACATGGAGAGGCTACAAATGGTGCTACAATGGCTATAGCCACAGTAGCTTTATGGGGAGGGATACTACTATTCGAGAAATTTATGATTAAGATGCCAGCAAGAATCCTAGCAGAGAAGAGAGTTGCAACAACATTACCAGCACAAAGCAAGTAGCTTAAAGAAGCTCTAAGCTAGTTACATAAAATAAAGAAGAATTTTCATATTCTTCACTATTTATAATGCCTATTCAACTACCTTAAAACTGAAAACCTATGTCATATTCTGTACCGATCTTTAGCATTTCTACTTCCTCTCTACGCTTTTTAGAACATGCCTGAATTATATTACTTAAGTTATTCCAATAGGTATACAGCTAAATCACCTACATTTTTAAATCCTGAAAAAAGTGCAAAATGATAGTATAGATGATGCAGTGTTTTGTGATGATGGCTGTGAACTCTGAGATGCGATGATGTGTTTCAAGACTGATGCAAAAGTCTATACATAAAGGTTCAGCAGCCATAACGTTGCGCTAAATCTCTTGACTTAATCACGTTTACATATTGCCTAGCTTTTTCCAGCAACTTCTCGTCATCGTAACTAGCGTCAGTTTATTTTGAAGTGCGTAGTAAAAGTATGATGCATCGTAGATTGTTATGCTTTCCTTACATGCGAGCTCAAAGACTCCATTTGGATCCCTGACCCTGTCTTACACAATGATTTTAAATACTCTTTCAAATATCCTAGCTAACTGCTTAGCAGTTTCCTCATATACGCTTCAACAGTACATGCTCCTTCCATACAGCGTTCAATGCCTCGTAAACTGCTAGGTCAAGCGTAGTTACGTTAATTAATGGTTTAGGCATCCCCTCTCAATCATGTTAATTATTGCACTAGCATCAAGTAGATACAGCTTTATCCCCTCTTCTCCCTATCTTCACGTATTAAGGAAGCTACCTCCTCATCACTAATATGAGAAAGTTTTGAAGCTATCTTCTTAACCTCTTCCTCAAGTTCGCTAAGCATAAGCTTCTTAACCTCCTCCTCAAGCGCTTTCCTTACAATAGGACCTGGCTTAATACCGTACTTATCGAGAAGCTCCTTTAGCCACTTAGGTATCTTGACGGATACGGTTACGTAGCCCATATCCTTATCACTAATAAATCTCTGCAACTAATAAGCAGTATAAAGTTTGCTTAGTAATAGGGTATGCAGATAGTATAGAGAAAGTTTTAGTGATAGGTCTTAAGCTATCAACAGTACCTACAAGATCCTCGTAACGCTGGAAACTTCATAACAGCTAGCATGACTTTAACTACTACGTGAATGCCTTCCTCTAACCTTCACTATTTCAAGCTTAAGGCATTAGCAAAGCAATGCTTTAAGCGTTTTTATAGAACTTTACCTAACTTTACCCTTGATTCTTAATGTTGTTTGATTCTTAGTAAGGCTTATTTTAATTTGCTTTAATAAAAGTGGTGAATGGCTGAGCTAGATGTTGAGATGCTGTAGGCAATGAGTGGATCTAGTAATGAGTCTCTTTGGAGAAGGGTTTGGTATGCTACTATAACTGCTATGATTATTCAGAATGTGTGGATTGCTGGTGGTTATAGTACTGACAGGGAGATTGTAGATTTTATTGCTAAGTATGGTGTGCTAGCACCTGTAACAATAATTGTCTCTGCCACTACACTAATTATAGCTACTTACCTCACCTTAGAAGTTGCAAGAGTATTCAATGCTTTTAACTACATGACGTGGTCTAAGCAGTTTCTTGGAAAGTTCTGGATAGCGTTCGACGCTATGTTCATTGTCATGTCCTGGACTGTTCTAACAATTGTTATTGCAGCATCAAACTACATGATAAGTGACTTGACCGAGTTATCATTGTATGTAGTAACCATCGTTATTGTACTGCTTCACTTCTTTGGTAGGAAAGCTATTGATTAGTAAACTATAGATTTGTTGAGCTTGGAAACATAGTAACCTCTAGAGATGTTGTAGCTTCTTGGAATATAGCTTTAAGAGTATTAATGCGGATGAGGGGCTCTTGGGTTATATGGAGCCCTGATAGCCCTGCAGATGAGGGATGAAAACCCGACCTAATGCAGAGAACCCCGAGGCGATTATCTGCGAATATTTTGCCTCGGGGAAACCCACTGGATGAGAAGATAACTTCTTTATAGTGAGGTGTTCCTGGGAATGGTACTGTAGATCCTTTTTTCCAGAAGCTAGCGAAGCACTTCTTGATTTTGAATCGCTGTTCTCTATGTATAGATCTGGAGCTATTAGTGTCTTTGGGTCTCCTTCAAAACTCTTAAACCCCATGGATGTGTGCTCCACTCATAATCCTTGCTTATATCACTACCATCAATATCTAGTAGTATTGGTAGATTTGATGCTGGTAAGTCTCTTACAAAACCAATAGCGTATGGCTTAGCATTATATACTACACCAGCATCCCTAGTATCTCCAGAGCCCTCCAAGAATAAGGAGGAGAGTAACATTCAGAACTGTATCCTATCACCTATGGGACAACAGGGGTAAGACAAAGATGATTGTATGGATCAAAGCAGTGAGCCAACATTTACACAGGTTTGCAATCTCTAAGAACCTTCTTAACAGCTTCCCTATGTAGTGGTGTTTGCCAGGCTGCTATTCTGGAGATCCCTAGCTCAGGATCTCTTTCTGGTGGTGGTTCATCTATCCATAGCTTTGGATATCTAAACTCTATACCATTAACTATTAGGTTAAGCTCAACAAGTTTGTGTAGTAGTTGTATTCTCTCTCTGGTGTAGAGTGTGTCTGGATCCTCAACAGCTTCGCAAAGCCACTTCCTCTCATCACTACTTAATGAAGATACAAAGCCCCTAAGACCCTTTGACTCAATAAGACTCATAATCACATCATCAGCACTCCATTTGCTTAGGTAAAGCCTTCGAAGCATATCAGGATTCCCACCCGTCAACTTCCAAACCTCATCAAAACCTGGTTTCGGATCTGGAATTTTCTCGTATAGCTCCTCAAACCCCTTCCTAGACATGTTCCACATAGGCATTATCCATGCCCATCTATGCCTCCCTATCCTAGCCCTAGACACACCTTCGCCTGTAGCTACAATGATAACTATCTTCTCGTATGGCTCTGGTGGGTACTCAATAGTGTTTAGAAGTGCCTTTACATAGGCTTCGGATCTTTCAATACCGATAGCTTGGAATACATCGTCGACTAATACAGCTATTCTCTTCCTCTTCCACCTCTTCAAAAGCTGATTAGCTAAGTAAATGATTAGATCAGCTAGCTTGATATGTACGTAACCAGTGATATCTGCTACAGCTTCTAGTAACCTATCCACAACCTCCTTAATATCTGTATAAGCAATAAACTCCTTACGTAATGGATCAACGTATACAACATCGAATCCTTGCTTCTCTAGGATTAGAGATGCCTGCTTTAACCAAGCAGTTTTTCCACAGCCCTCAGGCCCAAAGACTACTACTGGGTATGGTGTGCTCTTCTCGCTCTACTCAATAACTTGCCTAATCGCCCTATTCCTATCACTGAACTCTACCTCTAGCCCTGGAACAAAACTTAGCTTGATTCTCCTCATTACCTGCACCAGTGTAGTCCTAGACCCAGCCTCAATGAGTATTCCAGTTTATCTAGCTATTCAAGTTTTGCTACTACCTATGGAAGTATCCTGGTAATTCTATACCCAAGCTTTGTATAGATTCTCTTAGCAGGCTCATTCCCAGCTTTAACGTATAGCAATGCATTTGACCTTGAATCAACTATGATCTTTGTTAAACTCCTTATCACTGCTGTTGCATATTCCTCACCTCTCTGACCTCCTCCCTGCCCTAAAGGGCGAGCACTCCCTTGGGGTGGTTCACAGGTTCCCCTCATCTATTCGGGGATACATCTGTTATCTGAGGAGCATTCAGAGGAATCAGAACACCTCCACATCTCTATATGGTTGCACTCCCCGCATCCATATGCTTAGGGCTGTTTCAGTAAATAAGGTGGGTTAGGGTTGTTTAAGTCCTTTTAAGGCTATCAGGTATGCTGATGCTATGTGTCTCTCTAGTCTATGTTTTCCCTCAAGAAGATTTATAGGATTCTGTAATTTATAAACCTAGTTGGTGACCCCAGGTTTCCGAGAACCGTTCCAGAAGAGCGGTGAGGAGGCCTGGGGAGACCGTAATGAACCCGAGGGTGGCACTAAACAACAACCTTAAAACACCATAAATAACCGCTCTCGGGTGAACGGCAACCATTAGCCGTTAACTACTATTGAAAGAACTTATAAGTTTCTCTATCCATCCTCACCATAAATAGCGAGGTTTTCAGTTGTAAAGTATTTCAGAGGTTGTATGGATATGGATACATTAACGACTCTAGCTATCCAGGTTATAGCTGTATCTGCATCTGGTGCTCTAAGCCCTGGTCCTTTAACAATTGCTACTATAGCTCTTGGTGCTAGAGGTGGTTGGAGATCAGGTATCCTTGTATCTCTTGGTCATACATTCTTCGAGTTGCCATACCTAATTGTACTGGTGTTTACTTTCAATGTTTTAGCAGGTTTCCTCAGGGCATCGGTAAGTATTTTAGCTGTTGTAGGAGCTCTTGTAATTCTCTACTTTGCATATCTCCTGCTTAGAGATGCGTATAGAGGTGTGGATCTCAATACCTCTAACACGTTGATATCTACAAACCCACTTATAGTAGGTTTCATGTTTACAGCTCTCAACCCCTACTTCCTTATATGGTGGTTAAGCATAGGTATGACATTGATAACCCAGATACAGAACATTGGATTAACATCTCTTGTAATTATCTACCCTGCTCATGTATGGCTAGATTTTGCATGGCTATCAATAGTAGCAGGACTAAGTAAAAGAGGTTCCAAAGCGTTAAGCCTAAGGGGGCAGAGAATAATGTTAACAACACTAGGTGTAATACTGATAATATTCGCATTGAATACCATACTAAAAAGTACCCTTAATATCTCAATAATTCCATAGCTATAACCTAATCATAACTACCGCCTATAATATAACCTTAAAACCTTATCCATTCCATGGTTTATCAACCTCTGTTTATAGTGAAACTTTAAATCATACCTAATAGATATGATAACCATAGCGATACTATTACGTATAGCAATAATTAAGCTAGAGAAGAGAAATTAGAAATATGGGCTGTTTCATAGTTGATGACTAGGAGTTAGATTTATAAGCTCTGATTCTGTCTATTATTACGTATATCACAACCTACTCCTCAGAACCTGCCTAGGCGATGGGAGTTCTGCTCTAAGCCTAGGCGGGTTGAAAGTAGATGGGAGCCCCGTGCTGTTGGGCTCGACAACCACCCATGACCCCACAGCGATTTCCAAATTGCTTTGGGCGAGGTGGAAGTCCCTAGATGCAACGAATAAAAATGAACCGATGAGAATGAGCATCTAGGGACAAACGGGTCACAAAGTTTCCTGAGAAGGTTAAGGAGATACTGAGAAAGTTAGGGTTAGCTGATTGGTGCGTAATCGGGTTAGCAACACTAGAGATACTAGGGTTAGTGCCAAATACTTCTAGCGGTAAACTGGAGAAAGTAGGTGTAGTAATTCTCTAAATCATTAACTAGGACAATGTGATACTGTAAAACTTGGTTAGCTGTATCAATAAGATTGACGTGATCTAGTATTGCTATACTATATCGATGTTTATTCTCTACTGCTTACTAAATTTTTAATCAAATTCTCTACGCTTATCGATTCAGGAAATCTTAGCAGATCCTGATCTTGTGTAACAATCTTTAACTTATATTTTCTAGCTAAGTATATGTAGGAAGCATCATAAAATGTTAAGTTATTCTCAATAGCGATCTGCAGAATCTCTGTAATTTCGTTATCTATACTTAGCTTCTTTAACTCCTTCAAGAACTCCTCAAATAATTGTGCAACTATACTAGGATTCCTAATCCTACCTTTTCTATAGTCTTTCCATATAGCATTACCAATCTCATAGATAGTTAAATCTAGTACAACGAAAAGATCTTTGAATTTTATAATTCTCTCCTTTAACTCAAGCAGTAAAGGGTATATCGCTGAAGCATCAAGTAGATACCTATGTACATCCAGACTTTATCACCTTTCATACCTACTCTCTTTAACACTCTCAACCCATTCATCAACAGATATATCCATGTACTTCAAAGCTTCCTCAATCAATTTCCTCAACTTCTCCATCTTTACCCTCTCAACCTCTTCCTCCAAAGCTTTCTCGACAACTCTTCTAATATCTATACCCAGCTTCTCAGCCTCTTCCTTAAGCTCTTTCCTAATCCTAACAGATAAAACAACTGTAGACATAACTTGATCACCAAATAATATGTATATAAATAGCAAGTATTTGTACCTTACGTATACATAGATACATAGACTAATGAATAACACTACAAATATATGTTCCCCAAGGTTCGCATCCCATATTCATAGAGTACAAAGTCTCGTAACCTTACTCCTAGTCGCAGAATCCGCAATTAAATTATTTGATTTAATATGTAAACAGATATAACTATATATAGCAGGGTGGAAAATCTTTGAACAACAATAATGTTGATGAGAAGTTGAAGAAGTTGTTAGAGTACTTTAAGGAGGCTAGAGAGATCAGGAAGAGGTATGCTGACTGAGAGTACATAAAGAAGCAGTCACCAAGAATAAGAACATCATTGAAGTACTATATAGAGACAGGAGACTTCAGAATAGCAACCAGAATAGCTGGTATAGCGGTAGACGAATTTCTCTACCTAGCTAAATACGAAGCAAATATACCAACGACACATTAATATAAAAATAAAATTTTGACCACTATTTATCTATGTAGAATTTGGTCTTGGTACTTATTCCTCTTTGATATGCTGAAGTTAAAGTTCTTGATTATCTAGAGATTTCGGTTTATTCAACTGTTATTGTGTAGTCTGCTAGATAGTCTAGACTGTTGTACTCTATAACAGTTTTTATATGTATTGTGTATGAAGAGAAATCGAATCCCGGTATTTTAGGTAAGAAATCTTGACACATCGTTCCGTAGCCGTATGGTGGTTGAAGATCTCTAAACCTAAACACAACTACACCCCCATCAACATAGAACTCCACAGGAATAGCGTTACCTAAACTGCTTACCCATGCAAGTTCGGTAAATTTTGTTGGTGGAGGAATAAACTGTATCTCTAAACTCTTAACCCTAGACTCTTTTATCCAGCCTATGCAGATAGTGAGAGGTGCTGTAGTAGGAGAGGAGCTATTCAACGGTTTACGAATCCATACATCAATACCCCTAATCCGCTCACCATCAGCATAAACCTCAGCTACATGTCTATACTCTATCAAGCTCTTCTCAATCTTCACCGGTTTAACAACAGCGTACCTCAAACTCTGCTTCGAAAAAGTAATATATATGGTTTGTATTACGAGAAGCCCGGCTATCAACATAAGAATAGCTATCGCTATACCTACAAAAAGTATTGCAGATCTTGGGATAGTAACCATAGATTAACCACCACTTGAAACATTTATATATACCTTAAATTATGAATTGATAGCTTTTGAGTTTTGCTACTTATTCAAAGCTTAGAGAATACCTTGTCGTCGATGTGCTTAATCTTCATTTTCTCGGTTTGTGGTGTAGGAATTCTGTTGCTATTATCGTTATAGAGGTTATCATTAACGTTATAGATAGGTATGCTAATGGTTCTTTTGTTTGTATGAAGATTTTAATTGTTTCTAGAGAAACCTGGATTAGAATTACTATAGCTACTCCGGCTATGAATAAGTCTATTAGTAGACCTAGGTTCTTTAGAAACTCTGCTACTCTGTATTTAAACTCTGTTCTCTTAATAGATATATACGTACCCGGTGTATCGAATGCTCTAGGTAAGATCTTCGAGGTCAGTATTTTTGTAATTCTTCTTGTTGTTGTTATAAAGCTGTAGATCATAGTTAGCGTAGTTGCTGTGAGAAGTAGAACTGCTAGTAGATGTGGAAGGTTGTAACGGTTTATTAACGATATAGTTGCTGTGCTTATATGGGATACTATCAAAGCTATTGCAACAAATCTTACTAAAGGCTTTAACAGCTCTATAACAACATCGATTCTCTGGGTATAGAACTTCCCTAGATTCTCAAAAAATACAACAAGTTTACGCGGTATAAAACCTTCGAATGCAGTTATTTTCGATGATATGCGTGGAGTTAGAAATGCGTAGAGTATAAATGTTGTTGATACTGATATTGTTGCTAAAGCTACTAGATCTCTTCCTACAATACCTTCTCTAGCAAGAATATCTATTAGTATAATCCCTACCTCGCTCATCGGCACTAGATATGTTGCTAATGATAAACTTGTGGTTAAGCTACCCTCTGTTAATAGGAAAGCTAGTGAAAGCCCTAGAAACCTTGTTGCATAGCCTACAAAACCTAGTAGAACTCCTTGAATAAACAAATCTACTGCATTACTCTCGAAAAGCTGTAGAGTTGTTGAAGAACCTATCGATACGAAGTAGAGTAAGAGCCCTAGAATCTTTATCCCTTCAACCATGTCTCTAACATCGTCTAGAGATGTGTATAGAGATAGCATAGAACCTGCAAGAAAAGCTCCGAACAGCGGTGGTAAACCTATTAACGATATTATCGAAGACATCACTATAGCTAGCCCAACAACAAAAACAAACTTCGCCTCCCTGTCTCTGAAAAGCCTAGATCTACTGACTATATTCATCAACTTTTCTCCAGCAAAAATAACAATAGCTGTAAAAGCTGCTAATGTAAGTACTTGACTAACAATTTTAATTAGGTTAGCTGTAAGCAGAGCTCCTCCTAAGAAAAATAGTGAGAATATGGCTAACTGAAACACGTCTTCAGCATTAGTTTGGACAACAGCTCTACTAACTATATCAACGATATTGCTAGATATTCCCCTGGTTAGAGTAGCTACAGCTATTGTTGAACTATTTATGAACAGAATGAATAATGCTAATCTCTCAAAATATCCAAGACCTAGAAACTCTATAAAAACACCTACAACAATCCATACAACAACATACAGCACAAGCTCTGAAGCTACTACAAAACTGAACCTCTTGCTAATCTCTTTAAACCCTATAGAAACACCTATACTGAAGTAGAAAAGTACAAGACCAAGCCATTTAATAGACTCTACATAGCTAAGACCTTGAGAAACATCTACACCAAGAAACAGAAGAACAAGAGTTGATACAGCCCCTCCAACAACATAGCCAACAACATCTGATAACCTAAACCTACGAAAAAGCCATGCAACACCAGCACCAACAGCCATCAACACCAACGCTATCTCCAACCCCACCACACATCAACCCCAGCTAAACATCTTCACAAAATCTATCTACATCAAATACACTAGATAAACCCAGATAAAAACATAATCAACTAGAGAACAACATACACATCAGCATCAGAAGCCGTAGCGGGGTCTGCATCAACTGTGAAAACCTGTGAATACACTGGTCTAGCTATGCAATACTTTCACAAATCTCTAAAACTTATAACTATGTTAAACATTTAATACCTCCGAAACCTCTGTGAACCTGTATTGATGAGGGTTCGGCAACCCCTGTGGTTGCCCCCGAGATGCGGGCGAGGGGTTGAAGCAGATGAGGGGCTCAAGGGTTACGTGGAGCCCTGATAGCCCCCGCAGTGAAGCAATGAAAACCCGAGCAAAGCGGGGGAACTCCGAGGCAAGAGCAAAGTATTCACAACTAATTACGGTTAATTGAAAATAATTGCCTCGGGGAAACCCAACCTATAATCCCATCAAGTTCTCTAACAACATCCTCAATTTCTTCTCTAG
>Ga0080004_1105558_pt1 | contig 14989 bp, 12 predicted proteins | sample WasSprMetagenome_FD_69207 | JGI IMG/M metagenome (GOLD analysis project Ga0080004, IMG submission 69207) | Sulfidic aquatic microbial communities from Washburn Spring, Yellowstone National Park, USA - WS (SPADES assembly) (version 2) | ecosystem: Environmental > Aquatic > Thermal springs > Hot... | reverse complement strand
TCGTAGACCACATCTCAACCCTCCTCTTTGCCCCCACAGAAATATCAAGAAAAAACCTAGAAAGAGAAGCAATAACCGAAGGAGTATACGTCACAGGAAACACCATTGTCGATTCAATATACCGCTATCTCTTACTCACAGAAAAAGCTACACTACACCTTAATCCTCCACAAAACTATGCACTGATAACCCTTTACAGACAAGAAAACGTGGACAACCCACAGAGGCTGGCAAACGCTATAAAAGGCGTAGAAATGGCCGCCGAAAAACTCAGCATAACTATAATTTTCTCGTTCACCCCAGAACACGCAACAGGATAAATCAATACGGCATAACTATCCCCCCATCAATCAAAATGATTGAGCCACTCGGATACTTCGAGTTCCTCAAACTCCTGAAAAACGCAAAAATAGTCTGCACAGACTCCGGTGGAGTCCAAGAAGAAGCCTGCATCCTCAAAGTTCCCTGCATAACCCTCAGATACAACACAGAGAGACCAGAAACAGTATACGTGGGAGCAAACACTGTTGTAGGTTTCTCTCCCCAAAGAATAATAGAAGAAACACAGAAAATGCTGAAAAAGCCAAGGAATTGGAACGACCATCTGGGAGACGGAAGATCCGCGGAAAAAAATCATAAATATAATTCAAGAAGAAGTAGGCTTATAGCAAAATACTCGTAACAGGTTGCGCCTGGTTATAGTGGCTATCAACAAAAAGTATTTTTGAGAGAAATAGATTACGTTATAGGCGTAATAACAATATGATAGAAAAAGCAGTAAGAATCCCACTTGTTAAGCCATTTATTAATGAAGAGATAAAGAGAGAAGTCCTTTATGTATTAGAAAATGAAAGATATGTTCTTGGCGAGAGTGTCTACAAGTTCGAAGAGGAGCTAGCAAAATATTTTGGTGTAGATTTTGCTATTACTACTAGTTCTGGTACTCATTCACTAGAATTCGCGTTACGGGCGATAGGCCTTAAAAGTGGCGAAAAAGTCGTAACCACACCTTTCTCATTTATAGCCACGGCAAACTCAATTATTCATGCTGGAGGAGAGCCCATATTTGCAGACATATCTGATTATAGTCTCAACATTGATCCCAAAGAGATAGAGAAAACAGTAAGGCTCAACTCTCATATTAAGGCTGTTCTGCCCGTCCATCTGCATGGTTACCCAGCAGACATGGATGAAATATTAGACATAGCAAATAAATATGGTCTCAGAGTCATAGAGGATGCCTGCCAAGCACACGGCGCTACATACAATAACAAAAAAGTGGGAACTTTTGGAGATGCGGGAGCCTTGAGCTTTTACCCGTCAAAAAACATGACTGTGGCTGGTGATGGTGGAGCTGTTCTAACAAATGATGAGAAGATCGCTAAGATGGTTTGGAAGCTTAGAGATGCTGGAAGAATATCTAAGTACGAGCACGACGTAATAGGGTACACTGCGAGACTCAACACAATTAATGCAGCCATAGGGAGGATACAGTTGAAGTACCTCGACCAATGGAATGAGGCCCGAAGAAGAATAGCAAAACTCTACAACAACTTGCTTTCAGACATAGATGAAATCAGGCTACCGCCTGTGGAAACTCCTACCATTAAGCCTGTGTATCACTTGTATGTGATTAGGACAAGGCACAGAGATGAATTAAAGAAATGGCTTGAAAGCAACGGTATTGAATGTGGTATCCACTACCCCATACCTATACATTTACAACCCATATACAAGCAACTGTATGGTTATCAGGGGGGCGAGTATCCTGTCAGCGAGAAAGCAAGCGAAGAGTGCTTAAGCATACCAATGCATCCCTTCCTAAAGGATGAAGAGATTAAATACATATCCGAGAAGATACACGAGTTTTTCGATAGGGTCTGATTCTCATGGATAAACAAGTAAATGTTGCAGTGATTGGGGCTGGGTATTGGGGAGAAAAATTGATAGGCGAATACTACCAGTTGATGCGAAGATACCCCAATGTCAAGCTTTCAGCTATAGTCGACAACAACAAGGAAAGGCTAGCACATGTAAAAAAGAGGTTTAATCTTCCCGACAAGATATTTTATGGCGGCTTCGAAGAGTTTTTGAGAAATAACGAGTTGATAGATGCTGTTCATATTGCGACGCCAAACGATACTCATTTTGAAATTGCTCTGGAAATGATAGAGAGGGGAAAGAATATTCTTATTGAAAAACCTATGACTACTTCCAGTAGATCTGCCTTTAAGTTGGCGAGAGAAGCAGAAAAGAAAGGTGTAGTGCTTCTAGTTGGTCATATATTCAGATTTAATAATGCAGTTAATAAGGCTAAGCAACTAGTTGAGGAAGGCGCTCTTGGCCAGATATACTACTTGTCCTTGAAATGGACAACTAACATGAAGAGCTTGCCCGAGCGGGACATAGTATTTGACCTAGCGCCTCATCCAATAGATATTATTAACCATGTACTAGAAGAATGGCCTCATAGTGTATATGCTAGGGCTAAAAGCTTTAGGAGAAAAGTAAAAGGGAGAGAGGAGGTTGCCTTTGTTTCGTTAGAGTTGCCTGGTGACGTCCTTGGGGAGATAATCTTGAGCTGGCTACAGCCAGGTATAAAAACAAGGATAGTTGAAATTGTTGGAGAGAATGGTGCTCTTTATATAGATGCTTTAAACCAGAAGATGCAGCTTTGCCGTAACGATGAAGTCTGTTCAGAGATTTTTGTAGAGGCTAACAATACTATCGAAGCCATGATAACGCACTTCGTTGAATGCATCTTGAAAGATTCTGCTCCTCTTAATAGTCCTTTGATTGGCGCAATGACTGTTCATGTCTTGGAGAAGATTAGGGAGAGCTTGGATAAAGGAGCAAGTGTCTCGGTGATGTTGCAGTGAGGAGGCCAAAATATTCGGTAATAAATGGGGTTAAAGTAGGTAAGGGAACAAAGATTTTTGACCAGGTTAATTTGTATAAGTGTAAGATCGGGAAAAACTGTAAGATTGATGCGTTTGTCTATATTGAGGGTGGGGTTGAGATTGGTAACAATGTGAAGATAAGGGCTTTCACATTTATACCTGAGGGTGTCGTGATAGAGGACGATGTTTTTATTGGTCCGAGGGTGACGTTTACAAATGACAAGTATCCTAGGGCTAGGGGGAAGTGGAGGCTTCTCAGGACACGTGTTAAGCAGGGTGCTAGTATAGGGGCTGGGGCGATAATTATGCCAGGTGTGACTATTGGGAGGTATGCTCTTGTAGGAGCTGGGAGTATAGTCACAGAGGATGTTGAGGATTATGCGATTGTTGTTGGTGCTCCTGCGAGGAAGATAGGGTATGTGACTGACGAGAGGTTTAAGGCGAAGGTAAAGAGGTTTCTTGAGGAGGCTCCAGGCGATGTTAGGGGCGAAGACGCAGAGTGGCCCTGGCCTTAGAAGGATCCTAGGATAATTTTATATGCATCCTGACCAGTATCCCTTCGTATCTGTAATAATAACGACAAAAAATGAGGAAAAATATATTGGTAAACTCCTAGAAAGCCTAGTTCTCCAGACGTATCCAAAAGATAAATTTGAGGTTCTCGTGATAGATGCTTTGTCTAAAGATTCAACATTACATATAATTGATACATATAAGAAGAAGCTAAATCTAAAAATAGTCAGCATATGCGAATGTTCACGTCCCCAAGCATGGAATATAGGTATAGATAATGCCCAGGGCAACTATTTCATTATTGTTAATGCGCATAGCTTCCTAAAAGAAGATTACATTGAAAAAGCTGTAAATACCTTCTTTAAACTAAGAGAAATAGAGCCAAAACTTGTAGCGGTGGGATGCAAATTAACATATCTTTACGAAAACATTTTTTCAAAATTGATATCTTTGCTTTATTCCTCATTCTTTAGCGGAGCAAATACTGCCAGATATACTAAAAAGCCACACTTTTCTGACACTGCAACGTTTGCGCTCTATGATAAACAAATTGTCGTCGAAAATGGAAAATTCGATGAAGATTTCTTAATTGGTGAAGATTATGAACTATCTTGGAGACTGAGACTAAAAGGTTATAAACTTTATACAAACCCAGAAATAATAGCTTATTATCATTTTCGTCGTAATTTAAAAGCATTTTTTAAACAAACTTACAACTATGCTGTGGCCAGGGGATTGCTTGTAAGAAAGGGCTATCGAAAAATTGACTGGAGATATCCGTCCACCTACTGGTTTATTCCAGTAGTCTTCTTCGGCTATAATGTTTTCTTTTTGTTATATACATTTATCCTTGGTTTTCATATTGTTATATTTATGCCTATGCTTATTTACTGGGTCTCAGCATTAATAGTCTCAATTAATATAATGATCAGAGAAAAAACACTCATAGGTCTATCACTACCCCCATTATACTTTATATTTCACAACATACTCGGATACGGTTTATTAAGTGGTCTGCTATTTGGCAAAAAGGCTTTTCATGTCTGATACGCATTTAAACCAGGAAAATAAAGTATTTTCTATCCTCAGGCAAAATAAAAAATTCAAATTATTTTTAATTGTCAGATTAAAAGTATTTTTTGAGTATTTCTCATTATGAAAACTAAAAGCATTTCTAATCAAACGAATATCCTTATGCTCTTAAGCAATCCTGCTGCAAATGACCCGCGACCCTTAAAAGAAGCCATATCGTTAATTAAAAATAGATACAATGTTATATTTCTTGCTTGGGATAGAGAAGGAAACTATTCAAAATTTGAACGCTCTAAAAATTTAACAATTAAAAGATTCAAGTTTAGGGCTCGTTATGGTCATAATCCAAAAACTATTTTAGGCTTCCTCTTCTACTATTTCTGGTGCATAGTAAATTCCTTTATATTGGATTTTAGTTTTATTCACTGCCACGATTTTGATACTGTTCTTGTGGGGGTCTTAGTAAAATTATTCAAACACAACGTCAAGATAATATACGATGCCCACGAAATTTACCCAGAAATGGTAAAAGCTGAGATTCCTTATGTTTTGTATGTCTTATTAAGATGGATTGATAAAGTATTTACAAGAATCGCTGATTGTGTAATTGTTCCTTCCGAAGAGCGGAAAAAATTTTATTCAGGAGCGAAGCGTGTGATTGTTGTCCCAAATGTACCAAAATTTGTGGATATTTCTACAAACAGAGAGTACAAAAAAAGAAATTTTGTAATATTTTATGGTGGAGCACTTAGCGAAAGTTCTGGTATTCTTTACATGATAAGAGCCGTGTTGCATATTCCTGACGTGCAGTTGATCTTAGCTGGAGAAGGTCGTTTAAAAAACACAATACAGAAAATATCTAAAAAAAGTAATAAAATTTTGTACCTTGGGGTTATACCACATCAGAAATATCTGGAGAATCTTGCCTCTGCTGATGCCACTTTTGTTTTTTACTCACCAACGAATCTTAATAATATTTATTCTGCTTCGAATAAATTTTTTGAGGCTATGATGATGGGAGTACCAATTATAGTGAACGAAGAATCTATTCATTCACGAATCGTCAAAAAATATAACTGTGGACTTGTAGTGCCCTATGGTGACATATGTTACCTTGAAAATGCAATTCTCAAACTTAAAAATGATGCTGCTTTGCGAGAAAAGTTAGGGAAGAATGGGAGGAGAGCATTCAAAGAAAATTTTTTATGGGATCTATACGAAAAAAAGTTGATAAAATGTTACCAGGAGTTGTTAACTGAAAGGCTGAGAGTAAAGAGATATGTCTCTTAATATAGCTGTTGTAATAGATGTTGAACCTTGGGGTCCTTATAGTTGTATCAAGCGGACTTCAAATTTAAAAAGTCTGTTTGATCTTAACTATGCATCTGACTCGCTTTTAAGGATGATAGAAGTATTATTGGACAGGAGAGGGATACCATTAGCTTTAATGATTGAAGCTGACATTGGTATTGGCGATAGCTTGTTGAACTTTTTAGAAGAACAATCACTTCTTAGATGGAAAACTAATAAAGTTAGTTTAGGTCTTCATGTTCATGCATGGAGAAAACGTAACAAAAATGGTTTTTGGTTTCAAGAGTTTTGGGATGAAGAATACCAAAGAATGAATTGTGAATATGCCTTAAAGCTTTTCAACTATTATAACATTAAGCCTCGTTTTCACCGTCAAGGTTGGCTTGCATTCTCTAAAGGTATTTTTAACTTTCTAGGTGATAGGCAAATTGTTGATTTGACAGCTGAACCTGGTCACGCTCTTTCCATAAATGATATCCTTTATAGATTAAAAACTCGTTCAAATCACATTGGGTATTATGATTGGTCGCGGTTGAATATATCTTCCTCATTTATTGGAGTTAATCAAGCAAAAAAGGTTCTTCACTTGGTCAGTAGCATACCAAAAGGAGTGCGTCTTTCTATTGAATATATGCCGAGGCTTCGACCCTCTTTCGGTAAGCTTTCCAAAATGATATTAGATCTTGCTTCTATTCAGAAAGTTCCAGCTGTTCTATTCATATATTCTCATAACTACTCAACTAACGAAACAATGCTTCGCCAAACATGTGAGTTTCTTGATGTTTTGGAACAAGTAGGCGACGCAAGAGGGATTAAGATTCAGAAGACTGGACTTGAAGAACTTGTTGAACAGATTACTCGATCAAAATATCTTCCGTATCTAAGACTAATGTCATACCTTCCAACTAAAGTCAAAACAACAATGTTTCGTTTCTTGTCTCAAATTTAATACTAAAATATATATTCATCTACTAGGTTCTTTACCACGAAACGTTTACTTCTATTTGGTAATAATCTGGGCTTCACTCAAGGCGGAGTTCAGAGACATGTATGGGATATTGTAGAGTTTATGAGTAAAGAGGGTTACTTTAGCACAGTAATCACTGCGAATGTGTCGAATGGCATGCGACCAGCGATTAAGAAGAATAATCCGCGCTCGGACATCAGACTAATTTCAATAGGGGATTTTTGGTTTGGTCCGAAGTCGATATATGTGCCAGGAATTATCAAGTATTACACCCAAGTTCGAAAATCTATAAGCAAACTTGTTTCTAGTAAACGATACGATATTATACATGCTCATGGAGTAACGGCTGCTTTTCCGCTTTCATATGTCGAAACTACTTCATGTAAAATAGCTACAATTCATGGGGATCCACGTTTGACAACTCCTTTTTATTTTATCTTTCCAACCTATTTTATAAACCGTCTCAATACGTTTAACCATATTACATCTGTAAGTCGTCGTGTGGCAGAATTATTAGTGGCTCAGGGATTGCGTGTTCCATTAACCATCATTCCCAACTGGGTATCTCAAAAATTTATTAGTACTCCTCCTCGATCTACTGATTCAATTCATCAAAATTTCTCATCATCTCTGAAAATAATCTTCATCGGAAGGATAGATCCCAAAAAGAATATTGACGAGTTACTGCGGGCATTACAAATAGTGAATTCTAAAATTCCTGTAGTCCTACGCGTGGTAGGATCAGCAGAAGATTTAACTTATCTTCATAAGCTTAAGAGACTTGCCTCCAAGCTTGGAATAAATGAGCGTGTCTTCTGGTTAGGCCATCGGTCAGATATTCTCGAATTGCTTGATTCTTCAGACATTTTTGTTTTACCCTCAAGCAGTGAGGGACTCCCAATTGCTTTACTAGAAGCAATGGCTAGGCAGGTACCCGTTATTGGTACAGATGTGGGCGATATGGGGGATATCATTCGTAGCTCTAAGGGAGGGATAGTTATCAAACAGCCAGACCATAAAGCAATCGCCGAAGCTATTCTTTTCCTATCTTCGCATAGCGTTAGGAAAGAAATGGGAAAAAGAGGGCGAGATTTCATTTTACGCTATCATGAACCTCGCTCTTGTTTAGCTAAGCTTATGCAAATTTACGAGGAATGTGCTGATACAGTTAGCTAAATGGTTATTGGAATTCTACCGTTAATAGCTATTGTTCTTACTTTTGTTGCCTGGTATCCAGTCGCAAATAAATTAGTGCCTCAAGAGAATTTGTTATTTAAATTTTTTAGCTCGTATTCTATAGGCATATCTATTCAATTGCTTGGACTTTATATACTTTCAAAACTTCTGGGAGGTTATTTTTATGAACTTTCCTGGATAATTTTTGTTTTTCATTTTTTCTTAGGTTTGTACTCACTGTTATTTCTCTTAACTAAGCCTGAACAAAAGACTTACCTGAAGAAAAATATTTCTAAGATTAACCTAAAAAGTTTTTCTGCAACCGATATAATAGTCATGATTGATTTAGTAGTTCTCTTTTTCTACATTTTATATAAACCAGTTATTGATCCCGATTTCGCAAGTGACTATTTACCATACTCAATAGCCATCCTGGAAAGAAATATGATTCCTTTAACAAGTATCGATTTTAGAAGCACTTTGGGGAGACGTCAATTTGGACTCAGCATTTTAGTTGCCTACTTACTTAGCTTGAGTACCCTAACCGATGAATCATTCAGAGTATTCTCAGCACTCAGTTTAATCGCTGGGCTACTAACATCTATTGAGTTACTAAAAAGAACCTTAAGATATCCTGAGTTTGACATAGCAAAGCTTATAATAGTATTAATGCCATTTACACATACATTTATGATGGTTTACTCATTTTATCCTGATTCTATTTTTTTCTTTCTGAGTTCTTTTGCGTTACTCTCTATGGTTAAATATTCAGAAGAACAAAACTTTTCCTATTTGTTATTGGGCTCTCTTGCTGCAGGTGTGAGTGTGTTGTTTAAGTTACAGGGAATGGCTTTAGTTGCAGCCTTCTTCAGTACTTTACTGATTCTTAAATCTCTTTGTATCCAACCAAAGAAATGGCAAAGCTACGTATTGCTTGCACTTGTGAGTTTGATTCCCGTAAGTTTTAGAATAGTCATGGTTATCTTCGAGACAACACCTTCTGAAAAATTAAATGCTCTTAGATTGATTACGGGAGGATCAAACTCTATAGTAATTTTAGTATTTTTTATCTTGACGGTTTGTATTGTCTTGTGGTTTAAGAAAGCATCCCTAATCACTACTAGCTACCCTCTTATTCACATAGGCATTTCTTTTCTAATTCTAGTTATGCCTTTTATCATAAACATAATTTTTAATGCACTTTATGCGGGATCTCTGCTATACCTTAATGTATATCAGACACAGTATCTTATTATTGCACGCCAGATTTTAGATAATTTTTCTTCCCCATCTGCTATGACTGGGAATATCCTTACTGTTCAATTAATTACTACACTTAGTGTTCTAGTTGCACCAGCATTTGGAACTTCTTTACTCATATTTAAGTTGAGTGGCATGATAACCATTCTAAAATCCAAACTTAGACCAAGCGAACTCTCCCTATTATCGATAAGTATTTTCTACTTGATAATTATGATGTTATACATTCTTTTAGCATTCCCAAAACCAAATATACGATATCTTTATATAGTGGCACCTTTCTTCGCTTATTTAGTAGCTAAAGGTATTCATTTTGTATTTTCTTTGCTTTCATTAGTTTTTTCTAATTTGAAGGAATATTCTCAGAGCTTAGTTTCTATACTTAGCATTTTTCTATTAGTTCAATCACCACTTTTATTCTATTACAAAAGATTTCTACCCCTGTGGGTTGCAAATAGCCTAACATTTCTATTCTTGATCCTCAACTCCTCTATGGAAACAACGAATACAATATCAAATGTATTTGATGCTCGGCAATTATATGAGCTTTTTAAGTTCGGAGCAATATCGGGGATAGCAATTATAGTCTTTACATTACTGGCATCAACAGCACATATTTCTTTATCTAATTGGAAGGATAAACAAAAAATGCGTTGGCATTTTTTAGAGAGAGCACAAGCTACAAAAAAACTCATTCGGGTAGGGATACTAGTGTATGCAATAGTTTTGCTTTTAAGCCCTATTATAATTTTATTATATCCTACTGGAGGCAATCCATTGATTTTTAAGAAATTAATATATGAAGATTCGCGACAAAACTTTGAAGGTCTTTTTGCATCGTCTTTAACTCGTTTCATATCTACAAAGTCTTCTCACGAGGACTTTTTGCTATGTTTTCGAGTAGCTGGTACTGGTTTTCAGTACCATGTTTATCCTGTTCGAGTTCTAGATATAGCGAATGTTGAAAACCTTGCTGCCTTCTTACAAAGTCAGGAAGTAGCAGAGTATCAAAATGTAAAGAAGCCACGTTATATCCTTATGGATAAAAAATATGAAATAATAAGAGTTTTAGAGTTTTTATCAAAATTTGACAATAGATTTAATGAATTTTTACTTGACTACGTCCCTGTAGCGGTTTCTGGTAAATGGTACCTCTATGAAGAGACTTCATACCTAGATCGAAACATGATTGTAAAAATCAACTTAAATTCTTCGTTTCTTATCTCTGGATATGCAGGTGGATCCATATCTAAGGTAGCGTGGCCTACTATAAGATATCTAGATAGTAACAACCGATCTCTTTCCATAATTAGGTTAAGCTCTGGAGTTGGAAATTATTCTTATTGGTATATTGTGTTTAGGCCACTTAGCAATATATCTGTCACGAAAGGAGATCTCATGGTTTTGTTCCTTTCTTCTCCAAGTAACATGTCCGGAAAGATAAAAATTACTTTAATGTTAGCTGGTCAAAAAGGCGAAGTGATTACATTCATTCCATTAAGCAAAATTTGGACACCTGTAATATTGAATGCAACTTCCTTGTTTCCGAGCGATCTTAATGAATTAATTCTTCAGAAAATTGAATTAATTTCTGACCAACCTCAAGAGATCAATGTTTTTCCAGTAATGTTAATAGTCCACTCACAAAAAATATATGAGGATCCTCCTTAAGAGATTGAAACTATGACAAAGATCCTAGTTGCGAATGTTTGGACCGATAAGAATATTGGGGATCGCCTAATAATTTACACAACTGTGAAGCTTCTTCGTGAAAAATTTCCAAATGCTTATATAGTTGGAATGACTATGTTTGGTTCCGATCAGCAAGATTTGATTCAAGAAGAGATAGGGCCTTCAGCTAAGCTATTTGATAAAATAGTAGGTGCACCTCTGCCTACTAGCTTCATTTATCGAAAGGAAAAAGGGTGGCATAATTCACCTGCTTTCTTGTATGTTAAATGGCTCTTTTGGGTCATGTGTGCTTTATGTATCCTACTAATTGTAAAGATCGGCGGATTTAAAATCTTACTAAGATGCCTACCAGAGAAATTTAGAGAGACATATCAAGTTTTGAGTCAAGTTGACCTAATTGTGATAAGGGGAGGAGGCTACTTAAAATCTGATGGGCTTTATGATGATATCTCAGTTTTATTTCGGCATATGTTTCCAGCATTTTTAGCATTAGCTATGCGCAAAAAATACGCTTTAATTTCACATAGTTTCTGGGGTCAGAAAGGACCTTTCACCAAGGTTATTCTCAACGTAGCTATAAGGAATTCCCTCGTCACAACAGTCAGAGATTTTGAGTCAAAGGAGTGGTTGCTAAGTATTGGGATACCTTCAGAAAAGATAAAAGTATTTCCTGACATTGTATACACTTTTAATCCAAAGGAAGTTGTTGATGAGAGTTCTTCAAGGAAATATAAAACTGTTTCAATAGTGTTACGTAGATGGCTATTCCCAAGGGAGACAGATCCCAAAAAACGAAAAGCATTAATTGATAGTTATAATAAAAATATTTCAAATCTTATCGAAGAGCTGGCGATCGATGAAAAAATTGAAGAAATAATACTTGTGCCTCAAACATTTGGAGAGATCGAAGGAGATGATATATTTGAAAAGAAGATCGCTAGCAAATTATCTTTGAAAGCCAGACGGAAGGTCAAACTAACTCCATTAAACATTGAGGATCCGTTACCAACAATACTTAAGTTATATTCAAGATCTGAGTTCATCATTTCATGTAGATTTCATGCATCGTTGCTTGCTGCCTTGCTTGGAGTTCCTTCTATTACAATAGCATTGGAGGGTCCAAAATATAAGGCGTTTGGAAAAATGCTGAATCTCGAAAGGTTTGTTATCCCTGTGGAATCTTTTGATGCAAAGAAAGTAATGGATCTAAGTAAAGAGTTGTTAGCTAAAAGAGAACAAATATCTTCTCTAATTAAAGAGCGAATTCCTATTCTTTCAGTTGAAGCAAGGAAGCACATTGAAGTTTTATTGATTTAGTATAGGAATCTGACTTTATGGAAAATTCTTTTACTAGAACAAGAATTAAAAAGATTTAACTTGAAGGATTCACTATCTAATACTTCAACAAATTTTTTATAAATGATGCTAAAACCTGCATCTTGGTGTAACTAAAATGATCATCAGAAAGTTAAATATTATAGGTTTAGGGTATGTTGGTCTTCCTACGGCTGTTGTTTTTGCTAGTAAGGGGTATGAAGTTGTTGGTGTGGATGTTGATGCTAAAAAGGTTGAGGCTGTGAATGGTGGTAAGTGTTATTTGAGGGAGCCTGGCTTAGATGTTCTTTTGCGTGACGTGGTGTCTAGGGGGTTTTTGAGGGCTACTGGTGACGCTGTGGAAGCTGTTAGGGAGTCTGATGCTGTGATTATTGCTGTGCCAACTCCTGTGAAGGGTGGGGTCTCTGATTTGAGCTTTTTGAGGAGTGCCTTGGAGGCTGTGAGGGAGGGTCTGCATAGGGGTCAGTTGGTCGTTGTGGAGTCTACTGTTCCGCCGGGTACGACTGTTGGGTTTGTTAGGCCTTTTTTGGAGGGTTCTGGGCTGAGGGCTGAGGAGGATTTCTTTCTTGCTCATGTCCCTGAGAGGATTGCTCCGGGTAGGGCTGTTGAGGAGTTGGTTAATGCTCCTCGGCTTGTTGGTGGTGTTGGGCCTTGGTCGACGCAGAAGGCTTTGGAGCTTTATGGTAGGGTTAATTCTAGGCTCTTGGCGACTGATGCTACGACTGCTGAGTTTGTTAAGCTTGTGGAGAACACCTATCGGGACGTGAATATTGCTTTTGCTAATCTTTTGGCTTTGATGGCTGAGCGGTTGGGCGTGGACGTGTATGAGGCTGTTCGGCTTGCAAATACTCATCCACGGGTGAACGTGCATTTGCCGGGTGCGGGTGTTGGTGGCCCGTGTTTGACTAAGGATCCGTATATGCTTGCTTCTCTTTTGCCTGATTTCTGGGGTACGGAGCTTGTGAGGCTGGCTAGGAGGATAAACGAGTATATGCCGAGCCACGTTGTTGAGATTGTTGAGAGGGCTTTGGCGGAGGAGGGTGTTGGTCTTGGAGGTGCGAGGGTTGCTGTTTTGGGTGCTAGCTATAAGGGCGGGGTTGACGATACACGTGAGAGCCCTTCTAGGTATATTGTTAAGGGGTTGCAGGATAGAGGTGCTAGTGTTGTTGTTTTTGATCCTTATACTTCTGAGAGCTTTGGCGCTGAGAGGGCTTCTTCTCTGGAGGAGGCTGTTATGGGGGCAGACATCGTGGTTATTGTTACTGATCACCCGGAGTTTAGGGGGCTGGATCTCGGGAGGCTTGGTGTCCTGGTTAGGCGTAGGATAATTGTGGATGGTAGGAGGGTTGTTGAGCCGCATGTTGCTGTGGAGCATGGTTTTAGGTATTATGGAGTTGGTTATGGGAGGACCTTCAAGGTATGAGTGTTATTGTGGTTGTTGGGACTAGGCCTGAGATTATAAAGATGGCTCCCGTTGTTAGGGAGCTTGAGCGGCGTAACGTTGGGTTTGTTTTTATTCATTCGGGTCAGCATTTTGACTACGAGATGAGCCAGGTGTTTTTGGAGGAGCTTGGCTTGCCGAGGCCTCATGAGAGCTTTAGGCTTGAGAATAGTAACCCGGCGTCGCAGATGGGGGAGATGATGATTAAGCTTGAGAAGGCGCTTGGGGAGCATCGCGCGGACAAGCCGAGGGTTATGTTGATTCAGGGCGATACTAATACTATGCTTGCGGCTGGCTTGACGGCGCTGAAGCTTGGTTTGAGGGTTGGGCATGTTGAGGCTGGCTTGAGGAGTTATGACTGGAGGATGCCAGAGGAGCATAATAGGAGGATGATTGACCACGTGTCTCATTATCTCTTTGCACCCACCGAGGTTTCGAAGAGGAATCTTTTGGAGGAGCACGTGTGGGGCGAGATATTTGTGACTGGAAACACGGTTATTGATGCTGTTGACATGTATTTTGATAGGATTGAGGCTGTGGAGGAAAAGGTTGTCCAGCAGTTGAGGTTTGATGAGTATGTTCTTGTGACTTTTCATAGGGCTGAGAATGTTGATGACCCTCAGGTGTTGAGGGACTTTGTTAGGGTTCTTAGGGGTAGCCCAATGCCAATAGTTTTTCCTGTTCACCCGAGGACTAAGAGGAGGTTGCAGGAGTACGGTTTGATGGGAGAGGTTGAGCGCCTTGATAATGTCCAGTTGTTGCCTCCTCAGGGGTACTTCGAGTTCTTGGCTTTGATGAGGAATTGTAGGGTTGTGATGACTGATTCTGGTGGTCTGCAGGAGGAGGCTACGCATCCAAGGATTAGGAAGCCCGTGTTGGTTCTGAGGTATTCTACCGAGAGACCGGAGGCTGTGATGCAGGGCTTTGCTAGGGTTGTCGGGGTAAACCCCGTTGTCGTTCTCGCCGAGCTAGAGAAGACTCTGAGTAGTAGCATTGAGTTGCCTGGAGTTTCTCCTTTTGGTGACGGGAGGGCGGCTGTAAGGATAGTTGACTCTGTTTTGTCTCGTCTCGGAACCTAGCAGGCCTTATTTTTGTTCTATTTTCTCACGTTTCAATTCGAATATTACTGTTCCTCCGCAGGTGTAGGGTTTTCCTGGGTCTGGGCACTGTGCGTAGCCGGTGTCTTCTTGTTGGCCGATTCCGAGGGCTGTGGCTGGTATGCCTTTGAGGAGGGGGGCTAGGAGTGTGAGCATGGATGCTAGGGCGTGTAGGCAGATTCCCTTGCCTGTGTCTTTTATGTAGAATTTTTCGATGGTGAAGGTGTCTCCTGGCTTGTAGCCTAGGGCGCAGTTTCCCCGTACT
>Ga0080004_1193163_pt1 | contig 14996 bp, 12 predicted proteins | sample WasSprMetagenome_FD_69207 | JGI IMG/M metagenome (GOLD analysis project Ga0080004, IMG submission 69207) | Sulfidic aquatic microbial communities from Washburn Spring, Yellowstone National Park, USA - WS (SPADES assembly) (version 2) | ecosystem: Environmental > Aquatic > Thermal springs > Hot... | reverse complement strand
CGGTTGTAGTATTAAGTGGTGCGCAAGTAGTGTGGGGATTGGATACCAATCCCGGATCGGATGAAGTATCGTAGGATCAATGATATCAGCGGCACGTTTTCCGTTAGCGATGAAAGGAGGTGATGGGAGGGGAATTCCATCTGCCGGCGGATGAATGTCATTCCGTATTATCGCTCTATCTTTTTCATTCTGCCGCCGGCCGCGCCGCACAATTGAATAGATAATCCGCAGGGTTTATTGATGGAGGATATGATTATGAGCTTTGAATTTTTCCTGCGCCTGGTGGGGATGATCGCCTTCGGCATTATTGGCTGGCAGGTGGGTTTCATCCTTGGCGGGTCTCAACCCAGCTCCCTACCGTATATCATCGTCTTATCCCTCGCCGGCGCCGCACTTGGCCTGCTCGTCACGCCCTATTTCACCACCAGGCCGTTCCGCGCGGTCCGACGCGCCATCCGTCAGATGCCGGCCCATCAGCTCACCGCCGGCATCATCGGGTTGGTCGTCGGGCTGATCATCGCGGCACTGCTGGCACTGCCGCTCTCGTTACTGCCGGCGCCGTTCGGGCAGATCCTGCCGTTCGTGGGGGCGGTGGTCTTCGGCTATCTGGGCGTGGCGGTGATGGTCATGCGGCAGGCGGACCTGTTCGCCCTGTTCGAGTCCCGTTTCAGTGGGTTCGAGGGGGGCGGGCAGGGGGCCGGCCGGCATATGGTGCTGCTGGACACCAGCGCCATCATTGACGGCCGCATCGCCGATATCAGCCGTACCGGCTTCATCACCGGGGTCATCACGGTACCGCGCTTCGTGCTGGCGGAGCTTCAGCACATCGCTGATTCGCCGGACCCCCTGCGCCGCAACCGCGGCCGGCGCGGCCTGGAGATGCTCAACAAGCTCCAGAAGGATTCGGTGGTCCCCATCCGCATCACCGATATGGATGTGGAAGGCACCCGCGAGGTGGATGACAAGCTCATCCTGCTGGCCAAGAAGTATCACTGTCCCATCATCACCAACGATTACAATCTCAACCGGGTGGCCGAACTGCAGGGGGTCACCGTGCTGAACATCAATGAACTGGCCAACGCCGTCAAGTCGGTTATCTTGCCCGGGGAGACGATGCAGGTGCACATCATCCAGGAGGGCAAGGAGGTGGACCAGGGGGTTGGCTACCTGGATGACGGCACGATGGTGGTGGTGGAGAACGGCAAGCATTACATCAATCAGACCATCACGGTGATGGTGACCAAGGTTCTGCAGACGGCCGCCGGCCGCATGCTGTTCGCCACACCGCAGGTGAACGGTTAGCGCGCACAGGTTTGTGGAGATTCGGCGGGCATGACGATTATCACGGTCTCGCGCCAGATGGGCGCGGGGGCAGATTTGGTGATCGCCGGCGTGGCAAAGGCCCTGGAATTGCGGGTCATTGACAGGGCGCTGATCGGCCGCGCCGCGCTGGCCGCCGGCGTGCCGGAGGTCGTCTTCGAGGAGCTGACCTACGAGGGCCAGCGGGGGCTGGTCCAGCGCATGATTGAGCTGATGGGCATACTGGCCGGCGGCGGTGTGCGCCCCTCCCAGGAACCCCCGACGGAGAGCGTCAGCCCATGGGCGCTTCCCTTCGGAGGAGCGTTCGCCGCGGCCTTCCCTTCCGCCCGCGATACGGCGGCCAGCCTGGAGCGGTACGTGCAGGTCATCGGAATGGTGGTCCGCGATCTGGCGGAGCAGGGGAACGTGCTCATCGTCGGGATGGGCGGCCAGGCCATTTTGCGGGATGACCCGCGCGCCGTGCACGTGCAGATTCTGGCCTCGTTTGAGGACCGCCTGCGCTGGGTGATGGAGCGGGACAAGTGTTCGCGTGGGGAGGCTCTGCGCCGGCTGAGGGCCAGCGACGAAGCGCGCGGCCAGTACCTGCGCCGGCACTACGGCGTGGATTGGATGGACCCGACCCTGTATCACTTGGTGTTGAACACCTCGAAGCTGGGGACGGCCGGCGCCGTGCGCGCCATCGTGGCGGTGGCGCGGCACTGGCAGGCGGGCGGCAGGACATCGGAGCAGGACAGCGATCAGCCCGCCGGCGGCCCCGAAGGAGACGAGACGGATGGTGTCTGAAGGTACCGTGCGGGTGCGCTTTGCGCCCAGCCCCACCGGCCGGCCGCACCTGGGCAACATGCGCACCGCACTGTTCAACTGGTTATTTGCCCGCTCCCAGGGCGGCGCCTTCGTCCTGCGCATCGAGGACACGGACCAGACGCGCCGCATCGAGGGGGCGGTCGAGGCCATCTATGACAGCCTGCGCTGGCTCGGCCTGGATTGGGACGAAGGCCCGGACGTGGGCGGCCCCTATGGGCCATATGTGCAGTCGGAACGACTGGCGTTGTATCAGGAATGGGCGCGCTACCTGGTCGAGCATGATAAGGCCTATTACTGTTATTGCTCCAGCGAGCGGCTGGAGCAGATGCGGGCGGAGCAGTTGGCCCGCGGCGTGCCGCCGCGCTACGACCGGCGCTGTCGCAATCTGACCGCCGAGGAGCGCCGCGCCCTGGAGGCACAGGGCATTCAGCCGGTCATCCGCTTTAAGACGCCCATGGCCGGCAAAACGGAATATACCGACCTGCTGTTGGGGAAGCGCCAGGTGCGCAACGCCACCCTGGACGACTTCATCCTGATGAAATCGGATGGCTTCCCCACCTATCATCTGGCCAATATCGTGGATGACCATTTCATGCGCATCACGCACGTCATGCGGGCGGATGAATGGCTTCCCAGCCTGCCGCGCCATATCCTGTTGTACGAGGCCTTTGGGTGGGAGCCGCCGGCCTTCATCCACCTGCCGCTCATCGTCAATAAGGAGCGGAAGAAGCTCAGCAAGCGCGATGGGGACGTGGAGCTGGACTGGTACCGCCGGCAGGGCTACCTGCCCGAGGCCATGGCCAACTTCCTGGCACTGATGGGCTGGACGCCGGGAACCGGCAGTGAGCTGATGACGCTGGACGAGATGGTGCGCCACTTCTCGCTGGAACGGCTGTCCCGAAGCCCGGCGGTGTTTGACCTGGAGCGCCTGGCCTGGTTCAACCGCCAGCATCTCAAGCGCCGGCCGCTGGCTGATATTGTGGCGCTGTGCCGGCCGTACCTGCAGGAGGCCTTTGGTACCGAGACGGCCTGGCGGCCGGACTGCGGCTTCCCCGACCCGGAGGCATGGCTGGCCGCCCTGGTGGAAGCGGTCTATGAGGAGCTGGCCTGTCTGTCCGAGATCACGGACGCGGTGCGCTTTGTCTTCGCGGATGTCCCGCCGGAGCCGGACGCCCAGCAGGTGCTGGCGGAGCCGGCCGCCGGCGCTGTCCTGGCGGAGTTCGACCAGCGCCTGCGCCGGCTGGCGGACCTGCGGCCGGAGAGCGTTCAGCAGATGCTGGCGGAACTGCGGGGTGCGCTGAAAGCGTCACATGGGCTGGCCGGCCGGCAGGTCATGTTCCCCCTGCGCGCCGCGCTCACCGGCCGCCTGCACGGTCCCCAGCTTCACCTGGTTATTGCCCTGCTGGGCCGCGAGCGCTGTCTGGAGCGCGTGGCCCGCGTGCGGAATGTCCTGGCGGAGAGGAGATGAGACGATGACACTGTACGTGTATAACTCGCTGACCCGACGCAAAGAGCCTTTCGTCCCCCTGCACGAGGGGAAGGTGGGCATATATGTCTGCGGCCCGACGGTCTACGGCCATGCGCATCTGGGACATGCCAAGAGCTATGTGTCCTTTGACGTGGTGGTGCGCTACCTGCGCTATCTGGGCTACCAGGTGCGCTACGTGCAGAACATCACCGACGTTGGGCATTTGACCGATGACGCGGACGCCGGCGAGGATAAAATCCTGAAAAAGGCGCGGCTGGAGCGGTTGGAGCCGATGGAGCTGGTGGAGATTTATACCCGCTCCTATTTCGAGGACATGGACGCCATGAACGTCCTGCGGCCCAACATCTCGCCGCGCGCCACCTGCCACATCCCGGAAATGATCGAGCTGGTGCGCACCCTGCTGGAAAAGGGGCATGCCTATGAGGTGAACGGCTCGGTCTATTTCTCGGTGGAGACCTTCCCGGAGTACGGCAAGCTTTCGGGCCGGCGCATTGAAGAGCTGGTCGAGGCCGTGCGCATCGAGGCCAATCCCGAGAAGCGGCACCCGGCCGACTTTGCCCTCTGGAAGCGCGCTGAGCCGGGCCATATCCTGCGCTGGCCCAGCCCCTGGGGGTGGGGCTATCCGGGCTGGCATATCGAATGCTCGGTCATGTCCACCAAGTACCTGGGCCAGCCGTTCGATATCCACGGCGGCGGGCTGGAGAACCAGTTCCCGCATCACGAGTGCGAGATCGCGCAGTCGGAGGCGGCCGCCGGCGTGCCCTTCGCCCGCTACTGGCTCCACAACAACATGGTCACCGTCAACGGCGTCAAGATGGGCAAATCGCTGGGCAACTTCGTCACGCTCAAAGAGGCCTTCCAGCGCTATTCGCCGCTGGCGGTGCGCTTCTTCGTGTTGAGCAGTCATTACCGCTCGCCGCTGGACTTCTCCGAGCCGGCGCTGGAGGCCGCCGAGCGCGGGCTGGAGCGCCTGCACATCGCCGTGAAGCTGGTGCGCGATGCGCTGGCGCGGGCCGGCCAGCCCACCGACGATCCCGACCCGGAGGTGGTGCGCGTGCTGGAGGAACATAAGGCGCGCTTCCTGGAGGCCATGGATGACGATTTCGGCACGCCGCAGGCGCTGGCGGCGCTGTTCGAGCTGACGCGCGAGACCAACACCTGGATCAATACCGGCCGGCCCCTTTCCGCCGCCTCGCTGGCCGCCATCAATCAGACGTACAATGAGCTGGCCGGCGATGTGCTTGGGCTACTGCCGGCCAAATTCGAGGAAGCGGCCGGCGCGGACCTGACCGGTCAGCTCGTCCAGCTCCTTATCGAACTGCGGCAGGAAGCGCGCCAGTCCAAGGACTATGCGCGTGCCGACCGCATCCGACAGCGGCTCAACGAGATGGGTATTATCCTCGAGGACGGCCCCGAGGGCACACGCTGGCGCATGCGCTGATGGAACAATCCTACCATGATGATTGACCTGCTGTACGGCCGCAATGCGGTGCGGGAGGCTTTGCGCGCCGGCCGGCGGCGCATCTATGCCGTCTACCTGGCAGAGGGCGTCAAAGTGCGCGATGCGCTGGCCGATATCGTGGAGATGGCCGAGCGCGCTGGCGTGCCGGTGCGCACGGCCCCGCGCGAGCAGATGGATAAGCGCCTGGCCGGCGCCAAGCATCACGGCATCCTGGCGGAGGCCTCCCCGTACCCGTATGTCCCCCTGCGCGAACTGCAGGAGCTGTGCGCGCGGCGCGAACCCCCGCCGCTGATGCTCCTTCTGGACCACCTGCAGGACCCGCAGAATGTGGCGACCCTACTGCGCACGGCAGAAGCGCTGGGGGTGGACGGGGTGGTAATGCCGGCGCATCGGGCGGCCGGCGTCACGCCGGCGGTGGTAAACGCCTCCGCCGGCGCGGTGGAGCACCTGCGCATCGCCCAGGAGACGAACCTGGTGCGCGCCATGCAGGCCCTGCAGGAGGCCGGCCTGTGGCTGGCGGGTGTGGAGCTTGCCCCTGGTGCCAAACTGTATGTGGAGGCGGACCTCACCGGCCCTCTGGGGCTGGTGGTGGGAAGCGAAGGGGAGGGCATGAGCCGGCTGGTGCGCGAGACCTGCGATTTCCTGATCTATCTCCCTATGGCCGGCAAGGTGAACTCCCTGAACGCGGCGGTGGCCGGCTCAGTGGCCCTCTATGAGGTCTGGCGCCAGCGCGCCCAGGCGGCGCGCGGCTGATCCGGAGAAAGGAGCGGCAGATGGAATTGGGCATGATCGGATTGGGGCGCATGGGCGCCAATATGGCGCGCCGGCTCCTGCGCGGCGGCCATCGCGTGGTGGGCTATAACCGCAGTCCGGAGAAGACGCAGGCGCTGGTGTCGGAGGGGCTGGAGCCGGCCTATTCGATCGCGGAGCTGGTTTCCTGGCTGTCCCGGCCGCGCGTGGTGTGGTGCATGGTGCCGGCCGGCGAGGCCACGGAGCGGACGCTGGCCGAGGCGGCGGAACGCATGGAGGCCGGCGATGTGCTGGTGGACGGCGGCAATTCGTTTTACAAGGACACCCTGCGGCGGGCGGAGCAGTTTCGTGCCCGCGGCCTGTATTTCGTGGATGTGGGGACCAGCGGCGGCATCTGGGGGCTGTCCCAGGGCTACAGCCTGATGGTGGGCGGCGCGCCGGAAGCGGTGGCGCTCCTGCGGCCGGCCCTGGAGACGCTGGCGCCGGCGCCCGACCGGGGCTGGGGGCATGTGGGGCCTACAGGCGCCGGCCACTTCGTCAAGATGGTGCACAACGGCATCGAGTACGGCATGATGCAGGCCTATGCCGAAGGGTTCGAAATCCTGCGGAGCAAGCGGGAATTCGCGCTGGACCTGCATCAGGTGGCCGAGATATGGCGCTACGGCAGTGTGGTGCGTTCCTGGCTCCTGGACCTGATCGCCCAGGCCCTGGAAGAGGATGTGAACCTGCGGGAGATCGCCCCGTATGTGGAGGATTCGGGCGAGGGGCGCTGGACGGTGAAGGAAGCCATTGATCTGGACGTGCCGGCGCCGGTGATCACCCTGTCGCTGATGGCCCGCTTCATCTCGCGTCAGGAGGACAGTTATGCGGCGCGCCTGCTGGCGGCCATGCGCCGGCAGTTCGGCGGGCATGCGGTGCGCCGCGCCGGCGAGGAGGAGACCCATGGCGAAAATGCCTGACGCGCCGGCCACAATGGTCATCTTCGGCGCATCCGGCGACCTGACCCAGCGCAAGCTGGTGCCGGCCCTGTTCAGCCTGTACTGCGCCGGCCTTCTGCCGCGGGAGCTGGAAATCCTGGGGGTGGCCCGCTCGCCGCTCTCCGAGGAGGAGTTTCGCCGGCGCATGCTGGAGGGCGCGCGGGCCTATGCCCGTCTATCGCCAGGGCAGTGCGCCCGCTGGGACGGCTTTGCCCCGCGCCTGCATTACCGCCACCTGGACTATGAGGCGGGCGAATCGTACCAGGCACTGCGGACATGGCTGGAGGAGATAGACCGAGGGCGCGGGGTGGGGGAGGGCCAGGCCCGCCGGCTGTTTTACCTGGCGACGCCGCCGGCGCTCTATGTCCCCATCATCCGCCATTTGGGGGAGGCCGGCCTGTCCCAGAGCGAGGCCGGCTGGGCGCGCATCGTGGTGGAGAAGCCCTTCGGCCGGGACCTGCCCAGCGCCCGGGCGCTGAACGCGGAACTGCATCATTACTTTGCGGAGGAGCAGATTTACCGCATTGACCATTATCTCGGCAAGGAGACGGTGCAGAACCTGCTGGTCTTCCGCTTTGCCAACACCATCTTCGAGCCGCTGTGGAACCGCACCTATATTGACCATGTGCAGATCACGGTGGCGGAATCCATCGGTGTGGGGCACCGCGCCGGCTATTACGATCAGGCCGGCGTCCTGCGGGACATGTTCCAGAATCATCTGATGCAGTTGCTGACCCTGACGACGATGGAGCCGGCGGCGGCCTTTGACGCCAAATGCCTGCGCGACGAGAAGGCCAAGGTCCTGCGGGCCGTGCGGCCAGTGGATGCCCGCCGCGACAGCGTGCGGGGACAGTACCTGGGCTATCGGGAGGAGCCGGGCATCGCGCCGGATTCGCGCACGGCCACGTACGGCGCACTGCGGCTGTACATTGACAATTGGCGCTGGCGGGATGTGCCCTTTTTCCTGCGCTCGGGCAAGCGTCTGGCGCAGAAGACCAGCGAGATACTGATTCAGTTCAAGGCGGTGCCGCATCTCATGTTCGAGCTGATGGAGGGGCGCAGTCTGCCGGCCAACTCGCTGGCCATCTGCATCCAGCCGGACGAGGGGTTCCATCTGCACTTTGAGGTGAAGGTGCCGGGCGCCGGCATGCTCACCAAATCGGTCAATATGGAGTACCATTACGCCGCGGAGGGCATCGTGCTCCCGGACGCCTATGAGCGTCTGCTCCTGGACGCCCTGCAGGGGGATGCGTCCCTGTTCGCCCGGGCGGATGAGATCGAGCGCTCGTGGGAGCTGATGGACCCTATTGTCGCGGCATGGGACGCGGACGAGGTGCCGCTGTATTTCTACGAGCCGGGCAGTTGGGGGCCGGCGGAGGCGGACGCACTGCTGGCAGAATCCGGCCGACGCTGGAGCCTGGGCTGTCAGGGTGCGTGAGAGGAAAGAAAGGAGCGTGCCGGATGGTCGAGGTGCGGGTCCTGCCCACGGAGCAGGAAGTCGCCCAGGAAGCGGCGGAGCGTTTTGTGAAAGCCGGCCGGGAGGCCATCGCCGCGCGCGGCCGGTATGCGGTCGCGCTGGCCGGCGGGAGCACGCCGGCGCCGCTCTACCGCCTGCTGGGAGAGCCGGCATGGCGAGAGGCCCTGCCGTGGGAGCGGGTGCACCTTTTCTGGGGCGATGAGCGCTGTGTGCCCCCCGACCATCCCGACAGCAACTACGGCCTGGCCTGGCGGGAGTGGCTGTCCCGCCTGGATATCCCGCCGGCCAATCTCCACCGCGTGCGGTGTGAGGAAGGCCCGGAGCAGGCCGCCGCGAAGTACGAGGAAGAACTGCGCGCCTTTTTCGGGGAGGAGCCGGCCTTTGACCTGATTTTCCTCGGCGTGGGCGAGGATGGGCACACCGCGTCCATTTTCCCCAGCACGCCGGCGGTGCTGGAGACGCGCCGCTGGGCCATGGTCAATCATCGGTTGGGAGAGGCACTGCCGCGGGTGACGCTGACCCTGCCGGTGCTGAACGCGGCCCGGTATGTCCTCTTTCTGGTGACAGGGGAGCGCAAGGCGGTGGTGGTGTGCCGCATACTGCTGGACCCGACACTGCACCGCAACGCTTTGCCGGCGGCGCGGGTGCGGCCCTGGGCCGGCATGGTGACCTGGCTGTTGGATGCGCCGGCGGCCTCATTGTGGCTGCGCTTGCGCACATCTTCTGGAACAGAGGGTGCATAGCATGGATGCCGTTCCACGCGGGCTTCGCCGCAACATGATCCTGCTCGTGGGGAATTACATCACCTTCGGGATGGGGCTGGCCTTCTTCAGCTCCAATACGGTGATGCCGGTGTTTTTGCGCTATTTGACCGCTTCGAACCCGCTCATTGGGCTGATCACCTCCCTCCAGACAGTGGGGTGGACGACCATCCAATTGGTGGCGGCGCGCTGGATCCATAATAAGCCGCGCCGCAAGCCCTATCTGGTGTACTTTTCGCTGGGCGCTCCGCTGGCCTATACGGCGCTGGCCTGGGCATTGTTCTGCATCCCCGCCGGCCGACAGATGATGCTGTTGGGTGTCTTCGTCCTGTGCGTCATGGTGGCGGCCCTGGTGGATGGGCTCATCGGTGTGCCCTGGCTGGACTTCTTTGGCCGGGCGGTGCCGGCGACCGTGCGGGGGCGCCTGATGGGCGTGCAGGAGATGTTGTTCGCGGCCTTTTCCGTCGGCGTGGGGGCCATCGTGGCGCATTACCTGAGTCCCAATGCGCCGCCGTTCCCCCACAATTTTGCCTGGCTGGCGGTCTTCGCCTCTATCAGCTACTGGGTGGCCCTATTCCTCTTTTTGCCGCTGGAGGAGCCGGCGGAAGCCAATCCCGTCTCAGAAGCCCAACCTACCTGGGGCGAGTATATCCCCCTGTTGGGCGAGATCCTGCGCACCGATCGCCCGTTCGTCATCTGGATGGCGGTGCGCATCCTGGGCGGGTTCTTCAGCCTGGCCCTGCCCTTTTTCGTGCTGTACGCCACGCGCGAGCTGGGCCTGCCGGCCAGCCTGACCGGCGCCTTTCTCTCGGCCCAGGTGGTCGGCTCAGCGGTCGGCAGTCTGGTCCTGGGCTATGTCTATGACCGCCGCGGCAGTCGGCTGATCATCCGGGTGGTCCTGTTCATCAGCGCCGGCATACTGGTGGCGGCACTGTTGGCCCCGCTCCTGCGCCATGCCGGCCTCCTCCTGCAGGCCTTCTTCGTGCTGTTGTTCTTCTCCCTGGGCATCAGCGCCTCCAGCACCGCCGGCTTCTTCATCGGGCATATGAATTTCATTATTGACTATGCGCCGCCGGCACAGCGCCCCTTGTACATTGGACTTTCCAACACGCTGGCCGGCCCGGTCTCCCTGGTCTCCATCCTGGGGGGATGGATCCTGCAGGTCTCCTCCTATGGGGTGCTGTTCGGGGTGACCCTGGGCTTCATCCTGGCGGCCCTGCTGTTGAGCGCTCAACTGCCAGAGCCGAAGCGGGTGATGCGGGAACGAGCGGCGCAGGCCTAAGGACTGCCGCGGGCGGCGGCCGGCAGCCAGGCCCGATAGGCCTGACAGGGGTCCAGGGGCAGGAGGCCCGGCTCCGCCTGGGACAGCAGGGCGGTGATGTCCGCCAGGGTCTGTCCGCTTTTGGGGATGGCTGGCGCGTCGACGGCGACCCGGATGCGCCGGCGTTCCCCGCACACGGTGATCGGCTCGCCGGCGGCGGTGCCGTGCACAGCGGCCATCAATCCCTCCAGCCCATAGACAGCCTCTCCGCCGATGATGACCAGCCGCACATCCTGTGCCCGGGCTGAAATGACCGTCTCATAGGGGTCGCCGGCGCCGCCGGCGAGGACCACCAGGTCCGCCAGAAAGCCCGGGGCGATGCTCCCCAACCGGGTTTCCAACCCCAATTGCGCCGCGGGATAGGTGGTCACCATATTCACCAGCGTCTCGGAGGGGATTTCCCCGTTCCACTGTTCCCGGCTCCAGCCCCTGGCGAATGCCAACTCCCGCAGGATGTCGTAGGAGCCGGTGGGGGTCCAGTCGGGCGCCAGGGAGACGGGGAGTCCGAGGGCCAGCGCCGGCCGCGGGTCCAAGGTGGCACCGTACAGGTGCAGGTTACTGCGCGGCGACCAGACCAGCGATGCGCCGGCGGACAGCATCGCCTGGAACTCCGCCGGGCCGTACGGGATGCCGTGGATGATGACGCTGGCCGGCAGGAGCCCCCACCCCTGCCAGGTGGTGAACTCCGCCAGGGAGCCCGCATCGGTGCCCTCGCTGAGATGGATGATGACCCGGCGGTAGGCGCCGCTGGCGACGCGCCGGCGGATGGTCTCGCGGGCGTCTTCGTTCAGCTCCATGGGGAAGACCTCGGTGCGCAGGGCGGGGTTCATGCGCTCGGGGTTGCGCACCAGGATGCGCGGGTGGGCGTAGCAGGACCAATAGGTGGTGGGGTAGGCGCCCTGCTGTGTGGTGTTGCCGGCGAGGAGCGCGCGCACCTCGGCATATTTCCACATCTCGCAGATCAGGCCGCCGGCCTGCAGGGCGGAGAAGCGCTCTCGAAAGGCGCGGTATGCGGGATGGCTTTGCCAGGCGTAGCGGTTGGAAAAGGTCTGGCCAAAGGAAAGCTCCGGGAATATATTGTAGGGCGGATGGTCATGGGCGTTGACCAGGCCGGGCAGGATGAGGCCGCTGGCCTCCACGACCGGCATGCCGACCGGGCGTACGGTCGTGACATCGGAGATATACTGCCCCTGCACGACCACATAGGCATTGGGCAGCACGGTTGCCGGCGTCATGACCGTGCCGTGCAGGGCAAAGGGGGCCGGCGGGGGCAGTCCGATATCCTCATCGCCGCGCGGCTCCAGCTTAAAGACATCATAGGAGAAGAAGACCACGCCGCGGAGGAATGAGAGCATGTCGCCGGCATGGGGCAGGTACCACAGGTCTGCCCGATTCCCGACCACGGCCGTGCCGGCGCCGTCGGAGACCTCCCAGTCGCCGAAGCCCAGCGCCGCGGAACGGACAGAGACCGGGCCGAGGTCCACCAACACACCTTCGTAGGCCTCGGCGGCCATTTCCGCGCAGGGGATCCGCAGGACCGGCGGCAGAGGGCGCCCGCCTGTCAGCAGGACGTATTCCTGGACCTCCACCAGTTCGGTCAGGCCGTAATATTCCTCGACCCGGGCGCGCAGGCGCAGTGCATCGCCGGGGGTGGGGAGATGCTCCGGGTCGTAGACATAGATGCCGCTCCAGGGGCCGCCGGCCGGCTCGGCGATGACGTAGCCCTGGCGGTACACGGCGGTGACGATGCCGCTGGTGGTGACGGTCTGGCCGGCCAGGGGCGAGGCGCCGTCGGGGGCGGTCGTGGACTGGATGGCGTGGATGGGGATCGGTTCATCGCCGGGGCCGGCCTGCATGGGGCCGGCGGTGCCGGCGAACAGGAGCATGATGATGCCTGTGATGATCAAGAACCTCTGCACCGGTTGCCTCCAAGAAGAAACGGCCGGCACACTGCACCTATTATACCAGGGATGCAGGGAATGGTCACGGCGTATATGACCTTCCCGCAAAGCGCCGGCTGTGGGGGTCCTGCAAATTTGACAAAATGGCCTCCGTATCCCATTCTGCTCCCTGCACGTCTTACCCAATAAGGTTGGCAGTTATCCTTCGATAAGGGAGCGCAGAATTTGCGATGAAGCCTCGTTGGACGTGGATGGGCATTACCGCCGTGTTGGTCTGTACCGCTGTGTTGTACCTGTTGTCCGGGGCGTTCCAAGCGCCGGCGCACGCCATCCCCCCTCAGCCGGCGGTCTTCTGGGGGAACATCCTCATGGATGGGGGGAATGTGCCCGCCGGCTCTCCGATTACTGCCTTCGTGTATGATGGCACCACCCCGGTGGAATGCGGACATGCCGTCGTGCAGATGCAGGGCGGGCAGTCCGTATATGCCATTGCGGTGAACGGCGATGACCCGGATACGCCGGCCAAGGACGGCGCGCAGGACGGCGAGACGGTGTATTTCTGGGTGGATGTGCTGGGGGAGCGCCGGCAGGCCCAGCAGACAGGCGTGTGGCACAGTGCCGCGACCAGCCGGCTGGACCTGACGATTGCCGGCCCGCCGGCCACCGCTACCCCAACGCCGACCGCTACACCCACCCCTCGGCCGACTCCCTTCCCCAACGGGAGGAAGGTGTTCCTGCCCCTGCTGACCAAACTGCCGCCGCTGAGCGGACCGCTGACGGTGGTGGTGTTTCAGGAGGGGAGCGGGGGGTATGCCGGCACACAGGATACCACGCTGGACGCCTGGTCCCCGTACAGCAATTTCGGCGGGGAGGGAACCCTGCGGGTGCATGCCTACGATGTGCGCAGTGCCCTGCTGATGTTTGACCTTTCCTCCATTCCCAAACGGGCGTATGTGGCCGAAGCGCGGTTAGAGCTGTATGCGGAGGGGCGCCTCGGCAGTGCGCCCCTCTCCGTGGCAGTGTATCGTGTCAAGCGGCCCTGGTCTGAGGGGAGCGCCAGTTGGCTGTGGGCGGATGTGGGGCAGGCGTGGCAGGAGGCCGGCTGTAACGGTGTCATGGATCGCGAGCCAAGCCCTCTGGCGACGGTGCTGGCCACACGCGCCGGCTGGTGGTATGCGTGGGATGTGACCCTTTTCGTGCAGGATTGGGTGCAGTACCCCGAGAGCAACGCCGGCGTCCTGCTTCGCACTCCTTCCTCCAGCGCTTGGGTGGAGTATCAATTCGCCTCCTCCGAAGCCTCTAATCCCTCCCTGCGTCCGCGCCTCACCGTCGCCTACCGTGTGGCGGCCCCGTAAGGATTTCGGGACCGGGTATACCACCTGGCCCAAATTGGGCGTGCAAAACCGATAAGTTATGGTATAATGTAAGCGATACGTTTGCCGGCAGGGAGAGCGGCACCGTACCGCCGGCGTCCCTCTTGCGTCTTAATGTACGAGCGCGTGCTATATCGCCCCGGCGCGCTGGATCGCGTGCGGATGCTGTGTCGGCCCGGGGTGGGCCGGCCCCGATATGTGCCTCTTTGCCATCGCGGTTGCTCTGGCATGTGGATAGGTCGGATGAAGACCGATTGTATCAGCAGGGCAATATGTTGAGGTATACTTTTACGTTAAGATTTCCCCAGTTATGTAATTTGTATTGACACAGGATAGCACGTGTGATATTATGTATACGTGAAGGTTCCCGCGCAGGTACGAGTCCGGCTGGTGGTCATTGCCTACACATTGAGTGGCAGGCTCAAGCATAAAGGAGGATGCTATGCGTAGGACATTCCCCTGGCAGGCGCTGTGCGCCGCAATGATTGTCGTCATGGTGGTGGGATTCCTTCTCCCGAATGTCATGGTTGCGCCGGCCTCCGCCAGCTCGCCCCAGGCAGGCGCCGGACAGGATGTGGGGACTTCACAGCTTGGCCCGGGTGTATATAACACCTTACGGGTCTATGGTCGGGATAACGAGGGCGCCGGCAATGCTCTCACCCTCGATCCCGTCACCGGCCGCGCCCCGGAAGATCCCCCCTACACGGATGTAGGCTCTATCTTCGACCCGCAAGGGCCGCAGGCGCCGCGCAAGGATTTCATCACGTGGGATCCCATCTGGATGCACGAGGAGTACACCCCGGATGAGAACCAGCGGCTCTACCAGGACATCTACATCAGCGGCATCAATGGGTCGGAGAAGGTCTACTTCCGCATGTGGTACGAGCCCCGCCATCTGGACAAAGACCTGAACGCCGATGGGAGCATCAGCGAGACGGTGGATATCGTCTATCCGGCGCTGATGCAGGAGTTCACGTATCAGCTCACCGACATCGGCTATACCCCTGGGGCATCGCCCAGCCGTCTGCCGTTGCCGGCGGTGGGGAATGCCGGCAGCACCTCCTTTGTTTTCCCGATGGCCATGCGCGCCGGCGACCTCTTTGATGGTAGCGGGAACGTGGACACCACGTCCGGCAATGCCCGCTTCGGTTACGGCCTGACCAGCCTGGATGCCAACTTCGATGGCGCCGGCGATATCGTCAATATTGACAGCGAGGCCACCCTGGCCACCAAGCTGGGCCTGCCGGCGGGGACCTGGCTGGATTTCGACCGCGACAAAGGAGCGGGCTAAACTATAGACCAAACGCGCGCGCCGCGGCCCGCGCTGGCGCGGACCGTCCACGTTCCCTGGGAAGCCCGAT
>Ga0080004_1092919_pt1 | contig 14997 bp, 14 predicted proteins | sample WasSprMetagenome_FD_69207 | JGI IMG/M metagenome (GOLD analysis project Ga0080004, IMG submission 69207) | Sulfidic aquatic microbial communities from Washburn Spring, Yellowstone National Park, USA - WS (SPADES assembly) (version 2) | ecosystem: Environmental > Aquatic > Thermal springs > Hot... | reverse complement strand
GTTTTCGTCAAGACTGCACCTAAAACAGCCCTGCTTATGTTTTATTCTTCTTCGAGGAATTTTTCGTATTGTTCAAGCGCTTTATCTATTTGGTCCTCTATGAATTCTGCAGCGTTATAATAGGGCATCCTCATCTTTTTCACAGCTTCGTTTAGCTTGTCATATTTTTCCGCGCGCGCGCTGTCGTGGAACAACTAAGTATGTAATTTTCTATACTATGAAATGGAATGATGTAACATGGAAAAAACATGAAGATTCGTTCAAGTTGACGGGAATAGTTGTTGTGCAAAAACCTTTCGGAAGACCTCCGCTAAGACTTCTGTGAAACATGAAATCAAAACGCAAGCACCAATGACAACTCAACTTATCTTATGCTTATTTTATTTAATGGGCAATCGAACGGTTTATGCGAAATCATTGCTTGTCATCTCCAACCAGGATCAAGTACAATCGCATAATTTTGCACGCGTCTCACACTCTCATTGTTAGTTGCTAATCTAAAATCGCTGAGTTCTCGTTCAGGCTTTAAATCGCGGATCTCTCTAATTAAAATAGCATAGTAAATCTTGCATTTATCCCAATAATGTTGTAGGTATGACAGCCGAGGTTCAGGAATGTACTCCTTAACTTTGTTGAGATCAAGTTCTTTCCATCTTTTAATGTATTCAATTTCAATCCAATACTTGACTTTCCCAACAGGCTTCGAAACGTAAAAGTATCCTGAATTAATTTCGGGATGCTTCCAAGGTAAGTCCCTACGCCCCATAGGCACAATATCCCAAAAAACTCCACCACACATGTCCAAGTGTCTTCGATGAAACTCCACGTCACCAAGTTCCTTTACATAACGGCCAGGTGCAACTAAGTAATGATGAAATGTATTGGCAGCAACAATAATTGCCTTATCAATATATGACATATTATCACGAAATTTCAATCATCGTTTAATGATTTAAAATTTTAGGCTAATAAGATGTCCGTCGCAATTAACGTTTTCTACCTCGTCTCGAAAAGGGATCTTTTTAAAACCAAAAATTCAATGAAAATGGCTTGTGAAAAAGATTGATTTCATGTTAGCGACTCTAAGATTCTAGCCAAAAATGAATTTCACCTTCACTTAATGCCCGTGTCATTATTTCGTAGTATAATTTTTCTGCCGCCCCTTGTCTTACATTGCATTTGTTATGTGCAATTATAATGGGTAATGGCTCGTTTAACCCTGTTAACGTCCACACTTTATTTAAGAGGCTGAAGATTTTGCGAAATATTTCATTGACTTTTATTTCATTTAATTCTTTTGATGAAGCATATTCGACTCTATATATTCTGCTTCTTAAAGTTGGCTTATAGTATGAATAGTAGATGTTTAATCCTTTCTCCTTATAAGTCTTATAAGCATACATCGCTTCTTCAGCTTCGCCGTAGCTTAACGGGTATGTGTACACTGGGGACTTAATGGTCTTTATCGCAATAAACATTACCGTTGACAATAGATCAAGATCATTAGTGAATTCATCGACAGTTTCTATTTCAAACTCCTCCTTAACAAAGTTGAGATATTCACGTCCCAAAATTCTCTTCACAAAACCTATTATCCCTACATTATTTTTATCACAAAACTTAAATGCTTCAACTCTTTCATCAATATAATTTTTATCCATGTATAAAGGAGGATCAATTACAGGACCGTCGACGAAAATGTAAGATTCCCCTTTATGAGATAAGCGTTCTGCAATTGCTCGTGTTGCCTTAGTTTCTCCTAGCAACATAACTATTTCTGATTTTTTACGAGCATCAGCTTCATCTACAGCTTCTAATGGCTCGATGAGTCCATCGACTTTTACTGTTGGGTTAAGAGTAAAACCATTCTCCGCTATTAATTGAGATATGCCTAGAATAGCATACCATTTACCCCCTCTTCCACCAACAACTTGAAAACTACCATCGACAGCTCCTACAGGGATTTTTTTAAGCTTCTCTAAAACATCCTCTTTTTCTTCTATATAGCAGAATAAATCATTATCAGCTAACAATTTAAATAAGCTGTTTGACTTTTCAATAATCTTTTTGAGCCTTTCTTTCTCCCCCTCTCCGGATTTCATTGCTTTATTCACCAACTCCACTAATAGTTCTGGTTCGGTTTTATCAAATTCCATTTTTCTGATGAGTCTTTTTAAATCATCAATTGAGAGAGTTGGCATTTCAACTCTTCCTTATGGAATAATCTTTAAAACAATAAAACCTTTCTTAGATAATTCAAAAAGTATACTTTGCAGTTTTTCCTCCGAAACTTTTAAAGCTTCTTTTAGTTTCGTTGCGACAACAACAAAGTCAAGCTCCTCAGGCGGCATTTTATAGAGCAACTCCAAGGTTAGGATTTCATTTTCAGATAATAATCTATTCTTTATAATGAAGCGCTTTACTTCTTCACGAAGTGTATCGATAATCTCTCTAGTTTTAGAGTATAAATCATTTATTTGCTCCTCGCTTATTTGGAGCAGATCATCGAGGCAAGAAGGTACTTTTACCTGACCCATTTCGTTTTCTATCTTAGTCATAAAATCCTTTAAGGTTTTAATTTCCTCAGTTTTTCTCGAGAGGCTTTGTAAGAGCCGTTTTAGCGAATCCAGCTTGCCTTTAATATCTTCTACACTATTTTCGAAGACTACATTTTGTTCTTTGTTTATCCTATTTAAGTTGTCAATTTTAACAGATAAAAACGCGGTTACATGTTCTCTATAATCCTCCAGCTTATCCTTACTGAAAATAAGATCTCTTGTTTCATTTTCAATTTCTGCAACTTTTTTATTATATTCAGACCAAATGTCATCAAGTTTTTGGTCGATTGTTTTAAGACTTTCTGCATTTGATTTACCTAAAAACCGTTTAAGTTGCACTTGTATCTTTTTAACTTGATAAAATAAATTGTAAAACTCAACCTCTTTGTTATGTATCTGCTCTACATTAGTTTTTAAACTGTCTAGCGACTCTTTAATTATAGCTAAAGCGTTTTCCTTTCGCTTTAAGTATTCGAAAATATATTCCAATGTAAGAATCTCCAGATTTTCCATCAACTTGCACTCCCAAATTTCTGCTTTATCCAATTTAATATAATCGCTGAAATTGGAGAGACTTCAAATGGATATTGAAGAGTGAAAATTTCATGTCTTGATATGGAATCTTGAAGGTTCTGGATTTCCGTTAATTTTATGTTTATATTATTAAGCATCCTTTGATAATTTTCAACTATATTTTTTAAGTCACTGTAAGCTTCCGCAAGTTCAATTATTTTAACATCAAACATTGGACAACCCCTAAATTGTTGGTATAAATCTTTGTAATGCACTACTTTGTCTTTGAACTCTTGGCTTAATTTTTTGATATCCTCTCTGGTGAGTTTTTTCTTAAGCAGCTCTTCAATTCCATTCTCTCTTTCTTCAATTATCATTTTTTCTTTTATTCTGATGTTTTTTGGGAATAGTCCAGAGGCGTTGAGATTCAATTCTAAATTGTTTAATGCTCGCTTAATTGAAGCTATTTCTACTTCATATCTCGTTCTTAAATTCTTAACAAACTCTTCAATTATTTCATCTAAATCGATAAGTAAATCCATTAACAATTCAAAAAGTATTTGTTTTTTGATTCTTTTCTCGGCTTCATCCGGAAAATGCCTTATGCTTTCAATGCTTTCCGCTAATCTCTTAAGTAAATCTATGCAGTCCTTTATTATAATCGAATTTACTTTTCGCTCTTTTATGGAAACTATATAGCCATAAGGAAATTCTGTGTATTTTTTCTCGATGTTTTCCAAAGTATTTTTTAATTCTGTAAACTTTTGTTCTAACTGCTTTATTCCGGTTAAATAATAACCTTTATCCTTATCAAAGCCTATTCGCTTCCTTTCCATTAGCATCCTTAGATAAACACTTACATCAAATATGTTCATGTCGTACTTGGGTCTTACGAAAAATTCATTGATCTCATCCTTTGACAGAGCTCTATTATATAATCTTAGGATGGCGATGATTCTCCTTTCGCAACTTGTAAGATCAATTTTATAACTTCCATCCGCTGCTTCTTCGATTAATTTATTCCGCACCAAATCATCAATGAATCGTTTGAAATCGTTCTCTGATTCAATATCTTTTGGTGTTATTGCGAAACTTCGTCCATAGATTTTAAACTTTTCCTCCAAGTCAAGTATTTGCTTGTATCTTTCCCTTAAGGTTCCATCAGTTAGCAATAATGGTCGAAGAACGTCAGACACTTCATCAAGTTTAAGATCTGTTAAATACAGTTGCCTGATGGTGTATCCCTTTATCAGCCCCTCTTGAATAAAATGGGCTAAGTGTTCCTCAAACTTTAAATCATTCAATATTCGTGTTGCTCTAGCTTTCCATTTTTCTTCTCTTATTTGATAGTTTTTTTCCTTAGCAAGTTCATATCCAACAATCTGGTGACAATGTAACGTGGTTAGAGGAAATTCTAAATAGTAGAATATTCGCTCTTCTTCAACTTTTTCTGGTCCAAATAAAGTTTCAAGGATGCTTTTAACTTCTAATGGTAACGGGTTCCATGAGAAGACTAAAAGTAATGGTATGTGGGCTGTTTTCATTTTTTCTTTTATTTTCGAGAATTCTTTATTGGCTAACGCTAGAGGCAATTTTAATGGCGAATATATGTATGATATGAGCTCATATTGTAAATTCCCCATTTTATAAGTTAGATTAATTACATCAATATCTCTGAACTCATAAGACTTTACTTCTTTTTTGACCACTATATTTCCGCTAGTGCCATCTCTCAAGAGCGTCATAATTCCTTTATCAAATTGCTGGTCATAGGATGACAAATTTCGCATTAATTCCATTCCAATTTCAAATCGTTTATCCAAATCTTCTATAAAGTCAAGAAAGAATATTGCAGGAGAGGGGTAAAATATGTTGAGGGCAGCTGGAGAAAGCATAATATATTTTTCTTCAGATTTATCTATTAAGTCAAAAATTTCCCTATCAACTAAAACTCTTAACTCATCTTCATCACTAAGTTCAGGAGCAAATGTTGTAAAGTAATCGATAAAATTCCTAAACATCGGCTCATGCTCATCTCTCATTTTTCCAAGAGCCATAAAAGGAACAAATAAAGAGCTATCAAAGGATTGATTTTCCAAGTTATAATCATAGAATTCTAGAGCCTTAACAATTTTATACAATTTGGGCGATATCTTTGGCTTTGCCTTTGAATAAACGGTATCTTGACCTTTTATCACTTTTTTAAAGTAAATATACGGCCAAATATTCCAAACTTTACGAAAACTTTCACCGATTATATTCAAATAATCTCTATATTCAGTTTCTTTAAGATTAAGTTCTTCCTTGATATTTTGCTCAGAAATTGGAATAGGAACGGCCAAAAGCATTTCTGCAAAATTTAAACATTTATTAAAATCAAGTCTTTGATCTTTACATTTTGTCTCGATTTCTTTATAAAGCAGGCCCAGAGATTCTTTGTCAAGTATATTAACGTCTCCTCCATACACCTTCACCTTTTTGCCGGATAAAATTGAGACGAAGTCATTTGGATTTATTAACTTGATTTTCCCTTTAGGAGCGTATGTTTTAGCCTGCGTAATCAGTAATTCAATTACGTTTATTATCGCGCGCGGATTACCCATGGTTGCTAGGTAAATAGCATTAAATATTCCTGATTTGCAAAATGGAAGCCTCGTCAGCTTTCCAGCCCACATATATTTTATCACGCCCAAGATAAATTCGTACGCGTTTTTTCGGTCGAGTTTTTCAAGTTCGATGGCTTGTGCCCGCTGACCAAACAGTCTTCCTGTCTCAGTGAGAGTTGCCGTACTCAATCTTTGATACGCAGGTGGTGTGACAGCGATAATTATATGAAATCGCCCTGCATAGTCTCCTTGACAAAGACACCTCGGATAACCATTTATGACATCTACAAGACCTCCAATTATAAAATTCTGCAAAGTTGATGGCTCATCTAATATATCCTCAAATTCGTCTAGAAATATGATGACTTTAGAGTCTGCTTTTAATGCATTTAATATAGACCGTAATCCCTTAAGTATAAATCCCATCGTCGGCTGATCTTCATTTTTGAATGGAATCTTGATTTTATCAAAGGGATCAATGTTGACTAAATCGTTTTCAATTACATCTTTTATAGCATATAATAAGCATGCAAAAAACCTTATCCCTAAAGAGCCTGTATCCGAAAATTTTTGAGCGTGAGACTCGAGCATATTAAGCAATCGACTCGTTGATAAGGGAATAATTAGATCGTTCTTGACCACCTCAGGTTTTTTAAGAAGACCTTCGTAGATGCTTGTTTTTCCTTCTCCCCATTCCGCTATAATAAAAAGTACTTTAACCTCCTTACTTTTTCTTGCGCCTTCAAGGAAGCTTTCAACTTCTCTATATGTTCTGGCTCGAGGCAATTTAGCGTACTCTTCAAGATAGATAACATCTTTGCCTGTAATCGAAGGAAGCTGAGAAAATTCTTCAAGGAACTCTTCTTTCATAGGTCATTTTTCTCCAGCTCAAAGTTTTAGAATCTTAACATTAAGTTTCACCCTGTTAGAATTTTTGAAACGCTAATTCCGCCCACCGTTGGTTTTATTTTTCTTTCAGGTATGTCCACAATTACCGGGAAGCCAAGTCTATTCATTTGTCCCGTTATTATAGCTCTTCCTGTGGTTAGATTTACAAGCTTATCTTCAATTATTTTAGGAAGACCCCCTGTGACAGTTTTAATGAAAGGCACATCGCCTGCCGAAACTCTATGAATAATAAAAGTGTTAACCATTGAAAGAATTACAGGATCCACAAAGGATGGCCTCTGTGAAATAAGGCATAAACTTAAACCAAATTTTCTTCCTTGAGTTGCTATCTGCGCCAAATTATTCCTTGCGAGGCTGTATCCAATTGGATAAATTGCTAGATTAGGGCAATAATTTTGAGCCTCTTCAATTATTAATAACAATATTTTTTCTTTTCCTTCGATTTTATATTCGGTAAACTTCTTTAGCAATAACTTAGTAAGGTAAGATATAACTAGTTGTTTTATTTGAGGCGAAATTCCTGGAGCCCCATCAGCTGAAAAGTCTAATATTACAAGTGTAGGATTTTTCGGGTTAGTTATGTTATCAATAAATTCTGAGCTTAGTGTTACAAGCCCACTATACTGTATTAGTTCGTACGTATCTACGATATCAGCTTTAAACTTGTTTAAGGCCCTTAAAATCGCACTCAGCGTTTGTTCATGAATCAGTTTATCTTCCTTAGCTTTATAAAGTTCTGCTAAAAGTTTGTGATTAAAATTGCGATCGTCAATAAGTAGAGAGGAGATTGAATATCCGCTTTCATCATGCAATTTTTTGAACACTTGCTCTAATCCTGCAACTTGTAGCTCATTTATACCTCCTCCAGAATAATATGTTATTATTAGTTCTGCTACTTCTCTCGGCTCAAATTCGTCAATATTAATCGAAATTGGTTTAACGCCTTTACTAAGTCTTGCAGGGGATTTATTGAATACAAATCGATATACATTGCTGTATTTTGCAATCTTTTGATTTTTGATATGAAATGTATTATAAAAGTCCAAATAATCGCCATTCGCATCAACAATGATTGTTGTTAGCGCAGTTTGTATGTTTCCAAGGTCAATGTTGCTTAGCTGCTCTAATAAATAGCCTACAGTATATGATTTGCCACTTCCTGTAACTCCTAAAACAGCCAAGTGCATTGGAATAGCATCTAAATCCAAGATAAGAGGTATATTTTCATACCCAAAAAAAGTACCAAATTCAATTGTAGCTTTATCCCTTTCCTTAGGTTTCATAATTGCTAAAAGTTCACTTTTATCCTCTAATGTAAGCACTTCATCTCCAGGAGCTGGTGGCGAAGTGACTTCAACAATATGGTTGCCCTTAATTTCTCCTAAAAGTTCGAGTTCCAAAGTGTAATATTTTCTTGAAATTTCAGAGGGTATTTGTGCTCCCTTTCTTCTAGCCTCAGACCAAGCGTCTCCTTCTTCGTAAAATTCAGAAAACGGCATTATCTTGTCAATTCTGCATAAAATCTTAGACTGTCTAGTAGATGGTTGTATAAAACAGATTTCCCCTTCGTGTACTTTACCCTCATATTCTGCATAAAGCTGAGATACTGCTTTCCTGCTTGTGCTTCCTGAAAGAATAATCCCTATGGATTTAACCACAACGGGGCACCTTGCATTTTTTCGCAAGATAAATTTTTCTCACGTTAATATAATTGTTTTTCTTCTCCTTGAATATCAATAATTCATTTTCGATATAAAGTGGAATTTGAAGTTACCAGTTTATAAGTATAGGACAATAATTTGCTGAATGGTCCGTTTAGTTCAAAACTGTTTCTACTGACGAATAAAGTGATCCAAGCATTGAAAAGAGCTCTTGCTTCAAATGAATTCTCAATATCTTTCCAGTCAAACTCCTTCATTATGGAACATTTATACTTCTCTAAATTCCTTTTTTCTTCATCAGTTAATTTAATGCATCCGAATTTAGCCGGATTGTTTGTAACATGACGTTCGCCTCCGTATGGAAGCATTATTTTTCCATGAGCAGCCTTTACCCTCCAAGAGGACGAATCTGTCGAATCACATTTCAACGTCCTTATAATCGGAATAACTGTTGGGGCGCCTAATCCCATAACGTGAAGCCTACCTTTATGTAACATTCTCACTTTTGCTATCAAATTAATGGCTGTTTTCCTGCCATTTGAGAGCCCCTTTATGGTTAACATCAGCGGGACTAAGCCACCTATTGCCATATATTTGGGCGAATATTTCTTGTATGCCTCAAATTCGATTAGGGCACGGTTTATGTTAGGATGAACTATTGGAATCACGTTTTCTACAACTTTTACTAGTTTTTCATAATTTGCTATGGTCTTTTTTATTTTGCTTTTACAGTTTCCAGTTACATAGGCTGGATAGTCTAGGGAGAAGTAAAAATCCGCGTCAATCAATTTATAAATGTAAAGGAGGTCTTCAATTTTTATGTCAATTCCCTTTTTCATTGCTTGATATCCGCCAGAATCTAAGAAAATGGTACCGTCGTAGTTAAGAAATTCGTGAAGCCCCTTTGCGTGAATCTCCTTACGTAAGCTTTCATTTTTAATGATTTCGTAAGCGTTCACCATTAAAGCAGGAACTTTAAAATATTCCCATGGTCTGGGTCTGGCTTTTAATGGTGTCCCAAGAGCTACTAGCAATTGGTTTTATCTCCTGAATTCAGCTTTTACTTCTTTAAGGACCTGTAACAATTTTGGTAATTGGTATAGGTTGTAAGGAACACATGCTGGATTAAGCAATTCCTTTGATGCCTCGCAAAAGATTCCTTTATGGTGATTAGGAGCAAAAACAACGTGATATTTGTAGGTTTTAGATGCTCTTTTGTGAAGAAAGATTCTCAATCTTTTTACAAATTCTTCTTTTCCTTTATTTCCAAGGCGCTCCGGTGGAAAATCGTAGTTGGCAGCAGGAAATGTTGTTTCCAATTCTCGAGGACAGATGGCTAGAGGTTCAGAGATTATGAACTGTTGGACAAAATCATCTAGATTATACTTTTTTAACATTCTTATTGTTTTCATATGTATAAAGGACCGTGAAAATGGCTTGTGATGGGAACAGCCAAAATACAAGGCAACAGGTTTTTCAGAGGGCTCCCACTTATTTAAGACGTAGTTGTAAAACCTTAAAACATGCTTATTGAAAAATAACTCATCGCCGCCGTATAAAACTATAAAACCTGGTTCAGGGATTGAACCATGGTTAAACGGGCTCCGATAATTCAAAAACTTTCCCTCACAGGAAATTTCAGGTTATAGACGTAAAGTTTAAAAGGTTTTCTAATATGCCTGTATGTATACTTCATCTATTGTTCAATTTTTCTTCTTTGTGAATATACTTTGAGGTTATTGACATTAAAGGAATAGCTAGCAGCGTAGCTCCAACAGTTCCTACAACTCTTTCATAGACCATTAAGGGTAGAATACCAATGAACGCTTGCCATGGTAAACCTAACAGATAAACTGCAAAAATCATCATCATCCCCTGTTCACACATTGTTGATACAAATGCAAATAAAGGAACCTTCAAACTTGTTGGGGTCATTCTTTTAAACGTTGCAGCCAATGCCAATATTGTCGCAATTAAATGAGGCACCACAAAGTATGGGAATAGAAAATTCTTTACAAGATAAGAGAATGTTGCAATTAATAGGAAGCATGCAGTAACTAATCCTCCTTTTTTACCTTTGTGGAAAGCTAAACTTCCGAAAGTGGAACCAGCAACAGGTAACAAGATTGTGAAAGGTCCAAACATTGCTTGTAAGGGTGCAACATAAAAGGCTATGATACCGCCGAAAAGCGAAGCCAAAAATGCTTCAAAAGGGCTAAGTAAAATGGCAATAACTGGAGTTATTATTAAGTTTAAAGTCAAAAAGCTTGGCGCTCCAATAAAAACGCTTATGGGAATCAAGCTTAGAGCAGCATACAAGGCAGCAAAAACTCCTATTCTCGCTGCCTTTAAACTTTCAATTTTCACGACTGTTTCACCCGACCGGCCAACAAATCTTCATACACTTTTCTCATATGGAAAACACCTATGGCTGTCTCCTCTTTCAAACCGCAGCCGCAAGCTTTGCATTTAGGACAGATAAGCCAACCACACTTTGCACAAACCTTTGCATCAGAAACACTGAATCGTTCACCACATTTGAAGCAATAAACATAGGGCTTTGCAAAGAAACTCAGAAAATTCTCGACCAAACGGGAAAGAGGAATATGCTTTTGATCTGCTGCTAGTTTCGCAGCTTCAAGAATATTCTTGTCAACAGATAGTGTGAGTTTAGTTTTTGGCATACGTATTAATACTTAAAAATACGTATTTAACATTTTCTAATAACATTCTGGTAAAGATTTATTTTTCTACTAAGGCAGGGAGTTTGCCACCGTGTAAAATCCGATAGTTTTTCTTGAGCTCATTTTCGTCATGTAAAGGATTCGCCGAAAGTTTCCATCCAAATTCAAGTCTCCAACCAAAGTAGAGCAAAACCCATATTGGATACATAGCCGTGTGCCTATTCGCAAACTCCTCATAGCGGTTCTTCAGCGTATTTCTGCTTCCACTTCGTGTACCCGCTGAGCCTATATAGATAATTGGACAATTTCCTATATTCCCCAAACGTTCCACGCGGCTCATTATGAAATCTATAACCAAATCCCATCCAATGCCAGAAAGCAATTTCCTAGTCTTCTCAACCATATCATTCGGTGGTACTTCACTTCTACACTTGATTCTAACCACGTAAATTCCTTTTACATCTGGAGGCTTAACGCTCGTTAAATCTTCAAAAGTAAAATCATCAAAAAGATTATTGCAACAATTGGCCATTCTATCCCTTCCTTATTTTTCTTCCTTAATCAACTTTTCATATTGTTCCAGTACTTTGTCTATTTGGTCCTCTATGAATTCTGCCGCGTTATAATAGGGCATCCTCATCTTTTTCACAGCTTCGTTTAGCTTGTCATATTTTTCTTTTGGAATTTCTATGTACTCGTATTCTGATGATTCCCACTTTAGAAAGAAGCGTATGGCTTGCCGTATGAACTCCTCTCGACGGGTGTAACCCTTATGCCTATTCTTTTCTATGAAGGTGTCTACTTCGCGAAGTAGTTCCGGCGGCAGTATGACTGACTGGTTTAGCATGGCTTCTATTGCGTCTTGATACGTCTGCAGCCGGCTTGTTTGAGCTGTAAGTTCGCCCAAAAGGGCTGTCAACTTTTGATGAACATCGTCTGAGATGCGTAGAGTTTTCATATTCTTCCCATTTATATCATTTATATTATTTGTATGATTAATCCGATAAGGCTTTTAAATCTTTCCAATATACAAAATATACAATTGATATGAGGTGCGCAAGTAAATGAAAACCCACATCGGATTAACCATAGACAAGGAACTTCTACACCAGATAGAAAGCCTCCGCGGAATGACAAAACGCAGCACCTTCGTCGAGCACCTGCTTAGACTCGGGCTTGAAGCCTACGCACGCGAAAACAACATTCCGCAAATCGGCGGAAAGAGGCGCTAACAGTGATAGAGGTAATCCGCAACTATGAAGAGTTCAGGTCTAAAGTTGATTCAGCTAAGCCTCTGCATCATTCAGGCACAATAATCGCCAGAGACGGTTTCATTCAAAGGCTTGTTTTCCGCATCTACGGCATAAACAAAGACGGCGGCAACATACTGATCTTCGAATATCAGAAGCCAACACCCTTCGCGGATGTTGATCACCTTCAAAGCGAGTATCATAGGCTTGTTGAGAAATACGCTAAGCCTCTAGGCTCAACTGAAGGAGCATGGATTCCATGACAGAAAAAGAAGACACAGCCCTAATCGCCCTTTTAGAGTTCTTAGACGCCGTAGAGGCCGGCGTGTCCGCCGCAAAACAAAGGATTAAAGAGGCTAAGCTGCCAAACTGGGATCCAGAGAAAATTAAATGGGAAGACGCCAAGGGCTCAAGCGGGCAATACCAGCGAAGCGAAGACTTCAACAACCCCGAGTTTAAAGCCATGCTTAAAGACCTACAAGCCCACAACGGCAAGCTAACCAGAAACGGATACTTCTACTGGATTTTCAAAAACGGCTCAACTGTTGGTAGGAAAAAGCGGGGCTGAAAAATTTGGATTCAACGCTTCCAGGGTGCATTTGCAACTTTGGCCGTCCATTACCTCCCAACAGATGTGAAAGGTGCCGTGTTAGGGAGATATGTAGGAATGCTTCAAAACTTGAAAGAGGCTGCCCGTGAGTATTGGCTTCAGGGCTTTAATGTTGTGGCTGTCGCTTACGAGCGGGATGAGGATGGTAAAGTTTCGAAGAAGCCTCTTGTTGAGTGGGGTAGGTGGCAAACTGAAAGGCAAAGCTTAGAGGACTTTGAAACGCAACCGTGGGATGCTGCTGACGGCTTCGGAGTTATCTGTAACATCCCAAACAAGGATGGCTATTACTTGGCTGTTGTAGACTATGACGTAAAAAATGTCAGCATTGAAGCCCGACAAAAGGGGGAAGCGTTTCTTAAGCGTTTTCCCATAACGCAGACGGAACAAACAGTTTCAAAAGGAAAGCACCTCATCTATTTAAGCAAAGTTAAGCCTAAACCCGTAAGCTCATACCACGACAGCCACGGCTTAGAGCTTATAGCCGGACCTAAAATTTGCATCATGGCTCCTTCCAAGGGCTATGTGAAGCTCAACGAAAACCCGCCAACAATAGTCGAGGATGCTGAAGGCCTGTTCTATCAAATTTTAGGCGTTGGAGATGATAGAACAGCCGCAAACGAAGAATTACCCGTCGATACGCTGAAAAAGTGGCTTGAAAAGGTTAAGGAGGGCTTGAATGTTGCCGGAGAGGGAGCCCAATACCTTTACGTGCACTGCCCATTCCACCCACCTGACAACCATCCAAGCTTCGCCATCCACAAGACAAAATATTACGCCATTGACTACCATGACAACAGGATCTATAGCCTCAAACAGCTGGCTGAAGCTTTAGGCATAGAGCTTGACGGCTTGTCTGAAGGCTTAACGTGTAGGCTTGGAGTGTATAGGCTGAATTTGTCGGAACGCAACGTCTTTCTATTAGACTTCAAGGGAAAACCCGTTTTCACATGTAAGCTTCACGCATTAAACACTGAGAAAAACAAAACCAAACTTGCCGAACTAACAGGTGTTGACAGGGCTGAAGTTGAAAGGAAAGTTGCAGAGTTCACGTTTAAAGCGCGTGTAATGCATAGAAATGAGGATAGAAGCGAAGTTGTTGAAGAAAATGAGACATCAATTATTTTAGACGAGGAGACGGAGGCCCGTGTAAACGCTGAGGTTGAAAGGATAATTAACAGCGAAAACCAGCTTGCAGCCCTAAAGCCCCATCTTGACGCTGTAATCGTTGGAGAAGACGCCAACAAACAGGCAATCTACACGCTTTTAATAGGCTCAAAATTCGCGGATTTGGATAAAAAACAAATCATTATATTGAAGGGCACGGAGGGCGGCGGAAAAACCACAATAGCCTCAACTTTAACGGGTTTCTTCAAAACGAAGACTGTTGGACGCTTCACTGAGCACGCGCTTGAATACAGCGACATCAAGGGCTATGAAGTGCTTTACATAAAAGAGCTTGGCAGCATGGACATGGACAAGCAAGGCGTTGCCTCAATCAAGTTTCTAAGCACAGACGACAAGGGCTTCATTGTTGAATACACCATTCGGGACGAGGAAGGCCGCTTTAGAACTGAGCAGAGACGCATTCCGGCAATAACAACGGTCAGCACTACGACGAGGCTAAGCCTTGACAGCCAATTCGAGCGTAGGGCTTGGCTGTTCAACGTCGACGAAAGCCCAGCGCAGACGGAGCGAGTCTTAAAGTGGAAAGCTTGGATAGGCCAGCAGAAAGACGAAATCAAGCTGGAGCTGCGGAAAATAACAGATTACGACTTCAGCCGGTTGGTGGTTGAACGTTTTACCAACCAGCTTAAACCAGCTAAAATCATAATACCTTTCAGGGAAACCCTCGCCCAAATTTTGGATTCCAATATTTTACGCGTCCGAGGCGACATAGACAAGATTTACACTTTCATAGAGCTTTACGGGCTCCTAAACCTTAAACGGCTGCGAAAAGTCGGCGATGAAGTTTACGCTGTAACGCCGGAGATCGCCACTGAAGCCTTGAAATTTATCGAGAAGCCCCTAACGAACATGCTTGGAGCAGGAGACGAACGTGTTAGGCCGTTGATAGAAGCCTTAAAAGAGTTTGGCGTAAAAGCCTATGATCCTGTAGGAAAAGAGCTTAGAGAGCAGTTGGCGGTTAAACTTGGCAAAAGCGAACGAAGCGTGAGAGCCCTCCTCAACCACCTTGAGGCTAAAGGTC
>Ga0080004_1175263_pt1 | contig 15003 bp, 14 predicted proteins | sample WasSprMetagenome_FD_69207 | JGI IMG/M metagenome (GOLD analysis project Ga0080004, IMG submission 69207) | Sulfidic aquatic microbial communities from Washburn Spring, Yellowstone National Park, USA - WS (SPADES assembly) (version 2) | ecosystem: Environmental > Aquatic > Thermal springs > Hot... | reverse complement strand
GTCCAGCAGCGTGTACGGCGAGCCCGAGGAGATACCCGTGGGCGAGGACGCGCCCCTGAGGCCCGTCTCGGTGTACGGGGCGAGCAAGGCGGCCTGCGAGAGCCTGATTCACGCCTACTCCAGGCTCTACGGGGTGAGGGCGGTGGTGCTCAGGTACGCGAACGTCGTCGGCCCGAGGCTCAGGCACGGCGTCATCTACGACTTCGTCAACAAGCTGCTGAGGAACCCGAGCGAGCTCGAGATCCTGGGGGACGGCACCCAGGCCAGGAGCTACGTGCACGTCAGCGATGCTGTCGAGGCCACGATCATCGCGTGGGAGAAGGGCGGGCAAGGCTTTGAGGTGTACAACGTGGCCAGCGAGGACTGGATCACCGTGGACGAGGTCGCGGACGAAGTGATAAGGGCGATGGGGCTAGCCGGCGTGAAGAAAGTGTACAAGCCCGTGCTCCACGGAGTAGGGTGGCCCGGCGACGTCAAACGCATCGCGCTCAAGATCGAGAAGATAAAGAGGCTGGACTACAAGCCGCGCATGAGCTCAAGGGAAGCGGTCAGATTCACAGCTCATGAGCTTATCAAAGAATTGCATGAAATAACAGAAACTAAAATTTCGATTTAAATGTTCACTGGCGTAGCGGGCATGAAGGTTCAAACAATCAGTTGTAGGCCGTTTTCATGAATGCGAGCTGGCTGATTCAGCTCGTTCAAACCCCTGTAGTTGTTTACGCCGTGGTGCTAACGATAGCCTGGACGCTGATACAGCTAGCGTCCAAAATCGGCCGCAGGGAGACAAAGGTCCGGGTGAACGAAAAGCTCGTCCTCGCGGCCCTATGGATCTACATGGTATTAGCACTCGCGGCCATAGTGATAGACGTGAAAATTTTCCCCTTCCTGCACTCGGCGATGTTCGCTCTAACGCTGTGCGCCGCGCTGTGCGCGAGCCCGAAGAGGAGCGCCCCCCTTCTAACTGTAACGCTCATCGTCGCCCTCATGCCCGTTATGGTTATGGTGTCGACAAAACACCCCCTCCCGCTGGGCGACGACGCGCGCTTCATAGGATTCGCGGCTATCATAAAGAGCGACGGGAGGTGGATCCCCTTCAAGTACCCCGAGAACCCCTACTACCAGCCCTTCCACCTCATCCCCGCGATAGAGTACGTCCTCGCGTCGATAACAGGGGTTGGCATCAAGAGCCTTGAGGGCATCATGGCCTGCTACCTGACGCTCAAGCTGGCCCTCTACCTGGCCTACTTCATTCTGCTGTTCCTGTTCGTGAGAAGGCTGGTCAACAGCGCCGCGAGCCCATTAGTAGCTGTTTTATTGCTTTCAATAACGCCGCCGTTAGCGCTGTCTCAGGTTGTTCATCAAGGCTATGCGATCGTTCTCTCCCTAGCTACGCTCCTCATCATGTCGAGAACACGAGAGATTAGTTCAGGGGCGGATTCAATCGCGGAGCATTTTCTTTGGATCTCCGGAATTATAGCCCACGCGACCTATACAATTATAGTTTCAGCTTTTGCTCTTCCAATAATCTTTATGTGCAGGCAGGAGAGGCAGAAAATCGTTAAAGCTACTGGAATCTTATTTATGATTTCGCTAACTTACTGGATTTTTACTTATGTCATTGACGTTATTATGAGACCTAGCATCAATGCTTTTGACAGGCTCATGGATCTTATTACTGGAAGAACATCTCTGTTTTACAGAGCTTCGCGACCTTGGTACGGCCCAGAGCAACGGGAATTTTTCATAGCTTGGGCGTTAGTCCCCTCGATTATCGCTTCCTATGTTTTGTTGCTCGCTCTTGCCGCCCCTTTAAAAACGATTTTATATACATTGTCGGCTAAACGTAAAAGCTTAAAGAATTTCCTATGTGAAAAACATGGAATTAACGCTTTCTTCGAACATTATATAATAGCCTTAAGTTTTTTGGGATTAGGAGGTACCATTATCAATTTTATTCTTAGGGCATTGCCCACCTTTGGAGGACGATACTTTTATTGGTTATATCTATTAATGTTACCATCATCAGTTATTTTATTAACAAAAACGACTAGAAAAATTCTTGGCTCAATTCTTTCTATTATTCTAATTTCCGTTACGGCATTTTATGGAGTACAAGATCCTACAATTGTTGCCGACACTTATGGAAACTATATAGGATGGGCTGACAGGGGAAGTTGGTATATATCATATGCTATCTCAACATTCTTAACTCCTTCCTTATTTGCTCGAGTAGATGCAAGACTTGCTGCTCCTCTTGCGGCTATCAGGCCTTTTGGCTTTAATAGTGCAGGGTTTAACATCAAACCAGTTTTACTACTGATAGGCGCTGATAGAGTTGGACTTTTTCAAATATTCTCTGAACCTAATGTATTTCAACTTAGTAATATTAATTATTCTAGCATTATTTTAGAATTTTATATTTACAACGGTTTCGTAGATGAGGCTAGTTCTTTTATACCCTAGATTTAGAAATTTTCATATTAAGAAAGACGCAGGACAAATATCCTATCATTTATCTAAATTAGGCTATGACGTTATAATTTTGAGAGTAAACTTAGAAAATATTTCTAATTTATCTAAAACTTTTATACTACCAAAGAATATGAAATTTTTAAATATTTCTTGTATGAAATTTATGAATAAACTTATCAGTTCGCGCTATTTTATATTGGTTTCAAATCTGTTCTTTTCTCCTTTATATCTCTTATATTTACTTAGATTAAAACCTAATATTATAGTTGGGTATCTCCGTGAAAGTCCTCTTGGTGCTTTATTATTCTATAAACTATTTTTTGATAGAAATTCTTTAATAATAATAAAATTCGATGCTGATACTCGAATATGGTTTACAAAACGTTTGAAAAGAATTAAGCATTCTATTATGTATCTTCTTTTTCTGTTTATGTATCCTTTCATTGACATATTTATCGTAGAGTCACCACAGGTTAAAAAAGATACTGTAAAGAAGTTTCCTTTCTTATCGAGAAAGCTTCTTATAATGCCTAATGGTGTTTTCGAAGAATATTATCAGGAACTTCTTAGAGATATTTATGAAAAATATGATTGTGCTATTTCAGAAGAAAAAGAAAATGTTATTCTCTTTGTAGGCTCTGTTGAATATCGAAAAGGATTAGATATTCTATTAAAGGCTTTTTACATTGTTAAAAACGAATTTCCTGATTGGATTATAAAAATAGTTGGTCCTATTACTTCCACTAAATATAAATATTACCTTGAAAAACTTACCGATTTTCTTAATTTAAGTAATAACGTTATATTTTTAGGTTATTTAAATGATAAGGAACTTGCTAAGGAATTTTTTAATTCTTCAATCTTTGTTTTGCCCTCTAGAGATGAAGCTTTTAGCATAGCTATGGTTGAGGCTGCTTTCTTTGGCAAGCCAATCATCTCCTCCGATGTTGGAGCTGCAGAGTATATACTCGATAACGGAGAAGCCGGGTTATTATACAGAAAAGATGATGTACAAAGCTTAGCCATAGCGCTCAAAACTATGATGTCCTCTAAGGAACTTCGTGCTATGTTTAGCAAAAAAATCAAACTGCGTTACTTATATTTATTCAGCTGGAAAAAAAATATACTAAAATTATCATTAATTATAAACCGTTTAATTTGTGATAGAAAAACAAAATAATAGCACATACTTAACATTTAAGTAAATTATGTTATGAAGATAAATTCCCAAACAAAAATTATAAGTATAAATTTAGTTAAAAAGCTATTAAAAAATAAAAATATAAAACTCGAGGGGTTATTTTCTTTACCTTGGTATTTAGAGTGGATAACCAGAGATATCCCTAAAGCAAAAATTTTCTATGCAACTTTAGATTTAAATATAATATTGCCTATTATTTTCCTAAAAAAGAATTTCATAAATGTTGCATATATGTCTTCTCCTCCGAATTTAATATATGGAAATCTAGATCTAAATAATCTGACTTTCGATATATTAAAGGAAATAAGTAGTATCATTAATTTCCATATATTAATAATAAGAATTCATCCTCATGATAATGTTTCGAGAGTCAAACTATTATCTAATAAAAGTTATCTTTTAGTTGAAGATAAAGCCGATCTCTTTATAAATCTAAAGAAAAGCGTAGCTGATATATACTATAACTTTGAAAAAAGGACAAGATATACCTTACGAAAAGCATTAAAATTAAATGATGCAGAAATACTGAAGCAATTTACTAATGATCCGTACTTAGGTGGTATGATTTATGAAGAAAGCAATGAGAAAGGTTTAATAGATTTTTCTAGATTATTGAAATATCAATTAGCTAAAATTGTATTAGAAAGTAAAAGAAAGAATGTTAAGGAATTTTTAGGACTTCAATCCTATTATAGCATAGAAAATTTAAAAAAGACTTTTGAAATACTGGGACGCGAGGGGCTGCTAAGGTTGTTCTTTGCTCGGGGGGCGCACCAAGAACCTGAAGCAGGTGTAGCGCTTTTTGTGTCTAAAGATTATCTCTCTTCGCCTATGGCATATTGGTGGTTAGGAGCTTCTACATATTCGGCTGAAAGAAAAGCATTACCTACAATTCTTCAATTCTCTATAATAAATATCTTGAAAAATGAAGGATATAAAAGATATTTTCTAGGCGGTGTTGGAAAAGATTTCAGGAAAGTTTCTACTGGCCCTGCCCTTTTTAAAAGAGGATTCTCTAAGAATTTTAAGCAAGGCTATTTATTGATATTTTTCGAAAAAACATTTTTTACTAATTTGTATTATATTTTAAGCAATCCTAAATTGTTAGATTTTGCAAAATATTTAATTAGTTTTAAATGAAAGCCTTATTTCAAGGCATAGGAGTATTGGTACATTATAATTACGCATTGCCATATTATTTACTAAAGACTGGAATGGAAGAAATTCAAATTTTATCCAATTTATTATCATTTTTTATGGGAGGATGGTACTATTATATTAAATCACTAGGAAAATTAAATTTTAAGGCATATAAAAGCGGTACTAACATCATAGATTCTAAGAATTTTGTACAACTTCTCGAAAAGATGTTTACAGAGAGGCTTACGCTAGAGCGCTACGACATTATACATCTGAACTCTTACGATCACAACTTTAATATATTTTCTAAAGCTAAAATTCCTAAAATCTTTGTACTTCATGGTTCTCCTGATTACATAGATGAGATACCATGCAATATCTTTGAGGAAATAAGTTCTAAAGTTGATGCAGTTGTAGCTGTAAGCATGTATGCTGCCAATAAGTTGAAGGAGATATGCGGTGTCGAACCTAGTTACGTGATACATCATGGCGTTGACTTGGAAGTTTTCAACCCAGAAATCTGCTCGAAAAGTTCAGCTAGGAAAAAATTAGGAATTCCCTTATACAATAATATTATCTTGTGGAATGCGAGATTATCTCCTGAGAAACGACTTGAAACCTTGATGTGTGCTTTACCCTATATAATTAAAGAAAGCAAGAATGTTATTGTATTAATAAAAACGCGAGCGATAAACAGAAGTTATGAGCTAAAGATCCTAGGACTTATCAAAAAGTTGAAAGTAAATGAGCATGTGGTTTTCGATAGAAGCTGGACCCCCCTTATTAGAATGCCGGTTTACTATAGGGCTGCCGACGTGTACGTCAACACTTCCATGACGGAAGCTTTCGGCTCACTAGCAATGCTCGAAGCTATGGCGTGCGGTGTGCCCACGATAGCTAATAACGCCAGCAGTAACCCTGAAGCTTTAGGGGATGGAGGGCTTCTGTACGATACCAACGACCCTTACGACCTAGCAGAGAAAATTCTAAGAGTGTTAACTGACAATAAATTGGCAAGAGTATTAGGCTGTAAAGCTTACAAAAGGATTAAAAGGGAATTAACATTAACTAATATAGCTAAAAAATACATCGAATTATATTCTTTACTCAAGGCTTAATTAAGTGAATCGATGCTTGTATCGATAGTTATCGTAAACAGAAATAGTATGCCATTCGTTGCAAGATTAATGGAAACTTTGATTACAAGTTGCAACAAAGTTAAAAAATGTAGTGAAATAATAATTGTGGATAATGCATCAATAGATAAAAGTCCTCAAATGTTTGAAGAATATTCTAGAAAAATAAAAAGACCTACGATTAAAATTATACGGTTAAAAAAGAATTATGGTTTTTGCTATGCGGTAAATGTAGGAGTTGTTTCTGCGCAATCGGAATTAGTGGCAGTTTTGAATCCCGATCTCTACGTTGATGATGACTGGTTGGTTCACATACTCAAAGTATTTGAAAAATCTCCGAGAATCGGCGCAGTGCAGCCACTGATATATTGGTACCAGTACCCTGACAGGGTACAGTCGAAGGGTTTGCATGCCGATCTAATAGGCAATTACAAAGACAATGTGTTCAATGCCAAAGCGATTCTAGCGCCTTTCGGTGCCGCTTACGTTGTGAGACGTGATGCATTCATAAGGGTAGGAGGCTTAGATCCTTACTATTTCATGTATGGTGACGAGCTAGATCTAGGTCTAAGAATGTGGTTAGCAGGATGGATGGTAGTGCTAGAACCTACGTCGAAGGTCTACCATTACATGGGAGGATCAACCCCCTCTTCAGATAAATTTTATATTTTAAAATGCTTTTTAGCAAGACGTAACCAAATGATTACATTATTGAAAGATTTTTCTTCAAAGTATCTCTTTTTATCATTCCTGCTTCTTTTACTTGTGAATGTTGTTCGGGGAGTTAGATCAAGAACGGATATGCGTTGCATACTAGCCGCTTATCTAAGCATTGCACGCAATGCACGGTTTATAGTTACTAAAAGGCTGCGTTATTCAAGTTTTAAAATAATAAATGAAAGTAAATTACTTCGTTGGGGTATCTTAAGATCATTACTATAATTTTTGTATTTGTGATACTACGCGAAGTTAGGCAAAATAAGTTAGTTAGATAATGAACTTGAAATCCCCAATAGAGACTTTAAGTGCTCTATTTTTCGCTAGTGGGTTTGATTTCGGTCCAATTATTTTGATAAGCTTTGATGTAGAGAGCCCAATCGATGGATATGGTGATGATATTGAGGCAGCAAAAAGGATTGGTTTTAGGAATAGAATAGGATTAAGGAGATTGATAGAGGTCTCGAAAAATTATGAAGTTCCTTTTACGTTGTTTTCTACAGGTCATGCTTTACTTAAGGAATGCAGGGGGCATAGAACTGTTGTGAAGATAATAAAAGGAAATAAGAAGTACGGGTTCCATGTTGGCGAATACTATTGGTTTAATATTGATCCGGCATCTAATTACTTGGAATATCCTGAATTCTATTATGGTGACCTTATTGAGGAAGCGATAAAGCTTAAGGTAAAGCATGAGGTAGCTTCTCATTCATTTTCTCACATACCCTACCCGTTGGTCGATGATGAGGTTGTGCTCAAAGATCTCGGTATGTCCATTGACGCGTTAAATCTACACGGGCTTGAGATGTGGCCATTTGCTTTTCCCTTTAATATGTCAGGAAAATTCTATTTACTTTCGAAAGCAAAAGTAAAGATTTGCCGGATTGGTCAAAGAACTTTTAGAACAGTTTCACAAAGAGATGGAATAATAGCAGTTAAGACGCATATAACAGATCTTGCTATCCCTTCTTTAAAAATATGGGACAAAATTATATATTTACTAATAAAGAATAAAACATTATTAAGCTGGTATTTGCATCCAGTTACTCTTTATGATTATAAAAACTATAAAATTTTTGAAGAAATCATAAAGAATTTAGTAAAAAAGGAGATAAAAATCGTGACTTTTAAAGAGCTTTCACGCATATGGAATGCAGAGAGCGCGGGGGACGAGGCCTAGTTTTTCCTCCTCAAGTAACCGATGCCGCCTGTACGCTGAAGGAGTTTTCCGTAACGCTGTCCGCGCGGCTCCTAGGAGTTCGTTCGCGAGCCGGTCGCGCTGACTACTTATGTTTTCGTCTCGATAGCGGGATCGTGCGGGACGATGAGGAGTTTACCTGTCCGGCGAGGGCGAGTGGGGCTTCATCTTCCCGAAGCCCACCTATCGCTTCGCGCAGTTCGCATCGCTGGTGGGGCTCGGCGGCTACTACGTCGGTGGGCTCAACTTCCCGACAGCTATCATCGCCTCCAAGGACCTGAGATACTAGTACAAGCTGTACCTCAACGGCTCCGGCTACAACCACTTCGTCGGGGTCGCCGCGCAAGGCGATAAACTCTTCGCCGCTATGGGCAGCGAGCTGCTCGTGTTCACGTTCGAAGACGTCGAGGTGGCCTTCGCGGGCGAGCCGCTTCTGAGGTTCTACGGCGCGCGCCTCGACCGGGTGAGGGGCGCCCTCTTCTTCCTCAAGAGGCTCGCGCGCCCCGTGAGGGTTCCCGTCTTCTCGAAGCTCTTCTGACTCGAGAGTGGGCAGGGCTTTGTTTTCGAATTGGCAGTTTCTCTAAAACTCGTTCTTAACTTCGTAGAAGCTGTGATTATCGCATGATAGTAATTATTGACGGTCCTCCAGCCTCTGGAAAGTCTACATTTGCATCATTTTTGGCAAAGAAGTTTAATGCTAGAATTTGTAGCTTCAAACGACTTGGTTTTCTAAATTTCTCCGCAGAGCTTCTGCTTAGAATAATGCCTTCTTTAAGCATATTTAGTGGTAAAACTAGGAGAGTTAAGGTTATACAGGAGTTAAAGCGAGAGAGGAAAGACCCCGTATTGTTTATTAGTTCAAGCTTTCTACAGAGAATAGTCTCTATTAATTTTCTTCTTGAAGTTATTTATAAATATGTGAGATTTTTTTCACTTATTATATTAGCTTTAATGTATAGAAGTATTATTGTTGACGAGTGGTTTTCTTTGGAATGGGCCAACTACTACAATCTAATGGTTTACAAGAAGGCGTTTAAGCCTAGGCATGTTGAAGTACTCATACGACTCGACATTTTATTTCTTCGCTTTCTATCCAAAGCGATTAGAATTCGTGTCTATTTTATTGATAGAGATCAGGAAAAACTGACCTTATTCTGGCGTAGAAGAGGGCATAAGATGCCTTATGATATTAGGTATGCGGCTCTTACTAGGTACTTCTTCAACCTGTTCACTCATACATATAAAGAGTATAAGATTAATATTAATATCAAGTCTCTTTACCTATAATAATTTTATAGGAGAAAGCTATGACTATCAGGGAGTCTGGAAATAAAGAAGAAGGGCATCCTTTAGTCAGCATAATTGTATTAAACTATAATGGCAAGCAACATCTAAAGACATGCCTAGACTCACTACTGCGGACTAGATATCCTATTTTTGAGATTATTTTAGTCGATAACGGCTCTACCGATGATAGTGTTGAATTTGTAGCTGAAAATTATCCTATGGTTAAAATAATTAGACTTAAAAAGAATATTTATACAGCGGGCGGTTACATGGCTGGGGTTTTAGCTGCTAGAGGTAAGTATGTTGCAATACTTAACAACGACGTTGAGGTTGACGAGAAGTGGCTGATTCCTCTTGTCGAGGCACTAGAAAGAATGCCGTGGGTTGCTGCTGCTGACGCTAAGTACCGGAACTTTTACCGCCGCGATCTGTTCGACGATGCCGCCGCCGCAGGCCGGTGGATAGATTACTTTGGGAATAACTACACGCGTGGTGTGGGGGAGCCGGATCTCGGGCAGTACGATAGGCCCGCGTACATAGTGGGGGTTCTCACGATTTTCCGCCGGGATGTACTCTTAAAGTTAGGCGGTTTTGATATCTCATATATTTTTGGGTATGAGGACATAGATGTGGGCTGGAGGATTTATCTCGCAGGCTACAAGGTAGTGTATGTGCCTCAGGCTGTAATCTACCATAAGTCGGGAGCATCCACTAGGGATTTTCGTGAAGCGCGGAGACCGAGGCCGGAGTTCTTCTACTTGAATAAGCGGAACCGCTTAATCACGCTGATTAAGAACTACAAAGTAGCCAACATGCTGAGGGCGCTTTTAGTAACTTTTCTCGAATATTATTTGAGCTTATGGTACTTCTTCCTTTCTGGGAACAAAGTATACGGCTTGCAGCTTGCGAAAGCAATGGTGTATCCGTTTAGGAATCTTAGGAAAATAATGAGAACTCGTGCACGTATTCAGAGCTTGAGAGTTCGCTCTGACAAAGAGATTATGAAGTATATGATTCCTTATTCTGGCGATATCGTTAGATTTTTGAGCGACATTTTTATGAGCCGAAGATCCCGGCTAGGCTGAACCCCATGGTTAATTGGTCTCGAACGAAGGTTTTGGTGACTGGCGGTTGCGGCCACATCGGCAGCTTTGTTGTGAGGAAGCTCCTCCAACGCGGCGCAGCTCACGTACGAATTCTCGACAACCTGTCGGCGTACCCGTTTGACCAGCTGAGTGTTTTCTGCAGGGATTTCTTAAGCGACGATAGGATTGAGCTGGTAAAGGGGGATGTAGCCGATAGGGAAACCGTTAGGAAGGCCGTGCGAGATGTGGACATAATTTTCCACTTGGCGGCCTACGCCGACGTCGCAGCTACAATTTACAACCCCGACGAGGACTTTAGAACAAACATTGTGGGGACGTACAACGTCCTGAGAGCCTCGTTGGAGGCTGGCGTGAAGAGGTTAGTGTTTGCCTCGTCCGCGGCGGTGTACGGCAACCAGGAGCCCCCCTCCCCCTCGGAGCCACCGAAGTTTAGGGAGGACATGAAGCCCAACCCTCTGTCCACGTACGCGAACTCGAAGCTGTGGGGCGAGACGCAGGCTAGGCTGTTCTACGAGCTTTACGGGCTGAGCACAGTTTCGCTGCGCTACTTCAGCGTTTACGGCCCCCTCCAGATTCCGAAGCCGAGAAGCCACAGCTGGGTTGTGGCGATATTTTTGATGAGGGCTGTGAACCGGAGGCCGCTGGTGGTGTTCGGCGGGGGTCAGGTGAGGGACTTCATTCACGTGGAGGACGTCGCTGAGGCGACGGTGAGGGCGGCAGAGAAAAACGGGGTCGACGGAGAAGTGATCAATGTAGGCACGGGAAGGCCGACTCGAGTGGACGATCTGGCTGTAATGGTAAGAGACTTGGTGAAGGAGGAACTAAACTTTGATGTGCAGATCGAATACGGGCCGAGACCCAAGGGTGATCCAATGGGAGGCTACGCAGATATCTCGAAAATGTTGACTTTTCTTGAGCTAAGACCAAGAAGCTTTGAAAATGGGCTTCAGGAAACGTTTGAATGGATATTAAATAACAAACATATAATTCCAGAATACCTTCTGTATTAATATGCAATAGCTATATAATGATAAGATGCAAAATTATTGTGAATTATTATCCTGTGATCAAAGATAATTGCCTCAGGTTACTGATGTTATCAATGACTTAGTACTCTCTGAACTTGAACTTATTATTCTGGAAAAGCTATCTCGATATAACATAGCTCCGTATGTATAAAATATAAGGCTAGTCAGTAAACAATTTGGGGTTTTATGCTGTTGCATGATTTAAGAGCTTTGTTGACTAGCAGGAAGTTGTTTAACAATTGGCTTTCGGCTGGGATTAAGTATTATTTGATCAAACGTGGAATTATCGGAGGTGATATTGCCATTAGATATGGCAGCAGGAAATTCGTGCTGAAGCCAAAAGAGTACTCATTCATAGTTAATGCTTTCTACGATGGTGCATTAAAGGAAGTTCACAGCGGTAGCAGCGGCGAATTGCTAGGCAGGTTATGCGGTGTCATCGACTTAGTAGTTACAGCGCGCGGAGGCATCCTGAGAATGCCCGACGGAGTCCTGCTGGCGCTCGAATCTTCTAAACTAGGAGTGATAGCTGAGACCTGGCTTCACGATATTCACTTCCTCGGCTTCGACCTGAGCGGATGGTTCGTGCTCGATGTGGGGGCTTTCGTCGGCGACACGGCGCTCTACTACGCGAGGCGCGGCGCTTTCGTGGTGGCCGTCGAGCCGGTGCCGGGCAACTTCGAGCTTATGCTCAGGAACCTCGAGCTGAACCCCGATCTGAAATCGAGGGTTCTGCCGATCAACGCCGCGGTCGGCGGCGAGGACGGTTTCGTGGAGCTCAGCTGCGAGGCTCCCGTTGACGGCGGCGCCAGCGTCTACGGCCCCGGCAGGCTCAAGTTTAGGGTCAGGTCGGTGAGGCTGTCCACGCTGCTGAAGGAGATCGAGCGGATGGGCGTCGACTTGAACAGTTTCAAGGTGAGGGCCCTCAAGATGGATTGCAAGGGCTGCGAGTACGACGTCATCAAGGAGGTTGACGCGCTGAAGCTCTTCGATGTGATCAAGATCGAGTACAGCGGCTATCTGAGGAACAAGACCTACCGCGAGCTCGAGGAGGCGCTCGAGCGCTTGGGCTACAGGTGCAGGGTTTGGGCGCACAACGAGAGGGTGCTAAGGATCGGGCTTGACAAGCACGGTATGCTAACCTGCATGAGAAGCTGCGAGGCGGTGAGGTAAGCTCTGCTTGTGGAGGGGCAAGGCGTTTCCTGAAGCCACGGGCGCGCGCTGCTGTTTCGCCGGAAGTTGACCTAGTGGTGCATTATTAGCTGCGTGCCACTGACTACCGAAGAGATAGCTCTGCTCTGTCCATGGAAAAGAGACAGTTTGCCGACTCTCGTCTCTCAGTATTGCTGTGCGTCTCAGCAGATGAAATGCGTGGAATGAGCGGGAGTCGGCTTGTGAGAGGGGTGTGTGCGTTTTGGTGGAACCGTTTTTAGTGCCGCTGGGGCGTGGCTTGCGGGATGCCGAGGTGGCTGTGGCGCGTGGGAGCGGTTCTCTCACGCGCTCAGGTCGTTCAAGGAGCTAGGGATCGAATGCCACCTAAGGTGCGGAAGGTTGAGGGACCTCATAAAACACCTGTCCAAGGGATTTTAAATGCAAGGTCGTGAAGATTTTAATAGAGCAACCATCACTGCGTGCATGAGTAGAATGCTATTGGACGTCGCAACAGCGCTTGAGAAGGCTAGGAAGGCTTTAGCAAGTCGCCACCTATTTGACAACTGGTCCTCGTTAATGATCAGGTACGCCTTGCACAGGCTTGGCTTCGATGTCAAGCTTACCGCCAAGATCCGTGGTTGCACCTTTGAGATTAGCCCAGAGACGTTCGAGCGGCTTGCCAGCAGATTTTCACGCGGGCTTATCAAATCCGTCACGTGTATTAACGGTAGGATACTCGTGAACGGAGTGGAAGTTAAAAACTTCGATGACGTAATTTATAATACGGAAACGTGGGCTAGAGTGCTTGGCTGGGCGTACGACCCAGTTAAAAGATTCTGGTTTAAGGGAGACGTGAAGTTCAGGCGTATGCATTGGACCATACCTGAGATCTTCGATTACGGTGTATATAACTCGTTGAGTGTTAAGGGTAAGGTTGTGGTTGACATCGGTGCTTTCGTTGGCGATTCAGCCATTTACTTCGCGCTTAAGGGTGCGAAGAGGGTGATTGCGATCGAGCCGCACCCGGGGGCTTACGCCGAGATGCTCGAAAACATTAGGCTCAACAACCTTGAAGGCGTTATCGTCCCGCTCAACGCCGGTTTGGCGGGTAAGCCCGGCAGGATACGCGTTGAGAGCGTTGATAAGGAGGAGACCATAAGGACATTTCATAGGTTTAGCGATGTGGGCAGTGTTGAAGCGGTTACGTTGGATGACATCGTGGGTAGGTTCGGTATCCGCGAGGGCGCTGTGCTTAAGATGGATTGTGAGGGTTGCGAGTACGAGGTTCTATCTGCTGTGAAACCTGAAACGCTTAGCGTGTTCGACCAGATACTTATTGAGTATCATAACGGCTATAGGTTGTTAAGAGATATTCTTGAAAACTACGGTTTTAGTACGGTTATAAAACCGAGTTACATAATAGCGGTAAGCGCGCGCTACCGCAAGCGCCAAAAAGCACGCGTCACGCGCAGGAAGCCGTGGAAGGCGGGATGAGAGCGGGGTGCGCGAATCTTGACGCCGCGAGCGTGAGGGTTGATGCAGTTTGCCGTGCTGCGGACTGGTGCGAGGTTCTATTTACGTCCTTGATTTAGCGCGCTAGGTCTTCGAGTTGGGTGTGGAGCGGTGCTTCAGTCGGCGCGCGTTTTAACGCTGTTTGAGCACAGCTCGCGGGGTATCGGAGTGGCTGCAGTGTGCGGGAGCGGTCTTCAGGTATTTAACGCGCTCGAGGGGGTGCCCGGGAGGGTTTTCGTCGTCCTTTCGGGCGCGGACGGTTCGGGCAAGACGACGGCCGCCCGCCTCCTGGCCTCCCTCCTCTCGCTCCGCGGCCCCACCTGCACCCACTGGCTGAGGGGTTCGCACCTGCTGGCCTCGCTCCTCGCCCGCTTCCTCTCGCGCTTCCGCGCTTTCCGGGGCGGCTGCAACCCCTACTACGGCGTCTGCGTCCCCAAAGGCCTCAGGGGCGTTTGGCTCCTCGTGGAGTTCTGGTCGTTCGTCCCGCACTTGCTCGCGAGGACGCTGCTCCGGAGGCTTTGCGCCTTCCTCGTGTGCGATAGGGGTTCCCTCGACTTCCTCGTGTGGCTCGTGTCCACGCTCGGCTCCGCCTCGCTCCTCCGCGGCGTCTGCGGCGGTTTCCTGCTCAGGCTGGCCCGCGGGGAGGGCCCCGTGTACCTCTACGCGGACCTGCGCGCGCTCGCGAGGAGGGCGGACGTGCCCCGAAGCTTTCTCATACGGGAGCTCGCCGCCTACAGCGTGCTGGCCGGGTGCGTGGCGCGGTGCAGCATCGACACGGGCGTTAACGGCCCGCTGGACGTCGCGAGGGGCGTCTTGGAGTGCCTGAGTCGGAGTCGCTGAAGCTGCTGAAGGTGCTCGGCGGCTCGTACAGGCCCGGCGCAGGCGAAGCCTCTCGGCTTGCCGAGAGGGCCCGCTTGAACAAGCTCTACCTGGCCTTCCTCAGGGCGCTGGGGGGTCCGAGGGGCGAGCTGTTGGGGGAGGAGGCCCGGTATCGCTGGTACCTGAGGAACGCGGTCGAGGTTGTTAATGCTTTGCGGGGGCTCGAGTACGC
>Ga0080004_1145808_pt1 | contig 15018 bp, 14 predicted proteins | sample WasSprMetagenome_FD_69207 | JGI IMG/M metagenome (GOLD analysis project Ga0080004, IMG submission 69207) | Sulfidic aquatic microbial communities from Washburn Spring, Yellowstone National Park, USA - WS (SPADES assembly) (version 2) | ecosystem: Environmental > Aquatic > Thermal springs > Hot... | reverse complement strand
TGGGTTTGAAGGTTTCGGCGAAGAAGACCGCTCTATCTCCGTCTGTGAATCCTCCGAAGTTATAGACGTTGGGTCTCGGCTCAACCTGCGTTGTACCTAAGACTTTAGAGAATGTAGGAACCACCTCCTCTATCCTCTGAACGTTGTCTCCATGGGCTAAGACTACTATAACTGAGCCGAGGCGCTCACACCTGATCTGGTCCTCAACCCTACCATCTAGATCGGTTACTATGAACTCGGGGTAAGTGTCTGCTAACTCAAGAAGCGCGGAGGCGGCGCCGTCAGCAGCTATCTTCACACACCCCTCTAGGAGGCTTGTTTCCCTAAGCTGCTTTATGTCTTCATCAAGGGAGGGGCCTGCGCCGAAGACCAAGACGCCCTTTCCCTCAATATAGTGGCTGATGTGTGATGGGTCTATGCTCTTTTTGGCGATAAGTCTGCTTAGGATGTCTGCTGCTAGCTGATCCTTAATTCTATCAAGCTTTAGCAGTGTAGCTATTCTTTCGTACCACGGCCACCAATCTTCGATCCTCATTTCAAACTGCCTTAAGTTCATCCCTCACATCTTTTAGGGTCGCGTGCCTCTCAGCAACCAAATCTTGGTGATGTACACACTCCTCGCTGTACGCTTGCACGTAGACCCTCGTTTCGTCAGGCATCTCCTTATACCTCTCAGCCAGACTGGCTAATGAAGCTCGCACAACATCCTCAACAAACATCGCTCTTTCGACAGCTGCTTTAACGACCGAAACCTCAGATGGGCGCTTGAGTATGGTATATGTTCCGCCGCTCAGCGCACCTCTTGCCACCTCAATTATATCTTCAACGTCGACTGCGAAGCCAGGGGGCTCCTCAAGGAGGATGAGGTTATATGCCCGCTGAGTATGAGTAGCTATGGGAACCGCTTCGAAGATACGCTTAATGTCAGTAGTTGCGTAGCCGAGCTCTCTGAGCCTATCTTCAGCTAAAGCTTTCATGAGGTTCTGGGTGCAGGGGCAGGCTGTAAAGCCAGATACCCGTACTCCAACAAACTTAACAATCTTGTTGTTTCTTTCAGCTGCGGCTGAAGCGTATATCTTACAGGGTTCTCTGAAGGTGTAATCGGAGTGAGGCGGTCGCGCCTCCACAAAGTAATCGCTCTTTAACCTAACCTCGGCTCTCTTCGCATACTCATGCTTCTCGAGAAGCTTAACCGCCACGTACACACACGTCTCCTCAATCCTCGGCACCTTCAATAATCTAGGTTCTAATACTTCGATTAAGGATTCGGGGTGGCGAGATAGGTTTACACCCTTCATATCACGCGGCAGATCCACAAATAGGTCGATTGTGGCTGAGAGGGGCATAACCCCACGCTTCGAGGAGACCTTCAACTGAGCCTTCAGATTCCTCACACCAACCCTTGGTAAGAAGAGCCTATTCTCAGGTATAAGATACTGTATGTCGACAACCCTTTCCAGCAGATCAGGTGGCAGCCTACTCATATATTTCTCCTACTTCAGAATACCCTTATAAGGAGATCGCATCACACTTGATATCGCTTTGGTTAGAGTTGCTGGCATAGACCCTGGCACCAAGAGTATGGATGTTTGTGCGCTGCAAGACGGCGAAGTCTACTTTGAGAAGGTAGTCAGCACGGAAGAGGCCGCTAAGAGCCCGCATCTTCTGATCAAGGCGGTTGAGGAGGCGATGCCACTAGATCTTATCGTAGGCCCCTCTGGCTACGGTATCGAGTTAACGTATCTGAGTGATCTACCTGAGGATTCGCTGGAGGATTGGTACTACAGACACATCCTTCTAGCGGAGAAGGGGGGTGTGGAGGAGGCGGTTAAGAGAGGGGTGTTCGGCGCTCTAATCTACTACGCTATGGCTGAGACCGCGGTCGAGATGAAGCGCAGAGGGTGGCCGGTCTGCTACATACCAGCTGTTATCCATCTACCTACGGTGCCTGAGCATAGGAAGGTGAATAAGATCGACTTAGGCACAGCTGACAAGATGTGCGCCGCGGTTCTTGGCGTCTACGATCAATCGAGGAGGCTCGGCATACCCTACTCAGAGGTGTCGTTTATCCAAGTCGAAATGGGCTTCGGGTATAATGCGGTATTAGCGGTGGATGGTGGTAGGATCGTCGATGGTGTAGGCGGGACTACTATGAGCGGACCAGGCTTCCTCACCATCTCCAGCCTAGATGCGGAGCTAGCGCAGCTCGTTGGGGAGTGGAGGAAGGAGGATCTATTCACAGGCGGATGCGCCTCAATATCTGGCAAAGCAACACCAGAGGAACTCATCGATAGCGTTCAAACCGATGGGAGGTGTGAGTTGGCTTGGAGGGCGATGGCTGAAAGCGTCTTAAAAGCAGTTTACTCGATGAAAGCATCTGTTCACAACCCGAGAGAAATACTGATCTCAGGTAGGTTGACGAAGATAAGGTATGTTGAAGACTGGTTGGTTAGTGAGCTAGGTAGCATAGCCCCTGTTAGGAGGTTAGAGGGGCTGCCTGGAGCGAAGGTAGTCAAAGAGACGGCGCAAGGCTACGCTTTGGTTGCAGAGGGACTCGCAGGCGGAAAATACGAGAAGCTCATCGAGTGGATGAAGATTAGAGAGGCGAAAGGAACGGCCCTAGACCACATCTACCACCCGAAATTCCTAGCAAGCAGAAGGCTGGGAAGAAGGTAAGGGGGTTGTTTTCGGGTTCTGAGCTATGTTGTCTTTGGTGGACTTACATAGCTCTTGGTCTTCACCAGGTCTTGTCCCCCTTTCGGGGGCTCGGCATCACCCTCCAACCCAGTCAGGTCGAACCCGCTCCACGCATCCGCACCCAAGCCGTTTCCAGCCTGGGGGTCATCTGTGTGGAGGAAGCCCCTCCATCTGAAGGGTTTCCGCATCACCCGACAGTCCGCGCTCTTACCAAAGCATGTGGCTTATACCTGCTTAACTCTATCTATTTTAGAACAGCTGAACACGGCGGGTATATGCAAAGCCTATGGCTGAGCTTCGAACATCCACGGCAAAGGGAAGATGCGCACTTATCTGAACGTGTGGGGGAGGCGTGTCGCTGAAAAATTTTTAGTAAACTTCTTAGATTTCTTCTTCGAGGAGGTCGAAGATTTCTCTCGCCAGCTCCTCCTTGGTTCCATGGAAGTCTTTGACGAGCCCTCTACGGCTCACAAGGAGGGCGTTGTGGTGTTCTCCGCTGATCTCCGAGAGGTCGTTCGCCACTATTAGTGATGCCCTTACCCTCCTAAGCTCCTCTTCGGCCCTCCTTGTGAGCTCCTCTCTCTGAGCTTTATATTCGAGCTTAAAGCCTACGATCGTCAGGTTTGGGTATCTGGTGGAGACCTCTTCTATGATCTTGGGTGTTGGTTTAAGCTCTATGTGCCACGTGGATCCTGATCTGACCTTCTCTTCCCAGTATGTGGCTGGCTTAAAGTCTAGTACTGCTGCGGAGAATATCGCTATCTCGTAGATTCCTTTCTCGAGCTCGTTTAGGGTCTCACTCAGCATATCATCAACGGTGTAGACGCTTGTGAGCTGTATGTGGCTTGGGTAGGTTACGTCCCCTGGACCATATATGACTCTGACGTTGCAGCCTCTTTGGAACGCTTCTTTGGCGAGCCAGTATCCTAGCCTACCAGTGGATTTATTCGATATGTACCTTATTGGGTCGAGGTCGTATCTAGTTGGGCCGCTGAGTATGAGCACGCCTCTCCCTCTAAGCCTGCTGGTTGTTAAGCATCTAATTGCTTGATCGACCACTCTTTGTACAGCAGCGACCTTAGCTGCTCCCTCGCTGATACGCGGCTCCACCACAGTTACACCGAGCCCCCTCAGCTTCCCAATATTCTCCGTGAGAATAGGGTTGCTGTAGAGTTTGAGGTTCATGGCTGGTGCGATCAATAGTTTTGTTGGGTGTGTTGAGGCGCATAGGGTTGATACAGCGTCATCAGCCAACCCCTGAGCTATCTTATTTACTGTGTTTAGGGTTGCGGGGTACACTACTACGAGATCGTAGTCTTCGAGGTGCTCTGACACACCGGTGAGTCTGTGGGTAACCGGTCTCCCTGTTGCCCACTGCATCAGGTGAGGACTTACGCCGTAATCTAATGCGGCTTGTGTCATGTAGCAGGTGACATCTGCCCCGTGCCTCCTCAGCTCCCTAGCGAGCTTCGGCGACTCGATGCAGGCTACACTCCCAGTTACGCATAGGGCTATTCTTTTACCAGCGAGCTTAACGCTTTTCGCCGAAAGCTCAGCAACACCTACGTCACGCAGTATATGGGTATAATCTACAAACTCGTGTTCACAAGGGTTACCCCTACAATACAGGATCTTAGAGCCTCGCGGATCTTCGGAAACCGCTACTATCGTTGAAGACGACATATAGGATTCAACACCATTATGGTAGCAGATGGAGCCGCGACCAGCCTCGCCGCCGTGATCCGAAGCTATCGACTTCAGCTCCAATATGATGCTATCTACGCTTGTAGGCTTAAGCTTCGATGCGAGCTCAAACGCCCTCCTTCTCCTCATCTCCACATACTTAAGCAGCTCTTGCGGAACCGCATCCACCCTAACCCAACCCCTAACAGTTAGGTTTGTGAAGACCTGTATCCCTGGATCGATATTTTCAACCTCTACCCTCTCATCGTGAAGCAGATGGTAAGCTTCCTCCGAATCCGCTAATATGAAGTTACCCCTCTTATAATGACCCTTCAAAAGCTCCCTCTTAATGTAAGAGAGCGCATCCCTAGCCTTAGAGAAGGATGTCAAGATGTCGGTGATGAGAAGCCCCCTACTCCTATAAACCTTGCACTCCCCACCTGTATCTTGATTCGTTACCGCCGCGAAGAGCCCCCTTTCGTTGAATCCTATCCACGTTCCCTTCGAGCTGGTGTCTAGAGGGCAGTAAACCTTAAAAGAACCCCTCACAACTGTTGGGTGCGCCTCATGGGAACCAGAGGGAGCATACCTATTATGCATAGCGACTATCGGGAAGCCATCCACTATGCGGTACAAGAAGATAAGGGTGCACATCCCCACTCTATTTAACCAAGCCAGCCCACTAATATACATAACTCATCATCCCAAGGAATATACCAACCTTCAGTCATTAGAATTCGCTATGTGTCACGCTGCAGGGTGTAAGCGTTGACAAAACATTGCTCAAATCTCATCTACACTATAAATATCCAACGAGCGCATACTCTATCGTGGCGGGATGAGCTCCGCTGTCACCCAAGATGTGGCGAGCCTTCAGATGATAAGGCAGCCGAAGGGGAAATCAACCTGCCACTCCAAAATGGAGGTGGTGTGTATGGAGAACGAGAGTAGGAGGGCAAAAGACGTAGCGTTGGTCTCGGTATGGGCAGCACTCTATGCAGTGCTCGTCATAATCTTCCAACCGATATCATTTCAAGCCCTGCAGTTCAGGGTAGCGGGGATGCTTCGCCCAGCCATCGCCAAGAAGTGGATACTGGTGTTCGGGTACGCGATAGGTGTGGTTGTCGGCAACGTCTTTAGCCCATTCGTCGGGTTTTGGGAGCTTGTCTTCATGCCTATCATGAGCCTCGTTGCTGGGATACTCGGATACTTAGCTGCGAAACTGATACCAAAGTACGATTATTACGTCTGTGGTGTAGTGATAGCTGTGATCATACCGTTGGCTGTGTCCTACATGCTGAACCAGCTCTTTGGGCTGATGATGCTAGTCACGTTACCGATGCTAGTAGTCAGTGAGCAAATCGTCAACTTCATTGGAGCCACGTTGTTCAAAGCCATCGAGAAGAGGTGGATGTGGTGGAAGTAAAGAAGTGTGTTGCGGTGTTGAGCGGTGGTGTAGACAGCTTCAGTTACACGCTTCAGTGGAAAGCCCGAGGCTACGTCATCCACCCCCTTATTTTTGACTACGGTCAGAAAGGACGTAGGGAAATCGACATAGCAAAACATTTGTGCAGTATAGCAGGTTTCGAAGAACCTATCGTCGTTGACATCACGTTCATGAAAGAGCTCTGGAAAGGTACGCAGCTGACAGACGACAGCGTAGGCGTAGAACAAGAGTACAAGCCGACCGTCGTAGTCCCTATCCGCAACGTTATCTTCCTATCCATAGCATCAGCGTATGCGCTGTCCATCGGTGCAAATGTCGTCATATACGGTGCACATCTGGATGACGTCAAGATATCACAAGATACTGGTGAGCCGCCGTATCCTGACTGTACACCTGAGACAGCTAAAGCGCTTGAAGAAGTCACTAAAGTCGCTCACTTCCCTGTCGGCAAGCTGAAGCTCGAAATCTGGAGCCCAGCACGAGAGGGTCTAACGAAAGCTGAGAACCTCAAGCGTGGTTACCAACACGTAGGTGAACTCGTCTTTGAAACTTGGAGCTGCTATCTGTCGGGCGACGAGCAGTGCGGCAGCTGTGAGTCTTGTGTCAATAGACATAGAGCTTTCATCGAAGCGGGGATTCCGGATAAGACCAAATACAGGAGGCACACCATAATATCTGAAATATGCTTGACAGGAGGTTGCGGTGTTACTTTCTGGGGGTCATGAATGCTGGCAAAACTCAAACCTTATCGAAACATCATTGTTACCTCCAACTCATACCTGCTGTCTGGGAGAAAGGCAACTCAAATAGAAAGCATTTAATGTAACCAAAGCTCATCGTTTTTGAGTGTTGGGAGGCTGCCTCCACTAGTCTACGCACCTTCTTCACTATTCTTCCTACGGAGGAAGTCTTCAGCTATTCTCATATCTTGTAAGGTGTTGACGTTTACTGCCACTTTCACATCATCTATTTGGAGGATTTCTTCGTCTAGATATCTTTCTTCTATCCTTCTTCCATCTACTACATTTACACCTATTGGAATCAGGCTTTTCCCATTATAATTAAAAACATAATCGAAGCTGAGCCCAAACCTCGCGTAAAGTTCTTGCGGAACCACGACTGTTAACGCCGGTCTTTTACATTTTTCGTAAAAAGTTATGACTTCGTCTATGAATTTGATCGTAACCAGAGGGAGATCCGCGCATATCGTAAGAACCGTCTCAAGCTTCAACTTCTTGACAGCGTACTTTGCATCTGAACAGAAGCCTCTTCCGGGTGCTTGTAAAACCTTTAAAGCTTGTTTATGCGCAAAAGCAGCTGTTTGTGGCGTGTGCTTACTCACAACCACAATAATATCCTCAACCTTATTAGCGCCTTTCAAAGCTTCGAGTACACGTTGTATCATAGGTTTTCCACCCACTTCTAGCAATGGCTTCTCTCCCATAATGTTCAATCTTGTGCCTTTGCCGCCTGCCATCAACAATGCGGTTACACCCATTTAGATACCACCAAAATTGTTAGAAGAGAGTTTAGGCGTGAGAGCTCATTACTCGCCCCAAAAACGTCGCCTGTAACCCCTCCAAAATTTCTGTTAGAAAGGACGGTGAGAACGGAAGCTGTGGTTAAGCAAGCGATTACTGCGATGAAACCAGCTAAACCCAAAAGGGGTAGTGCTATGCCGAATGTTATAGATAGAGCGGCTATTAAGCGTATGTTGCGATGCCGATCGTGCATCGCATTAACGAAGTAGGTGTTCATACCTCTGTGTACGGACTTCCCAAGCCGAGCCATAAACACCAAGCCGAGTTTAGCGCAGGTCTCACACACAACCAAGCTTTGAATAACAAGCTTTTGATCGAGCCCCGCTATACAAAGAGCGGTCGCTAAAAACGTCACTAAGCCGAGCGCAAACCCACCAACCCCAGTCTGTTGGTCGTGCATAACCTTGATTTTTTCCTCCGATGTTCCTTGATATACCAAGCCGTCTCCGAAGTCGAGCAGCCCGTCAGCGTGATTAACCCCGCTGATCAGTAAAATGAAGCCCCAGGTTAAAACTCCGACGATCAAGGGGTCGAGAAGATGGGAGAGCGACCAAGCGAAGACGCCAGCTAACAAACCTATGAACGCACCTACCAATGGAAAGAGGTACATGTAGCTGGCTGCGTCAACCAAGCAGTTTTCATCCATGCCTACTGGAATCGTTGTGAGAAAAGCCAGCAGGTTCTTTACTTCCCTACGCATGCCATCACCTCATGCTACTAACAGCTCATAGTTTCTCTCAACTTCCTCAAGAAGAACGGCTGTTGTTATCGCACCCTTCGACTTCGCTACAGCGGCTATGGCTGCTCCACCAGCACCCACTCCCTCTTTAACAAAACCCCTCTCATAGGCCCTCAACCCGTCAAATCTTGAGCAGCTGAAGTCAAGATCAGCCGCTAATATGGGAATATTTGCGATTTGAGTGATTATCCCTTTTAAATCAGCGCTCTTATCCTCTGTAATCCATCGAGTCGTTCCAACAGCGACATTATCTAAGACGCTGCGATCAAAAGCTTTGACAACAGCTAACACAGCGCCCAGCTGTGTTCCACCAGCCATCAAAACTGGGACTCTACGCGCGGCTCCGAGGACCAATCCGGCGAAGGTCGTCATCATGGGGTCGCCTACACACGAAACCGCTTTTAAGGGGTTGGAGACGAGGGCGCCGAACTCTATCTTCGCCGCCCTCAATCCTTCTTCAACGACTTTCATCTTAAGATGATGCGGATTGCTTGGCATGCTGCTGCTCACCTTCCCTTTGGCGTCTATGCCCATAGCTGACAGAACCCCTAGTGCTGTCGTTGTGCCCCCGGGGATGCTTTCGCCGACCACAAGATACTCAGCTACCTTAGAGAGGTTTTCTCCAGCGATCTTGGCTCTCAGCAAAATTTCTTCAGCATCTTCCACAGCCTTACCTGTTCTTATATCGCCTCCTGCTCTGCCTCCTAGCTCGAGGTAAGGAGCAAGCGGTTTTATCTTAACCCCTCCGCTTACAACAAGTGTTGGTATGTCTGCTAGCCTCAACGCAGACTTAGTGATCAGCGCAGGGGTCGGTATACCCTCCGGTGTTACAGGCACCCCTTTAATACACTCACATGAGCCGAGCAAGAGCAGTTCCACGTCTGCGGCTGGTGTAAACTCGGTTAATTCCGGATATCTTCCCGCCGCTGATAACCCAGGGATTTTCGCTGTTTCCGTGCTCCCAATAACGCAGACGAAAAGAGGCTTCTTACCTTCAATCCTCTTCAGAAAAGCTTCGCCTCTTCCTTCTTCATGAGCCAGTATCACATCATAAATTTTCTTTCTCGTCAAGGCCCCTTATCCTCCAACGAGTAGCTGGAAACCTCTAGAATCCAGCGTTTATCGTGATCTTCCCTCAGCACCTTCTTGCAGTCGAGAAGATTTATACGCTTTTTAAAGATCGGTCCGTCGATGACGAGTGTGTGATATTCGCCGAACTCGCCGCAGATATCAAAAGTGTAGTGGCTCTGTAGTTTTTGTAAATCTTCTATAAAGGTTCCGTCAACCGTCCTTCCTAACCATTCAGCCCCGAATATATCGGCTTTCACGTTTACAACAATCGCCTTGAAGCCCGCATATACGAATTCTTCAAGGATCTGATTACGGTCGAGATGCCAGAGGGGCTCCATGTAAAGGACGCCTACATCATTGCACACTCGAACCACCCAGTCTAAATGGTCATAAATGTCAATATCGCCAAAAACGATGCCATCAACCCCATTTTCTTTCAACTTTCTAGCTGCGGTTTTAAACTCTTCTTCATACGCTTTCCAGCTAACTTCCTTCTGGATGATGGGGGTTCCGATGGCTTGTGACTGAGCAACCATCAATTTCGGATTCGATCCATGTGATGCATATCTTCCGTCTTTAGGTACGAAGTTTAAAAGAAAGGAAACTTCGAGCCCTTTTTGAAGAGCCTTGTAGCAGGCGAAGCAGCTATCTTTCCCCCCACTCCAAGATACCGCAACCTTCGTCATGATACCCCCTCCAGCAGCATTCCGATAACCTCTAAATCGGGTAAGCACCGCACGTCCGACAAAAGGTAACACCCTCCTCCACCCTTGAACCGCAATAGGGGCAGGTTCTGCCCCATTTAGCTCGATGAGGAACACCTACAGTTGACCTATAAACCTCATAGTAGAAGAGCTGCTCTTTAGTGCGCACCGTGACACCATCTTTCTCAAAATATCTCCTTCTCTTCTCTTGAAACTCTTCATCCGAAATCCTCTGCTCAAAGAAGGTTGGCAGGGTTGTTGTTCCTGAGCCTTGTTCGATAGGGGTTTTAATCCTCCAAACGATCTCATCAGGCAGTATGCCTTCGAACGCCTTCCTCAGAATCCATTTCCCCCAAGTTTCTCCCCTCTCCTTTCGAACCTTATAGGAGGGGTCGAGGCTGTATGCAAAGTTTTTCAGACTTGTGTCGAGGTATGGGAGCTTAGCATCAAGACCAAGCGCTTCAGCCAAAGAGATAGAGGAGAAAGACATCACCCTCCACATCTTCTCAAGCTCAGACTTTAGCCGCCCTCCCTCAAGATTAAACAGGAAGCTGTAGCCGGCGAATAGTTCATCGCTTCCGTCGCCTGTCATAACGGCATTTAGCCCTTCTTCTTTAGCCGTCTTTAAGGCAGCATATATGGCTGCGCTGTTACGCACCTCCATCGGATCAAAGGATCTTATAGTCTTGATTACGGCGTGGATGGAATCATATAATTCGTCCTCGTCGATAAAATGAATGGAGTGTTTGATGCCTAGCTTATCAGCCAACAGTGAAGCGTATTTGAGATCTGGTGCTGGAGCCCCTTCTAGAGCAACGGTGAAAGCCTTCAATGAAGTAAATTTTGAAGATATAAACGCTAGAATACTTGTATCTAAGCCCCCAGAGAGCAGAATACCTTCAGCCAGATTCTTCTTCACAGCCTCTTCTATCAAACCCCTTATCTTAGAACATATCTCATTAATTTCGAGCACCGAAGTAGGTGTATTCTTGTGTCGACTCATGGGCTAACGCACCTTCGCTACCTCTAATTCGTCTAGCAGCTGTAAGAGTTGATTTTGGCTCTTAACGAAGGTCGCTCCCTTAGATTTTAGCTCTAGTAGTAGTTTCTGCGCTTCGCCACCTGTGAAGTCTCTCTGGGTGATGGGTGTCTCTTCGACGACGAAAGTTGGAATACCTCTTTCCAAGGCGTCCTCTGCGGCTTTAAGGTTTAGTAGATTTGCAGAACCGATAGGCACAGACGTCACAACAACAGCATTTGCTTCGCTAATCATCTTTATGTTTGCCTTATAATTTTGCTCTGTAATTGGGGAGAAAGGTGCCTCGCTTACGACTGGAATATTCAGTAACAGAGCTGTATCATAGTCTGTATCCAATACGTGTAGAACACCAGCTGTAACATCAAACCCCTTTTCAACCAAAGTTTTTATGAGCTGCGCCCCTGTTCCGGCTCCGCATATTACGTGAACTCGAAACCTCTTATTAATAGAAGCTTTTACCCACCTCAGCGGAAGGGGGATGACGTAAAGGGAGTTGGTGAGGGGGTGTTTTTTCACCACAGCGTCGACTTGAAAGACCTTTTTAATATTCTCGCTCGTTAATGCTTCATCTACTCTTCCGATTGAAACTATTTTTCCCTTGTTTAGCAGAATTATGGCGTCGCAGTAGCGTGCCGCCAAATTGAAATCGTGGAAAACTGTGAGCAGGATTAGCCCCCTTTGTATACACAGCTCCTTCAGAAGATCCATTATTTCTAACTGGCTGTTAATGTCTAAATGGGTTGTTGGTTCATCTAACAATAAAACCTTGGGCTCTTGGGCTAATGCTCGAGCGATTATGACGCGCTGCCTCTCTCCACCACTTAACTCACTTATGCGCCTCTCAGCTAGGTGCCACGTATTCGTTAGCTCCATTGCATTTTTAGCTACCGTTAAGTCCTTTTCGCCCTCTAACTTAAATCGGCTCAGACGGGGGTGTCGCCCCATCAAAACAATATCTAAAGCTGTGAAGTCAAAATTTACGTCTGTGTTTTGAGGCACGACTGCTATATTTCTTGCGACCTCTCGACTTTTCATCCCGAATATTTCCGCTTCATTCAGATACACAGCCCCAGCCTTTGGTCTTAAGGCCCCGCTGATAGCCTTTAGCAGAGTAGTCTTGCCAGAACCGTTCGGCCCCAATAGACCTACAAGCTCACCAGAACCTATTGTAAAGCTGACATTCTCCAATACCTTAACAGAACCGTAATAACATTCAACCCCACAAATATCCAAGGTTACCATCCCTATCCCCTACACCGTAATCCTCCCGCTTTTAATTAACAAGTAGACGAAGAAGGGAGCACCTAACAAGGCGGTTACGATTCCTGTGGGGAGAACGATAGGTCTTAAAATCGTCCTCGCAACCGCGTCGCAGAGTACCAGAAGAGATGCGCCAGCTAAGGCTGAAGACGGTATTAGTATGCGGTGATCCGGGCCCACTAGAATTCTCGTTATATGTGGAACTACCAACCCTACGAAGCCTATAATACCACTTATTGAAACTGCAACAGCCGTTATTAACGAGCCCAGAATTATCAACCTCTTCTTTACGGTCTCAACCTCGACGCCAAGGTGTCGCGCCTGTTCTTCGCCGAGCAGCATCACATTCAAGTCTCTGGCAAACGCGTAGATAGCTGCTGAGCACACAAGGATCGCTGGCGAAGCTACGTTAATGTATTCCCACCTGCTTATCGGAAAGCCTCCGAAGAGCCAGCTAAATGCGGCGTGTATGTCTTCTCCAGCCGTAGCTATCATAAGGGAGATCAGAGATGAAAAGAAGCTGCTGACAGCGATCCCAGCCAATAACAACCTCAAAACCGGGATCCCAAAACCAGTCCTCGCTATGGCGTAAACGAGGAACATTGTGGACAACGCCCCTACACACGCCATGACTGGTACAGCGTAAAACAAGCCTAATGATGGAAGGCCGACACCAGAGACTATTGCCAGCAGAGCGCCAAACCCGCCACCTGAAGCCACACCGAGCACGTAAGGGTCAGCCATCGGGTTCTTAAATATGCCTTGAAAAACGACGCCTGCTATCGACAAGGCAACACCTACCAGAACGGCTGAGATTACGCGTGGGAGTCTAAGCTGCACAACCACATTTTCTTCCACCGTGGTCCATTGCTCTTTAACAGCATTGCCAACGAGCGGGACTTGATGTAATATTATGCCTAACGCGTTTCCAACGCTTATGGGCATCGGTCCGACTGTAGATGCTAGGGCCATTGAGGATAGTAAGATAAGGGACAGGGCGAGGGTTATGGAGGTCCACTTTGCGAATCGCTTCAAATATTTGGTTTCGACGCCGCTTTTTCCGCTACACATTATTTTGCACTCTCACCCTTTTTATGGGTCATATGAGCTGCTGTGCTAGCCACCCCTATTACAACTATCAAGGATGTCAGGTAGAGCCAAAGTGGGATGGGGTAGTTCCAGAGGGCTGGTGCAGCTTCCCCCATTAATGCAAAATAACTGAGATGCGCCACGGTAGCCTCAACGTAATCCCCTTCCTTGTTTACGGCGCTATTGGTCGCCGTCCAACGTCGCTCACTCTCATCCCAAACGTAAATCTTGAGCGAGTCCTCGCTGACACCTAATGTTCTAAGTTGATCTTCGTTGTAGTGTATCTTTAACGTGAACACCAGACCTGCTGGAACGCTACAATCGATGGCTAAGCATTTTCCAACCAGTTTTCGGTTAGTAGGAACCTCTGGTCCAGTCTCTTGGATAGTAACCGTTAAAGTGCCGTTTCCCGCCGACTTGATCGCAAGGATGTCAACTCTCATGAGATCGGAAATGTTAAAAATCTCCACCCCAGACTTTAATTTAGTTGCGTTGAGTACGAATGTGAAGGTGGCTACTCCGCCAAAAATCTCGGGGTGTAAGATTTTAGCTAAGGTTTCTAAGCCGTTGATCAGCCGAGGTCCGAATCTGATGAATAGGTTTTCGTCAACCGTGTAAACAGCGCCTTTAGCAACCGCTGAGATCACATCCCATCCGAGGCGACCTTTAATATCCTCGAGTGAAGCATAGTGGTGGGTGCCGAGAAGGCTGATGATAACATCCGGGTTTCTGGCTATAACTTCCTCATCCGTTGTTTGAACCCATTGTTTTTTAGCGTCGCCGAAGGCATTAATGCCTCCAGCCAACTCAATTAATTGATGACCCCAGGTGTTTGGGCCGAAGGTCCAAGGTGGCGGATACCAGAATTCGATGTAGACCTTAGGCTTTACAGCTACGCTAGCCGTCTTACTCTTAATCTCGTATATCCTTTGGGCTAGAGAAGAGGCTAAAACCGCTGCTTCTTGAGATTTCCCTGTCGCGTTGCCTATTAACTTGATCACCCTAATGATGTCATCTAAGGAGGATGGGCGAACCGCTATCACCGTTAACCCCAGTCTGCTAAGTTTCTCTACAGTGGGATCCGAAGGCCCCCAATGATAGTATACTACTAAATCTGGGTTTAGCGCCGTAACCTCCTCAGGATCGGGCATCATAGCCTTGCTGATCTTCTGCTTAGCGATAGCCTCAGGTGGATAGTCAGAGTACCTATCAACAGCGATTATTCTGTCACCTAAACCAAGAGCATACAATATTTCAGTGCAAGACGGAGATATCGACACAATCCTATCTGATCTCGTTACAACCACAGTCCTACCCAGATCGTCAACGACGGTGATTTCCTTAGAAGCGTAAGCATCCCCTACAAACCCACTTGTTGCCGCTACCAACACCACACTTAGCAATGTCAATACCATTTTCGTATTCATGGCTGCCAGCGTTGGATGGATTATCCAACCACCGTTATAAAACTTTCCTTTGGCTTTGTTTCTACATATTTCTTAAGAGGTTGAGGAAACGTTTAAGCAATGGAGCGAGAAAAGAGTGAAGGAGTAGTAGGTTATGAGGATCGCTAGTCTATCCCCTGCCGTCACCGAGACTCTTGTGTCGCTGGGCCTAGAGGATGAGATTGTCGGTGTGACCCCTTGGTGTAAAATGTACTTAAACGATGTGGGTAAGAAGATTGTAGGGACATACCGAAGCATTTTATTCGATAGACTCAAAGAGGTTAAACCTGACTTGGTTTTCCT
>Ga0080004_1228705_pt1 | contig 15023 bp, 7 predicted proteins | sample WasSprMetagenome_FD_69207 | JGI IMG/M metagenome (GOLD analysis project Ga0080004, IMG submission 69207) | Sulfidic aquatic microbial communities from Washburn Spring, Yellowstone National Park, USA - WS (SPADES assembly) (version 2) | ecosystem: Environmental > Aquatic > Thermal springs > Hot... | reverse complement strand
TGGAATGTATATACTGTCTTCTTCAAGATTTTCAATTTCTTCTTTTAGTGAAAGATAGAGCATTTTGTTTAGAATTTCTGTGTCGTTTTGCATGTTTTCTGTTCTCCTTTTTTCTTTTTTTTCATTTTTTTACTTTTGTTTTTATATTTATTTCATTTATTTACTAATTGTTTTTATATTATGATTAGGAGCTATTAACAGAAGAAAGATGCTTGTTCTGAAATTTTTTTGCTTTAATATTTCTCTTTAAACAAAAAATTTCTTCGTAGAGGCATTGAGTATCAATGATTTGCGAGGTGTCAAAGATGCAGATCAAGAAGAGACACAGAGATAAAATTTCAGCAGGTTATTTTGTTTTCGGATCGTTGAGTATCAAGAATAAATTGAAAAATACAGGTATTTATTTATGATCTGTATGGCTCAAATGAAGCCTATCGATAGCTATCGATAGAGAATGCAAAAGAGTAGCTGTATTAATAGACATATTAAATGTTTGTTTTGTGTAGGATCTTCTCTACTAATTGCTTCATTCTTTTTGAGATCTAATTTGATTATATTGTAAAAATCTATAGGCTCTAAATCTAAATTAAATATTTTTCATCATTTTAGTGAGATAAAAACCGAACCTTTATACAAGGAATTGTTTATTACAAGATTGAAAGCTGTTATCAAGAGCTTATTTTTGGTCGGTTAAATCTTGAACGCTATTATCTTCCAAATCCGAAAAGACGTCTTTTCCAAGCCTTAAATTAATAGTTCTTTTTATTTTTTCCAGTTCTTCTCTTAAGTTGTTTTTTTCATTTGACTTCAATATTTCAGAAATATCTTCTATAAACTTTTTAATTTCTGTTATATATAGATTTAGATTTATTTCTGATACCTTGTGTATTAACAAATCTAAATAACTTAAAACTAATTCTGGGAACTTGTTAACTATTTCGATTAACGTTTCAAGTACCGAAATATACTCATATGTGATTGAATTAGATAGGTTTATAGTTTCTATAAGATTTTCTAAAGCCCATTTATCATCTAATTTCTTGGAATTCATCCATTCAATAAAATTTTCTAACTCTTTCTGAAAGTCGTTTTTGTTTGATGTGTTTTTTATATGATCCAAACGCCATTTCCATAATTCTTTAAATCTTTGAATAACGTCTCTTGGTATTTCACCCTTCTCTAATTGTTGTCCTGTATACAAAATAAAATCCCCTCTAATATTATCGTTTGCTTTTTCCCAAAATCTTTTAAAAATAGGCTCGTCTAATGAAATTTTTCCCCATCCGTATAGAAATACTAAATGATGTACAAAACCTCTATTGCATTCAGATTCCAAGTCATATTTCATGTTTTCAGAAGCTGTCCTAATAAACTTCTTTATTAGAATATACACCATAACAAATCGTTGCATTATAAGGACATTGTGGTCTTTATTCACCTTTTAGCTTCCTTATGTATTATCCAGCACACTTTTTAAATCTTCTATCTTTCCTATAAAATAATTTTGATATTCTTTAACAACGTCTTTGTTTTTATTATAAAACCTGAATATAACTTCAATCTCTAGTCCATCCTTGTTAAATATTTTTGGACATCCATTTTTATCTTCAAATATTTCTCTATATCCATCTATCTTTCTCAAAGCTTCCATATGTTCTGTTCCGTGTGGGTCTATAAATAGGATTATATATTTATTGTCCTTTTTAAGCCAAAATATAAAGTCAGGTTTAAACTCTCTTACCTTTCTTGATTTGCTATCGTAATATGGGATGTATATTCTGTCTAATGTTTCGTCTAATTTAGAAAAATACCACCAATCGTATTTATCAAAGATGCTTTTATTTTCTTCTAAATCTTGCAAAAATTCATATTCGCTTGGTGTCTTTATTATATGCTTTATGTAGTCTATTTTGTCTTTCTCTGATATTATTACAGGTATATAGTAGTGTTTTTCTAAATTTTTGATGATTAAATCATCTACTTTTTCTTGTGGCTCGATGTTAGCTAAAGCTTTAATTTTTTCTGTATATTCTTTGAGGTCTATTTCCTTTTTTTCAAACTTTTCCATTAGCATCTGTTCTTCTTTTTCTTTGTCTTTAGATTTTTTAACCTTCTCTATCTTTTCCTTTATGGAATTTAGCTTATTCTTTGTAATAGTGATCTGTTTAAAGTGAACAATATCTTTATCTTTATCTAACTCTTTAAAACTATCAAACTCTTTAAACTTAGCACTGAAATAGCTTAGTATGTTTCGTAGTAATATGTCAGGATTTTTTATTATTTTTGATGCACTGTCTATACGAAACAAATTGTTATCTTTCTTTTGTTTATCTGACACTGCTTTCCTTAGTTTTTCTAACACTTTTGGATCTGCATCATACATCCACACTAAAATTTTATCGTCTAACTCTTGCAGGTATGTTTCTATTATCTTGTAATCTTGCTGTGATACTGCGTATTCAGATATTCTGTCTTCTTTTTCAATTAGCATAAGGTTGCTGTCTTTATATGTAGGTATAAGTAAAAGTTTGTCTAACAGTTCTGGATTTATCTCAAACAAATGCCCAATGTTTTCTTCATCTTCTGACTCTTGCTTTAGTGTGTTTACTATTTCTTGTAAGTTATCTGCTTTTGTTCCGTAGATGAATAGAGTTTCTAAAGGAGATACATATTCGTATATTTTCTCCATTAATCCTTTCTCTATTTCTCCGCTATTGTATAGTTTTGTTAATCTTCCTCTTTTGTTTGGCAGTGGCTGTATTCTAACGCCACGTCCAATTGATTGAAGCACAAATTTCTTAGCATCTGTGCCTTTTCCGATGTTTATAAAAAGTATGATGTTTGGTCTGCTACTGTCCCATCCTTCGTAGAAAGCTCTTGATCCCATTAAGATATTTATATCTTGGTCTTGGTTTAAGTTTTTGAAAACGCTTTCGTTATTAAACGTTTCTATTATTTCGTAGCCGTCTAATTTTTCTTTTATCCATTTAGATATATCTCCTATTTTCATTAGTGCAAATGGTTTATCGGATGAAGTAAGCTTAAAAACAAGCTCTTGATTGTTGGATGGTATTTTTATTACTTCTATCTTCCCAAAGCTTTGTGCGTTAAACACTTGATAGAGAATATCTTTTTCTGTGATTGGTTTTATGTTTTCTATTAGTATTTCCCTATCAGGCAAGTTAATGTCTTCAAATTCTAATTTAGAGTTTTCATCGTTTATTTCCTTTATTAATTCATCCTTGGCAATTTCTAAAAGATTTTTGTCAAGGTTGCCATTGGCTATCTTTGATATTTCTCTAAAGAATAGTTCCAAGTCTGAATCTTCTGTTGAAACAGAGTTTACCAAGGTAAGTAGTAGTGGTTTGTGATACAGTTTTTGGTCTGCATGTATTATTTTTTCATAGTGCTTATTAATAGCTGACAGCAGAACAAAGATTTTTAAAAGTATTTTTTGTTTTTCATATTCAAGGGAGGCATCTTTTTTACCAAGATTTGATATATCTTGCTTTGATACTAAAATATGTTTTCCATACTCATTTTTTATAAACTGGGCAAGGTTAAAGTTATATACACAGGTGATGTAATCTATCATATCTGTAAATGTAGCTGAAAAGTTAAACATAAAGCCATTTCTGCTTAGCAGAGTATAAATAGCCTGTCTTTTGCTATCTCCTCTGTCTCCTTTGTGTGCTTCATCTAAGATTAAATACCAATTTCCGTTGTTGTCATAGCTTCTAAAGTCTAATATTTTCTCTTTTCTTTCATCTGATAATAGGTCGCTTCTGTAATAGTAAACGTTTATTCCTTGGTTTCTAAAAAGTCCTGTTTTTGCTTTTTCATATTCATCTTTCAAGTTATATAGATTTATTCTTTCGTTAATGTCTCTGTATAAGTTAAACTCATCAACGTGTAGTTTAAATTGCTGTATTAAATCTTCTCTGTGTGTTAAAAACATAATGTCTTTTGTTGGTATTAAGCCATTTTTCATTAGTTTGCCTAAGAGTTCAATGAGTTTAACGATGATTAGAGTTTTACCTGAACCTGTCGCCATCCAAAAGCTCATTCTGTTTATGATTTGGTCTAAAGGTAGCTTATTATCTTCTATCTCAAAGTTAAATTCTTTTAAAAGATTAACAGCTTTTTCATTAGTTATTTTTACAGCGGCATCATAGTCTAAGCCATTGTAAACAAATCTTTCAAAGAATTTTTCTTTAATTCCTTCATCTTGCTCGTAGAATAGATGCAGTGCTTTAGTAGCATTCTCGATAGCTTCTTGCTGATATTTAAAAAGTCTTTTCTGCCATGAAAACTGTTCTATGTCGATAGCATAATATTCACTGTCAGTAAGGTTAAAGTCCTTTACTATTCTTTGTAAAAATAATGTTGTTGTATTTTCGCTAATTGTCTTTTTTCTTGATGTTTTTGTTGCCATTGTTTACTCCCACCAAATCAATGGTTTTATGAGTTTATAGTCTAAATCTTTTATATTTACTTTGCTACCATCTTCAAATTCTACCTCATCCTCTTTTATCTTCCTTATCCATTTTCCTGTTAGGTTTGATAATGTCTCTGCAATATCTATGTTTGGATAGAGTTTGTTTAAATCTACCTTTACTTTTCTGTTTTCATAATCTATCTCTAATGCTCTAAGCATCTTTTCATCTTTCATAAATATATACTGTTCGTATGGAGTTTTATCTCCAACGATAAACATATAATGATTTTCGTAAACAGTGTTAGCAAGTGTTTCTTCGTATTGTTCAAGTTCGTAGTATTTGAAAAATCCACCGGCATTTTTTTCATTGTATTTTTCTTTAACATCCTTTTCTTTTGAAATCCCTGATTTATCGTATGCTAAAACCTTTTTCATCCTTGGAAGTATAACAGTGTAAAAATGTTCTCCCATCTCTATACCTATCCATTTTCTTTTTAGTTTGTGTGCTACAGCTATTGTAGTTCCGCTACCTGAAAAGAAATCCATCACTAAATCATTTTCGTTGGATGTGGATTGTATGACACGTTTTAAAAGGATTTCAGAGTTTTCGGTTGGGAAACCCCAGTTAGATGTATAACCAGATATGTCTGTCCAATTACTATCCATTTGCTTATCTTCTGTAGGTGGTAGTAAATATTCAATTCTAACTTCCTTCAAGTTTCCACATATCGGACAGCCTTTCCATTCTCCAGATGTGTGTATATAACCACATTTTTTACACTTTATTCTAATCCTTCCTTCTAACTCCATCTGTTTAATTTTTTCTTGACTAAAAGTCCAGTGCCTACCCTCTGGTGGTTCAAAAAGAAAGCCAAATATGTATAAAGATTGTCCCTGCCCTTGTGAGTCCATACTGTGCCATCTTTCAGATTTTTTCACTTCTAACTTTATAAGTATCGGTTTGAAATATGCATTTTCGGTTTTTGCATAGAAAAAAAGTGAGTCCGTAGCAGTATTGAATCTTTTAACCTTAGGGTCTTGCTTGCTTACTCTATTTACTACTATCTCATTCCTAAAATTCTCCTTTCCGAAAATCTCATCCATTACACATCTAACAATCCAGTTTCCATTATAATCACATCTAACAAAAATACTTCCTTTCTCATTTAGCCAATCCTTTGCCAATCTTAATCTATTTTCAAGAAGAGTAGCCCAAGTTGAGTCTTTGTAGTTAGTTCTATAAAGAAATTGGTCTGAAGATTCCAAGTTAAACGGTGGATCAATATAGATAGTTTGCACTTTCTCTTTAAACTTTGGTAGTAATGTATTTAAAGCTTGATAGTTTTCACTTTTTATAAGCCAACCGTCTAAAGCACTGTCTAAATCGTCAAATAAGCTTAAAATCTCTATCTCTAAATCTTTAAAGTATTTAGTGTCTATAGGTAAAAACTTATATCTATCTGTTAAATGTTCTCCTGTTAAATCAGATTTAACTACGTTTTCTATACTAAAATTATCGTCAACAATCCCAAGCTCTTTCCATTCTTCTATTTGTTTTTCTATATTTTTATGAGTTAAAAGCTTTCGAATGACTTCTATGCCTGTTTCTCCAAACTTTTCCAATCTATCTAATGTTATTACATAGTTTGAGTTTTTTACAAACTTCGGCTTGTTCCATATTTTCACAAGCTCATCTTCAAATTGACTTACAAAATCTATTATCTTAAAAGCTATATCTTTTAGTATTTGTAGCTGATTGACTCTATCTGGCGTCCATTCTTTACCACCTTCCCAAAAATATTGATAACTCCATAGTTTAAATTGTTCTTGCAAGAAAGCCTTGGCATTTTTGTTGATAAAGAAATCTACCTCTGATTGCTTTTCAAATATCCTAAAAGCTCTTTCTAAATCTTCTTCTTTTATGTTTTTTATCTTCTTTCTTATTGCTTTTAATATTTCATCCGTCTTTGTAGCTCCATTACCTTCCTTATAATGCACTTTAAACACTATTGTTTTATCTTCTTTTATTTCTTTAAGCTCATACATCAAAATTCTTTTTTCATTGTTCTTTTTGTTTTCTATCTCTGATGCATCAAAATAAAACTTCAAATCATCAAACTCTACAGGCATGCTTCTAAAAATTCTGTCTGTCTTGATGTAGTAAAGCATTCTTGTTTTCCAAAACAATACAACATCTTTATCATCTGTATAGATTTTTTCATAGACGTTGTTGTGAAAAGGTGTAGATTTAAAGTAAATAGCTCCGCTTTCTGTAAAGTATCTGCTAAAAAATGAATAAAGCTTATCAAAAAGCTCATCTCTAAATGAAGGATATTTCTTCAAAGCTTCTTCTATATCTTTCTTAAGCAACTCTTCTATTTTTTCATAATACTTTGATTTGATTTTCATTAAGTTAATAAATCCACCTTGCCCTTCTACTTTTGCTCCGATAAATACATCTTTAAGAGTTTTATAGAAAAGTTTTTCTCTGCTCATGCTTTTTGACTCCTGTTATGTGATTTGTAATATAACAATTATACTTTAAGGATATTGTGTTTATAACAGAAATATTCAAAATATCTAAATACTTGAATAGCTAAATATTTAGACAATTAAATATCTAAATAGTTAAATATGAAAATATTCATGTTGCAAATAGCTAAAGTTGTTTTTCACTTTTATTTTTATATATTTTCTTTGTTTACTATTGGTTAAAGTATGGAAAGAAAAGATATAGAATAGAATCTTTATTTGGTAATATAAAGAACAAAGCAAATTCAGTGTTTAAAGTTAAAAGAGAAGATATAGCTAAGAAGTTAGCTATTGCTTGGGCTATTCTTTGGAATTTCTGCATGATTTTAATTTATGTATTTTTGTTTATCATATCAGTCTTAATATTTAGAAGATTTTTTTAATTTTTGGAACAGGCTATAGATTGGTCTTGACAAGTGAGTAAATTTTCACCCAGCTAATATACTGCCAGCAGAGTTTTGATATATAAGGCTTCTACAAGGGATATTTTTTATCTTTTACTTTTTTATCTTTGACTTTTGTTTTTACACTTTTCTACTTTTGTTTTTTTATTTGATATTTTCTATATTTTTTTGAATAGAAAGCATGCATTTTTTGATTTATTTTTACTCGTTGTCATAAAGCTTTCGAAAGCTTTAAAGTGCGTTCCATTGTAGAGTTCCTCACTAATTGTTTTTATTTTACTTTTCACTTATTCTGCAAAAGTTCCTACATTCAGAGTCTCTGCCGATTGCTCCTTCTCTCTCTGTTCTTTCTACATTTCCATTTTTTTCACTTTAGTTTTTTCTTTTATCTTATTTTTCTACCAATTTTTTATGGTTCCATCCACAGAAAAAATTGCTGGATCCACAAAAAAACTGTGGATATCCACAGAAAAATTGACTACATCCACAGGTGCAAGAATGAGTTTAAATAATTGATAAATAAGTCTTTTTGGTTACATCCACAGATCCACAGCTGGTATATATATATTATTTATATGTATGTGGATGTGGATATGTGGATGGAGATTTTTGAAAGTTTCTTTCTTAAAGACAAAAAAATTCAAAAAAATATATGCCTGGTGTGGATAACTGGGAAGGACTTTTATCTTTTGATTTTAAAAGGCATGGGCTGTTTGGAAAGACTGTGAACAGGCTTTAATATGCTTTTTTATCACTTTTCCAGTCTACTTCTTTTTTAAAAAAAATGAGTTATAATAGGGGTGACTGTCACAGGTGCCCCAACACCCGTGACAGCTAATAGGATTGTAGAGGGTATATATGTTCGCAACAAATACAATTCCATTGTATCTAATTCTCTGCATTTTGTCAAATATATATATGCACCTGAGTATTTCTAGTAATTATTACAATACACTGCTTTATCGTCAAACCATTCAAGCCTATCAAATAAATCTATTTTTAAATCTTTTGGAGGTATTGCCATGAAAAAATCCTTCCAGCTTTATGTCTTCATGCTACCTGAGCTCTCATGGCGTTGTTTAAGGAGCTTAAAGAAATTTCAGCTACTAAATAAATCGGAGGTTTAAAAATGCTTAACACTAAAATCTATGAAGCTTCAAAAATGCCTTATGACGAAGATGCAGAAAGAGCAATCCTTGGAAGTTTAATCGTTTATCCCGAAATCATTGACTCGGTCCTTAACAAGCTGAAAATTGATGATTTTTATCTTCAAAAACATAAGGTCATTTACGAAACCATTATTGATTTATTCAGCCAAGGTAAACCTTTAGAAATAATAATCTTAAAAGACGAATTATCAAGAAGAGGAAAATTAGAATTCGTAGGTGGAATAAGCTATTTATACCAAATTTCAGAAGAAGGTGTTCCCCCTGACACAGCATTTCAAATTGTTGATATTATCAAAGAAAAATCCATTTTAAGGTCTTTAATAGAATCCGCACAAAATATAATTGCTAAAGCAACAAGTAAAGATCCAGATGTTAACGAGTTGCTAGAAGAGGCAGGAAGCACCATCTTCCAAATAATGGAAAATAAAGAAGCAAGAGATGGATATAGCATCGATCAATACAGCTTTGGGGAGCAGTTAAAAAAATCCTTGAAGATAATTAACGAACTTGCAAAAAAGGAAACATTAGTCACAGGTTTACCAACAGGATTTCATGATTTAGATATGTTAACCACTGGATTTCATCCTGGTGATTTAATCGTAATTGCAGCAAGAACTGGTATGGGAAAAACAAGCTTAGCGTTATCAATTTTACATCATTTATCTATTGTTAACGAAATTCCAGCTGTATTTTTCTCACTAGAAATGTCTGGACATCAGATCACCATAAGACTTCTCAGCAAAGAATCTAAAATTCCACTTAAAAAAATAATATCTGGATTTTTAAGCGAAAGTGAGATCGAGAAATTAACAAAAGATGCACTAAAAATAATGAATGCACCATTGCACATAGTTGATGTTCCATCTTTATCTATCTTGGATTTAAAAGCAAAGGCAAGAAAGTTTAAAAAAGAAAAAGATATCAAGATAATTGTTGTTGATTATCTTCAGCTGCTACGCTTGCACAGAAAAGTAGAAAATAGACAGGTCGAAGTAGCTGAAATATCAAGAGAGCTAAAGTCTTTAGCAAAAGAGCTTGGAATTCCAGTCGTAGCTTTGGCACAACTTTCAAGACAAACAGAAATGCGAGCAGACAAAATACCACAGCTTTCAGATTTAAGAGAATCTGGTAGTATTGAACAGGATGCAGACCTTGTTTTATTTATACATAGACCTGCGTATTATAAGGATAAAAAAGATATTTCACCTGAAGAGAAAAAACAGGCAGAGCTAATAATTGCAAAACATAGAAACGGCGAGACCGGTAAAGTTCTTTTAGAATTCATAGGTGAAACAACTGAATTTAGAAATATACAAGCATCGAGCGTTATAAGTATTGAAAGAATTCAGTCAGCAGTTTGTGATTATTACAAAATTGATAAAGATAAACTACTCGAAAGTAAAGATAAACAAGCTGTAGTTGCAAGACAGGTAGCAATGTATTTATCAAAAAAGCTAACTAATAAATCGCTATCTTCAATAGCAAGATCTTTTAATAAAAAAGACCATACAACAATTTTAAACGCTGTTCAAAAGGTTGAAAAAGAACAAGAACTAAAGAAAGTTGCAGAACAAATCAAAAGCAAATTAATTAATAAACAAGAAACTACATCTTACTTCTTTACAGAAAGAGCTACAGCGGCTAATATAGCCGATGCTGCAGCTGATGACGACGCAGTTGATTTATAAACTAAATAACAAAAAAACCATGATTAACTCTACCTGGCTGTTAGTGAGCCAGGGCTTTTTTTACTTAATGCTGTAATAATAAGTTTTTTCATTATACATTATACACTGCTTTTACCTGTCTTTCTAACCTACACAGTTCAGATGTAAACAGTTAAATTTCAACTCAAAAATAAATTCGCAAAAATCTTATTCAATTGCCAATGCATAAAACATTATACCAAATTTTAGAAAGTTTCTTTAGAAAATAACCTTATTCATCATAGGTAGGCTAATAATCCGTTAGTTCTTCATATTCAATTGCTAAAAAAATTATAAATTAGTATAATACGTTTTAGAAAAAAATTATCGTTAAGTGTGCATCTATTATAGGGACTTGTTTTTTCTATTCTATCGCATTTTCAAAAAATCAAATCATTATAAAAATCACGATTTTATAATGCTTTTCTGCTGACTACATAAGAAAAAAATCTACTTTTTTAATGATTATACCTTGTCTTTTTTATTAATAAAATCATTATCAAAAACTTAATTAAAAAATTAATAATTATTAAATAATTAATATAACAGCTATTAAAAAATTAATAATGATTTTGAAAGTTAGCCAGACATATTATAATCCATTCTTTTGGATCATGTATTTCTCATATCTTCTATTGTAAGTCTGATAGGTTTTTGACAAGTAATGTAATTGCTGATATACGAAAATCCGATAAAACTTGTAAATTTAAGCCACATAAAGTTAACATCTTGATATATAAAGATTTGAAAGTATAGATGACTGGAAAAGGTTGATGTTTCTTGATTTTTCAGATAGTTAAGTTTTATATAGTTCTTTTCCTGTGCATAAAGTAGCAAGTTTTTTGTCTTTCTGAAAGAACCGCTGAAATTAATAAAAGATTTTATAAAAGGTCCCACTGGAAAGGGGACCCAAGGGTTTTATCTCATTGCTATTCTATAGTGTTAGGAGATGCTGGGTTCTATACCATTCACTAAGTAGACTTTTTTCGTTTTGGTACTAATTACAAGGAGCTAAGTCTTATCGTCGTTGCTTCTTCTTAGATTGGCGGTCTTTAGAATTAGAAGGATTTTGCTCGGTCTTTTTGTCAGAACTGCTAATTGCCGCCAAATCAGCAGTTAATCGTGCAACAAAGCCATCTTTTAGTCCGCCTGTATGCCTTGGTTGCGCCCCACCAGCAGTTTTAGGAAAGTTGTAGGAAGAAGTCTCTCCTGCTACGTAGACATCGCCTGTTTTAGTGTGAATGGCAAGAGCGTTAACTGAATCTCCGCCGTCTTCACCTAAGTAAGTAGACTGGATTATTTGAGTAAGGTCCGAGTTTAGTCTTGATATGAAGGCGTCATGGCAGAATTCTTTAGTTTTATCTCCACAGCTTCCCTGCAGCCCACCAGTTGTGTTAAGAAAGTTTGTAGAAAGAGTCTCTCCTGCCACATATACATCGCCTTTTTCAGGGTGAATGGCTAGGTCTCTGCACCAATCATTACTACTTCCCCCCAGATAAGTAGACTGGATTATTTTTGTAAGGTCTGAGTTTAGTCTTGCTACATACACGTCATCACCCCCTCTATAACTCTCCTGAGCCCCTCCAGCGATATTAGGAAGGTTAGTGGAATTAGTATGCCCTGCAACATATACATCACCTGTTATAGGATGGATTGCAAGTTTTCTGCACCAATCATCACCACTTCCGCCTATATAAGTAGACTGGATTATTTGGGTAAGGTCTGGGTTTAGTCTTGATATAAAAACGTCAATATCTCCACCACCATAATTTACTTGCGCCCCATAAGCAGTTTTAGGAAAGAATGTGGAGGAGGTCTGTCCTGCAACATAGATATCACCTGTTTTAGGGTGAATAGCAAGAGCACTGGCCGAATCTCCTTCGTATCCACCTAAGTATGTAGACTGGATTATTTGAGTAAGGTCCGAGTTTAGTCTTGATATGAAGGCGTCATATCCTTTATTCCTTTCCTGCGCTCCTCCAGCAGTTCTAGGAAAATTAGCAGAAATGGTAGTTCCTGCTACGTAGACATCTCCGGTAGTAGGGTGAATGGCAAGAGCATTGGCTAAATCTATACCACTTCCGCCTATATAAGTAGACTGGATTATTTGGGTAAGGTCTGGGTTTAATCTTGCTACAAAACCATCAGAATCTCCACCACCATGTCTTGTTTGTGCTCCAGCAGCAGTATTAGGAATGTCAGTAGAATAAGTCTGTCCTGCAACATAGATATCACCTGTTTTAGGGTGAATGGCAAGAGTGTATATGGCATTAGTACCACTTCCCCCCAGATAAGTAGACTGGATTATTTTGGTAAGATCTGAGTTTAGTCTTGCTACAAAACCATCTCTACCACCGCCCCCATAGTATGCCTGCGCTCCGCCAGAAGTTTTTGGGAAGTCAAGGGACATAGTATCCCCTGCCACATAGATATCACCTGTTTTAGGGTGAATAGCAATAGCATTAGCTGAGTCTAAACCGTTCCCTCCCAAATAAGTAGCCTGCAAAATTGGGTCTATCACAATAGGCAAGTTTGGGTCTGCTTTGGCTACTTCAAAGCTGTAGCGGTTTTTGCCAATTAGCTTGTAAGAGACATCTACTGGAAGCTTTTTGCCATCCTTTTCCTGCCATGCTATGGGCTTAGATAGCTTTAAATCTCCTAAACCAGTTTTGATGATTATCTCTCCATCTTTAGAAAGCTTTAAACCTTTTGCACCATTTAGCTGTACTTGAATTTTAGAAGGGTCAGCACCGGGTTTGACGTAAAAAAGTTTCTCCACTGTCTTTTGATTAGCTTTCAGTTTTACTTCTATTCCAGACCATACTTCACCTAAAGAAACATACCTATAAGTAGAAAGCCCAGATTTGTGCTTGGAAGGGTCGTTGCCTATAAAGTAGCTTATCTTTGTTCCAAGCTCATCTTCTCCCTTTATATCTTGAACCTTACCATTTACCCATCGTTCAGAAATTACCCAACTTTTGGAAGGGCATGCTTTGGTTTTTGTTGTTTTTTCTTTACACTCTTCTTGCTTGACTGCTTCATGCAAAAGTTCACCATCCTTAGTTACCCATGTAGTGCCAAAATATCCTGGAGCAGAAAAGAGAGCCCTTTGGTTCCACTGTCCTTCGTTTTTTACCCATCCACGCTCTAAAGTAGCAAACTTAGTAGAAACAGCTTCTTTAGAAGGCATTGAAGGAGCAGATGAAGGATTTGCCTTTGCTATGCTTCTCAAAGCAGTTGATTGACTGCCGGCAAACCAAACTAAAAATGGCAGGCCTACAATCAGTGCGAGGATTAAAAAAACTCTCTTTGTCATGATAACCTCCAAAAAAAGTAATATTTAACTGCTTCATCCAACGATAAAGAATTACAAAATATTTTTTTCTACCACATTTTTTATAGTTTTTTAACCAAATTATATACTATCTAACAATATCTTGTATAGGTCATTTATAAGTCATGCCGGTTTTGGGAAACCTCAGATTAGCTTGAATATCTCACAGAAAAAAACTTTATTCAATCATCAAATCAAAAATTAGATATTTAGCTATTTAAATATCTAAACAATTAAATAGTTAAGTAGTTAAATAGTTAAATAATTGTGTCAGTTTAGCTAAAATGATATAAGATTTGTTTGTCTTGAGACTATAAAGCAGAAAGCTTTTCTCTTTTAAAAAGCTCATAAAAACACTGTAAAAAACTTTGAATATTTTTGGATAGAGATTTTAAAGTTTTGTGTATGATTGAGACCCCCACCAGCTGGTAGGGGTAGGATGATTATTTAGATTTATCTAACTGTTTTATTGCTCTTAAAGCAACTTCTGCACCAAACTTGTCTCCTACAGCTTTGTAATCGTTATACGCATTGGTGTAATATTCTTTTGCTTTTTTCTTATCTCCTTTCTTCTCATAAATTTCTCCAAGTCCCATGTAAGCACCTGCTTCTATGTTTTTATTTCCTATCTTTTTAGCACCTTCGAGAGCTTCAAGATAATATTTTTCTGCGTTTTTGTAATCCTTCAATTTCGTATAAAGGTTGCCAATTGAATTTTTTGCTGAATAAACATCCTCATAGTCTCCGTGCTTTTCGTATATTTTGATTGCTTCTTTATAGCATTTGATAAGCGTCTTAGCATCGCCGGTGCGATAAGCAGCCCAACACTCTTCGTTCATGTCTTCAGGGGAAAAATCAGGATCCCAAGCATAAGCCATACCGCTGACTGCTAAAACACCAGCCAAAGCTAAAGACCCTAAAAGTTTTTTCATAAATTTTCCCTCCTGTTATCAAATTATCTCTGTTGTTTTTTTATAACCCTTTCCCTATTTTTTCTATCAAGCTTACAGATAATATCGTTTTTGTTATAGATAATAGAATAACCAAAATTTCAATATAAATCAAATACTTTAATTCCTATGGAAATGCTTGAGAGTTTTTCCTATAGATGACTTTTTAATTTATAATTTTTTATCAAGTTGCAACTTTGAGTTAAATTATCTTTCTCTTACCACAAACCTTGAAATAGAACTCACTTCCAAATTAAACATATAAATTGCAAACATCAATGCTATAAAGTCTCTTAGTGTTTTTATTCTAAATGTGCCTTTTTCTATTTCTACTTTTACTCTCATTGCTTCTTTCTCATAATCTACTGCTTTAACAAGAGTGATTTTCATTTCTTTTTTAACCATCTCTTCAAACTCAGCCTTTGTTATTCTTTTTGGACTTGTAGATTTTGGCTTTTTTAGTTTTTCTTTTAGTCCGATTGACAATAAA
>Ga0080004_1166812_pt1 | contig 15024 bp, 16 predicted proteins | sample WasSprMetagenome_FD_69207 | JGI IMG/M metagenome (GOLD analysis project Ga0080004, IMG submission 69207) | Sulfidic aquatic microbial communities from Washburn Spring, Yellowstone National Park, USA - WS (SPADES assembly) (version 2) | ecosystem: Environmental > Aquatic > Thermal springs > Hot... | reverse complement strand
CCATTTACAACTCTTGTTATTTCTCTATATTCAATTTTCTTCAACTCTTCCAAAACCGCTTTCGAAGTTTCTTTTACATATAGAAGCTGAAAAATATCATAAAACGAAACTTCAGCAATTCTCAACAATTTAGAAACTTGCTCAAAAGTGTTTGGAGTCGAGTTTCTAAAACCTGCAGAGTCGTCAACAATGCCAAAAAGCAAAAGCATTGCATCATTTTTCTCGATATTAACTTTAAGCTCTTTTAAAATTTCAAAAACAATGCTAGAAGAAGAATTGAAGTTTGTTTCATTAAACAACAATCCTTCGATCATATCTTCTCTTTCTTGATGATGGTCGATTACTATTTTATTTTTATTTTTAAGGATTTCTGCGAACTTTGCTGGAAAAAGTGAATAAGAATTTGCATCAATAACAACAAAGCTCTCTTCTTTTATTTCTTCTCCATTCCAGATAATTGGTTTTTTTCCGAACATTTCTAAAAGCTTTAAAGCTCTCGAAGCGGGAGTATCCGGAGCAATAACTTTAAAACCGAAATATTTTGCAAGAACATAAGAACTAGAACAAGCATCTATATCGCCACGAGAATGAAAAGTAACAACAGCATTGTTTAGCCTTTTCAATTCTTCTACAAGCTTTTTAATTTGCATAAAAAATTTTATCAAAAATAAATTAAATATTTACTACTCTTTAGGTTGATTAGTTGAATATTTATGGTGGATTATAATTTTGAACAAAAGTTACATTGTAGATAGTTCCATGCAAATTATTACCGCTATAATCTTTTGCATCTCCGTTGAGAGGCCACCAAGCAACTAAGTTTTGAAGCCTAACTGGAGCACCACCAAGACCTTGCTGATAAAGGTATTGGATTTCTTGTGGAGTTAAAGCAGTATTGTAGATTTGGACGTTGGCGATCGAACCATTTGCCCTAATACCAATTGTTATAGGAGAGGTTGTTGAGATAAGATTTGCAGAAGATTCTGTAACATTCCTACGATTTATTAATTGACCATTGATATATAAAGTAGCAACACGTGAAATGCCATCAAAAGTTGCCACTATCTGGTTCCACTTGTTCCATCTATTTGAGTAACTTCCAATTCCATATACCACTCTCGTATAATTAACAGTGAGGTAAGGACCATTCCACCATTTGCTTCCATCCAAAATTAATCCATAAGACGCTGTTTTATCGATTAGAACTATATTATTTGCCCCAACATCTGCCACCTTTACAAATACCGATACCGTAATTTGAGTGGCCGGATTTAAATTAGGTGAATTGGGAATACTCAAATAGCTATTAATTCCATTAAAGCTTGCAACATACATAGGCAAATAACCGCAGGTTCCTTGCAAAGAAACATAATCTGTTGTGCCTGGTCCATTTGGCCTAAATACAAAGCAAGAGCCAGGAGGAGCTCTCGGTAAAAAGTTTTTTGGATTCATTATTCCTAAGCTATAAAGAACACCCAAAGCTAAAGCAATAATCAAAATAGCCCAGCCGTAAGTCATTAAATATTCCATTGCGGCTTGGGATTTAATTTTTATCTTGTTAAATAGAGAATCTTTCTCTTCATTCTCCTCTTTTATTACTTCTTTAACTTTATTTTTCACAATATTCTTTGGAAAAAAATTTAAAAAAACTTTTGCCTTATTGATGCAGTATAGTAAATTAAATAGAAAATCTAAATTTTGCACTATAAATTTTGTTTTACAAAAATACTGGCTTCTTTACTTCAAATGAATTTAAATTATAAAACGAAATTATAGCAAGATCCTTATCTTCCTTGTATTAGAAAACTTTTTATCCTTTGCTTTCTTTCTGAATTTTTTCTCTAAGCTCTTTTTCCATTTGGAGAAGCTTTTCATTTCTTTTCTTTAGCATTTCAAGCCTTAAGCTTAGCTCTTCCTTTTTTTCGTTTATTTCTTTCCTAGCTTCTTCTTTCGTAGTTTCTATTAGCAATGAGCCTACCAGCTTGTATAGCTTTCCACTACTTTTTTCCATTTCTTTTAGAGCTTCTTCATACTCTGCTAATGCTTGCTGAATTGCTGAACTTTGAATAGCTATGCTTTCCAATTCCTGCTGGATACTTTGATACTTTTTTAAATCTTCTTCAGCCATACAAAAACCCCCTTATGCTTTGTATTAAATTATAATCGTTTATTAAAGAATTTTTCGCTATTTCAACATCTTTTTCTTTCCCTTTTATAATAAACTTTACTTTTTTTCCTTCTAAAACCTTGTTTATCTTTACTCTTTTCATTTCTTTTATTTTAATTTCTTTCAAAAAATTCCTGGCTAACTTTTCATTTAAAAAAGTAAATGAAATTTCTTTTTCTTTCATTTTTCAGATTTTCTTTTTTCCGACTTCTTTTATAACTTCCGCAAATTGGGTTATTCTTTTTTTAAGAGTGTCTTTTTTCTGCCCTTGGATGGCTGTTCCTATTTGTACGATATCAGCACCACTTTCTAGCACCTCTTTAAGTTCATTTTTTGTCGTTACACCACCGCCTATGATTAATGGAATAGTTATTGTTTGTTTAACTGTTTTTATTACTTCATTTGGGATATGGCCATATCCAAAATCCTTTGGGCCAGAACCGGTATCCATTAGTATAAATCTATTTCCTAAGAATTCACCACCTAAAGCTAATGCTGCCGCAAGTTTTGGTCTTTCTCTTGGAAGGAGGTTTGCATCGCCAACCCAACCTGCAGAACCTCCTGGAGTAACAAGAATATAACCTACTGGTATCGGCTCTATTCCTAGTCTCTTAACTACCGGTGCCGCAAGAGCTTGTGCTGTAGAAATCCAGTATGGGTTTCTTGAATTTAAAAGAATCATAAAATACATCGCATCAGCAAACCTAGAAACAGTTCCTATATTGCCTGGGAAAAGGATCAATGGAACATCTATCTGCTCTTTTATTTTTTTAAGTACAAAATCAAGTTCTTCGCCTTGGACTCCTACACTCCCTCCAACTAAAATAGCATCAGCTCCATTTTCACTTGCAATGGCTGCTGTTTCTACAGCTTCATCTTCGCTTTTATAGTCTATAGGATCTATTAAAGTAAAAAGCATAGCCCCTTTTGTGGAAAGTACTTCATATATATACTTCTCAACTTTTCCAGGTTTCATAAATAAATTTTAAAAATAAGAAATATAAAGCTCACGTTTGTGATACGAAAAAGTTAAAAAATGCAAAAGAAAAAGAAAAGATATGTTTAATGAAATATTGGATTCATTAATTAGATTACTCCCACAAGTTAAACCTCCAGAAAAACCTTTAAATATAAAACAAAAGCTCATGTTTACTGGAGTTGTGGTTCTTCTTTACTTCTTTTTGTATAATGTTTATGCAATTGGAGTAGTAAAAATTACAACAGAACAAAATGAGCTACTCTCTATTTTATTCGCATCTAAAATGGGTAGCATTATAACAGTTGGAATTGCTCCAATAATATTGGCAAGCATCTTCTTTCAACTTCTTACAGGTAGTGGATTAGTTGAAATTGATATAAATGATATTTCCCAAAGGGCCAGGTATCAAGGGGCTCAAAAGCTTTTGGCTTTTATAATTGCTTTATTACAAAGTTTGCTCTATGCCACATCTGGCTACGTAACAGTGCTTAGAGGCTTTGAATTTTTTGTTGCTTTTCAATTCTTTGTTGGAGCAGTAATCTTGATGCTTCTTGATGAAGCAGTAGCAAAATATGGAATAGGTAGTGGAATAAGTTTGTTTATTGCTTGTGGGGTAGCATTCTCATTAGTTGGTGGGTTCTTTAGGTTCATACTTCCAAGTACAATAAATTATATTTTACAGTCAAACTTTACTCAAGCAGCTTATACTTTGTTACCTTTATTCTTCTCAATTTTAGTTATAGTAGTGTCTGTATATGCTTACAAAATAAAAGTCGAAGTTCCGATTTCTTTTCAACTTGCAAGAGGATATGGAGGAAGATTTCCAATTCCTTTACTCTATGTAAGTAACCTTCCAGTAATCTTAACCTCCTCTCTTATCTTTTTGCTTTCTTCTTGGTTCATGGTGTTTGCAAACTCTACTGGAATAATTGGTGAGATCACCAAATTTTTTGCGTATTATACTAATGAAGGTGGAAGATTACTACTTTCTGGAGGTTTACTTTATTTAATCTCACCAAACTTTCCAGTACCTTATTTTATAGGTTACGACTCTTATCTAAACTTTTTCTTAAAGGGAAGTTCATATTGGTATTTTGGGAATAGCTATATTAAAATTCCTGAATGGGTGCATGTGTTTGTTTATTTGATCTCAACAACGTTATTGTGTGCATTATTTGGTTTGCTTTGGATTCAAACTACAGGGCAAAACCCAGAAGAAGTTGCAAAACAAATGCATGAAATCGGTTGGCAAATCCCAGGTTATAGAAGGGACCCGAGAGTAATTCAAAAAATATTAGAAAATTACATTCCAGTGATAACAATTTTAGGGAGTATGTTTGTTGGTCTTCTTGCTGGTATAGCTACTTTAACAGGAGCTCTTGGAACAGGAATGGGTCTTTTACTGTTGGTTGGAATAATAAATGACTTCTCACAAAGATTAAAAGCAGAAGGCTTCTTCGAGCTTTACCCAAGTATAACAAAACTCATTAAATAAATTTTTTATTTTTAAAACCTTAAAAAAATAAATGACAAAACTAAAAAGAAGCCTTAATCTCCTTGAAGTCACTTCAATTGGAATCGCAAACATAATCGGTGCCGGTATATTTGTTTTAAGTGGAGTTGCTGCCGGGTTGGCTGGGCCATCTGTTATACTTTCCTTTCTTGTTGCTGGCTTTGTTGCTTTGGTTACCGCTTTTTCATCAGCTGAGTTATCCTCTTTTATTACAAAAACTGGTGCTTCTTATGCTTTTACAAAAGAAGCTTTTGGGGACTTTTGGGCTTTTTTGGTTGGATGGTTTGTATATTTTGATGAAATTGTTACTGTAGCTGTTCTTTCTGTGAGCGCTGCTGCTTATTTTAACGCTTTATTTGGACTTTCTTCAAATCAAATTTTATTTATCGCTTCTGTTCTCTTTCCACTTGCTTTTACTTTAATTAATTTAATCGGAATAAAAGAAACCGGAATAACAGCGACACTTATGGTTTTTATAAAAATTTTTGCTTTAATTTTAATAATCCTGTTTGGTTGTTTTTATCTTTTCAATCATTTTTCAATAAACAAATTCACTCCTTTCTTTCCGAATGGGATAAAAGGAATGTTAAATGGTGCTGCAATAGTGTTTTTTGCTTTTTTGGGTTTCAATACTGTTTGTATGCTCTCTGAAGAAACAAAAAACCCAGAAAAAACGATTCCTAAAGCTTTATTGATCTCTTTTGGTGTTTCATTTGCGATTTATTTGGCTATAGCTTTTATAGAAGTAGGTGTTAGTGATTGGAGAACTCTAGGGAAAATCTCAGATCCTTTAGCAATGATTGCAAAAACAATCTTTAATAATGAAATTTTTGTTGGTTTTATTTCATTTTCAGCATTGATAGCAATAGGTTCCGTGACTCTTAGTAGTATAGTACGTGGATCAAGAATGGCTTTTGCGATGGGTAGGGATAGGCTTCTTCTAAAAAATTTTTCTCATGTTAATGAAAGATTTAAGACACCAGACTTTTCAATAATTTTTGAAGGAGTTTGTGCAATAATCTTGGCTGGTCTTTTCTATAATAACCTAGATTTCCTTGCTTCGATAGTTAATTTTGGAAGCTTGTATACCTACCTTTTTATTCACCTTTCTTTGATAAAGCTTAGGAAAACAAAGCCAAATGCAAAAAGAAAGTTCAAAACGATTTATCCTTTATTTCCAATAATTGGAGCAATAAGCTGCATTTTGCTTATGCTTTATTTGAGTAATGATGCAAAATTTGCTGCTGCAATTTGGGGGGCTATTGGATTGCTTATTTATCTCTTTATAAAATCCAAAAAATTAAAAAAGGCTAAAAAGAAATAGCAATATGAAAAGCTTGGATAGTGTAATAGAAAGCTTTAGAATTGTTTTAAAAAATCCAAAAATGATGCTCGTATATTTTACTTACTTGCTGTTTATTCTTTTCTTGATTGTTTTTGCTGTGATATTTAGCATAGGAGCTATTCCGATCTCATCAATAACAAGCTATAAAACATTGTTAGAATATTTGGAATCAACTTCTTTTCTTTTAATAATTGCTATTATAGCTTTTTTTGTGATAATTGTGCTTTTTGTTTCCCCAATTTTTACTGGTATGCTTTTAAGCATGGGTATGCAAGCAGTAAAAGGAAAGGTTAGCATTGAAAAAGCATTTAATGAAGCAAAGAAAAAATATTTTTCACTTCTTGGAGTTTCTCTAGTCAATTCAACAATATTTGCTTTTGTTGGGGTACTTTTCTTATTACTTTTATTTTCTCTACGTGGTTTTTCAGCTCTTTTTTCTCTTTTTATTCTATTAATTGGAGCAGTTTTGATTGTAGCGGTGTTTGTTATTCTTGGTATTTTGTTTTATGAAGCTAATACTCTTGTTTTTACAGAGAATAAAAAAGCAATCGAAGCAATAAAAAGAAGCATTTATATAGGAAATAAAAAAGCTCTTTCAATTTTTGCAATTATCTTCTTTTTTGGAGTAATAAATATGGGGATTGGTTTTGTCGTAGCGATCTTACATCTCCCAATTTCTATTTTAGGCTCTCTTCTTCTTGATCTCTTGTTTTACATTTTTATAGAACTTCCAGTAAACTGCTTCACTTCTACCGTTGGTAATATTCTTCCAGTTGTTTTTTATTACAACTATAATCTGAAAAAAATTTGAATTACTTGTTCTTCTCTTTTATAATGCAGGGGGTGGGATTTGAACCCACGAAGGCTCTAAGCCACAAGGTCCTAAGCCTTGCGCGTTAGACCAGGCTCCGCCACCCCTGCGTATAAACTTTTTTGAATTTTTATATATTTATTTTTTCTTCGTTTTATCAAAACAACAAAAAATTATAAATAAGAACAAAACAAAATTATAAATGTGAAAAAATGCCATGGCTTCTAATAATTGGTATTGTTGTAGTAATAGCTCTTGTAATAATCTACTACATAAACCAGATTCAAGTTCTTTCAAATCAAATAGAAAACTCATGGGCACAAATAGAGGTTCAATTGCAAAGAAGGGCTGAGCTAATCCCAAATCTTGTAAATGTTGTAAAAGGTTATGCAAAACACGAAAGAGAAGTTTTTGAAAACGTAACAAAAGCAAGAGCTGCAATGATGCAAGCAACTGGGAGAGCAGAAAAAATTAGAGCAAGTAACCAGCTCTCAACTGCTTTAAAAAGCTTATTTGCAGTTGTAGAAAACTACCCAGAACTTAAAGCAAATCAAAACTTTCTTGCACTTCAAGAGGAGTTAACGAATACAGAAAACAAAATTGCCTATGCAAGGCAGTTTTACAATGATGCTGTGCTTCGCTACAACAACATGATAACTACTATTCCAGGAGTTTGGTTTGCTGGTGGTAGAAAACCAAAAGAATACTTAGAAGCACCAAAAGGAGAAACTGCACCACCAAAAGTTGAATTCTAGCTAAGATTTTATGAAGGTAAATATCTACGAATTCACAGATAAAAACAAAAGGGATTCTTATCTTTTAATTTTATTTTTCTTTTTAGCGCTTATTTTCATTGCTTGGCTAATTGGTGAAATTTTTGCTCCAGACCTCTCCTTGCTTTTAGTAATTTTTGCTTTTTTATACTGCTCTTTTGATACCCTCATTTCTTATTTTTATGGCGATAAGATTGTACTAGCAAGCGTTGGGGCAAGAAAAGCAAATCCACAAAACCCAAAAGAAAAAATGCTTATAGATGTTGTAGAAGAACTAAGCTTGGCTGCAGGAGTAAAAACTCCACAAGTTTACATTATGCCAGGTAGCGACATAAATGCTTTCGCAACTGGTAGAGATCCGGAGCATTCTTCTGTTTGTGTAACTGAGGGCGCTCTTTACAATCTAAATAGAAGTGAGCTTTCAGGAGTTATCGGTCATGAGATTACACATATAAGAAATTATGATGTAAGGATCATGACGCTTATAGCAACACTTATAGGAGTTATAGGTCTGCTTTCATATATGCTAGTAAGAGGCTTAGCATTTGGCGGAGGAAGAAGAAAAGAAGAGGAAGGTGAAGGCTGGTTAATTCTTGTTGCATTTTTAATAGCTTTGCTTACTCCAATTGTTTCAAGAATTGCTCAAGCAATGCTAAGCAGAAGAAGGGAATTTTTAGCTGATATGGGCTCAGCTGACTTAACAAAGAATCCAGAAGGGCTAGCAAGTGCTCTCGAGAAAATAAAGGAAATGAATGAAGGAAAGCTAAATGTTTCAGAATCTGTTAGCCATCTCTTCTTTACTGACCCAAACAAAAGTCCTTTAGATGAGCTATTTGCTACACACCCACCAATAGATGAAAGAATAAAAGTTCTTAGAAGTCTTTAGCCTTAAAGAGTTCAAATAGAAAATAAAATTCTTCAACGCTAAGGATTGGCTTGTTTTCTATTCTATTGCCTTCTTCCAAGCTTACTCTTGGGCAAGAAGTATTGATAAAAGCTTCAACATCAAAATTTGAAATTTCATTAAAGTCAAAAGTATTTGCTACAAGCAAAAATCCTTCTCTTCCAATTTTCTTTAAATCTTCTTTTATCTTCAAAGCCACTTCAAGATTAAACTGCCCAGGTTTTGTACTAACTAGAATTCCAAAAGTCTTTGCTTGTGAAGCAATTGATATTTTTGCATTGCTTATTTTTTTATACTTCTCTCTTAGGTTTGTTATTTCATCAATTTTTCTTTGAAAAGGATCGATAACAAAAAAAGGCTTATTTGTCAAGAGTAGTGCTCCAATTGGATGAAAAAGTCCACCACCAAAATAAACAAAAGCTTCAACATCTTTTTCTATTTTTGTTGCTGCACTTACATCACAACCCAAAATTTGTGCTTCTTTTTTTGTTCTTTCTCCGATTGCTGTAAAAATTTCTTTTCCATTTCTCTTAAATAGCTCTTTTATTTCTTTTAATTGAGAAAGATGCGAAACATTAGTAACTAAACCAATTTTCTTAAATCTTATTTTTTGCGAAGCTTGTGTTATAAGTTGGTTCAGTAGCTCTTTTTCTATTTCTATTTTTGGCTCAACATACTCAACCTTTATTTCTTCTATATCAATAAGCTTTGAATGTCCAAAATGGATTATCTTTTCAGCTTCTACTTTTTTTGCTTCATCTAATGCAATATCACAAGCCCCAAAGCAAGGAGAAGCAGAAATAAAAACCTCGTTCCCTTCTTTTTCTAATTTTCTTGCATAGCTTAATGCTTCTTTTTTTAATCCTTCAGGAAACTGCAGAAGGATTCGCAAGTTGCTCTACCTTTATTTTATATTCGCCAGAAAGTTTTTTTCTTGCTCTTTCTAGGCTTTCTTTTGCTATTTTTTTGAATTTTGAGTAAGTTTCAAGATACATGAGTGGTTGGTCTTTTCTTAATACAGCTGCGGTATAAGTTGGTCTTCCAAAAGCAAGAGACATTCCTTGTGAAAGCCTGTCTGCTCCGGCCATTGTAAGCATTTTATGCTCGCGAACAACGTGATGAGGATAAGTTAAAACTCTAAGATAATAGTTACCCGGGATTGTTTTTTCAAGAAGCTTGTGTGCTGCTTGCCTGGCAGCTTCTAAAGCATTACTTCTAACTCTAATATCTTTTTTTGAAACAAGCTCAAGTCTAAGGTCATAATCCTTTTTTTCAACACCCATCTTAAAAATATGAATAGCCATATGCGGCATTGCTTTTATATAGTTCTTCTTTGGATTTTTCTTTGAATATCTAGCCCAAGGTTGCGAATCTGGATTCCTCATTGTTCTAGCAGGTCTAAGTCCCATAATCTCACTCTTTTTTCTTGTCTTTTTGAAAATAAAAATGTTTTGGTAAAGCTAAGTGAAAGCGGATCCGGTGGGATTTGAACCCACGACCTACTGGTTAAGAGCCAGCCGCTCTACCAAGCTGAGCTACGGATCCACATTTTCTTTTTTGTTTTTTGAATATTTTATTTTTTTCTCTGCTTTGGTTAACTTATTTTATCCTTTCTAATATTATTGCTGGGCAAACTTTTTTTATTGCTCTATTTTTTTCAAGTCTTTTAATAAAATTGTTTAGTTCTTTAATACTCTTAAACACAACTTTTACTAAAATCATATGGTCTCCGGTGGAGGAATATAGCTCCTTTATGTCATCATCTCTCTTCAGCATCTCAAGTACCCTAATAAAATGCTCTGGTTGTGTATCAATACCTATTATTGCTACACTGTTATAGCCTACTTTTTTGTAGTCTACTTCAACAGAGAATCTTATAATACCAAGTTTTAATAAGTTTTTGATCCTTTTTCTTATCGCTGCTTCTGAAACATTAAATTTTCTAGCTATCACTGTAAAATGTTCCCTAGGATTCTTTTCTAACTCCCTTATCAAATCTATGTTCGAAATTCGCACCATAATATTTATAAATTCGAATTTATAAAACTTTTTAGTGAGAAAATGGAAAATGAAAAAGAGGAATACAGATTTCCTTTAATTGGTGAAAAAGCACCGCAATTTAAAGCAAAAACAACAAATGGTGTGATTAACTTTCCAGACGATTATAAAGGTAAATGGGTGGTGTTGTTCAGCCATCCTGCAGATTTTACTCCGGTGTGCACAACAGAGTTCTACTCTTTTCAAAAGAAGTATGAAGAATTCAGGAAATTAAACACCGAATTAATTGGCTTAAGTATCGATCAGGTATTCAGTCATATAAAATGGATCGAATGGATAAAAGAAAAATTAAAAGTAGAGATAGAGTTCCCAATTATAGCAGATGACCTGGGGAGTATAGCAAAGATGTATGGGATGATACATCCAAACAAAGGGACAAATACAGTAAGGGCGGTTTTTATAATAGACCCAAAGGGAGTAATAAGAGCAATATTATACTATCCACAGGAAGTTGGAAGAAATATAGATGAAATACTGCGAGTTGTAAAAGCCTTGCAGGTAGCAGATAACAACAATGTAGCTATACCAGCAAACTGGCCAAAGAATGAATTAATCGGTTCGAAAGTCATTATATCACCAGCAACTAGCAAAAAAGAAGCAAATGAAAGACTGGAGAAAGCAAAGAAAAAGGAAATAGAAGCATATGACTGGTGGTTCTGTTATAAAGAGTTGAAGGAGTAGGTAGTTCTATGGGTTTAGATAATGTAATTAGAAGCGAGGATTGGAAAAGAGAAAAGCATGTGCCAGTAATAGAGGTATTAGAAAAGAAGGAAGGAATTGTTTCAGTAAAAATTACAGTTGGAAAGGAAATTCAGCATCCGAATACAACAGAGCACCATATAAGATTTGTAGAGCTTTACTTCTTGCCAGATGGAGAACATTTTGCATACCACATTGGAAGAACTGAATTTAATTCTCATGGAGAATCAACAAATGGGCCAAATACTAGCACAATATTTACAGAGCCTATTGCTCTCTTTACGTTTAAAACAAACAAAAAAGGCAAACTGATAGCTTTTTCTTATTGTAATATACATGGGCTATGGTCTAACGAAGGAAGATTAGAGTAAAATTTTCTTTTATTTTCTTTTTATACTTTTATCAAACGAGCTTTTGTAAGCTGAATAAGTTTATTTTTTGTAAGAAGAAAAGTGTTTTCAATTCTGCATCCACCAACTCCTTTTACATAAATTCCTGGCTCAATTGTAAAAACCATTCCTTCTTTGAATCTTAATCTTTTTAGCTTTTCAATTTTTCGCTTATTTGCTTTTATTGGTTTCCCAATAATCGGAAGTTGGTGAATTCTGATTCCGACTCCGTGACCAAGAGAATGCTTCATTTCAAAACCCTTGCTTTTTAGAAAACTGTTTACCTTTTCATAAACTTCCCAGCAACTTTTATTAACTTTTATTTCTTTTTTTGCTATTTCATAAGCTTGCAAGGTTGCTTCTAAGATTTTTTCCTGTTGTTTTGTTATTTCTCCTTTTACAAAAGGAACGGTAAGGTCAGTTTTGTAACCTTTATATGATGCTCCAAAATCTATGTAACCTAACCCCGAAATCTCTTTTTTCGTTGGCTTTGCATGAATCTTTGAAGCTCTATCTCCGCTAGCTACCAAAGTAGGAAAAGCGGGTTTTGCTCCTTTGGATAAAATTTTCTTTTTTATTTCTTTTGCGAGCTCTTCTTCTGTTATCTCTTTCTTTAACAAATCTTCTATAAGAAGTAAGCAAGAGTTTGAAATTTGTGCTGACCTTTTTATAAAATCAAGTTTTTCCATACTCTTTTTTGCTTTTTTATCTTTATTTACTCTCCGCTACTTTTAACAAAACTTTTTTCATATTTTTCCAATGCGAACCTTCCCAATAAAATTTTTTGCAATTCTCACAAAAGTAAACATTTTTTGTTGGTTTCCATTTTTTGTTTTCTCTTTTTATCATTTCTTTAAGTTCTTCTGTTTCTTCCTTTTTTGCTTTTCTCAACAAAGCGTTACAATTTGGACATCTAAGCTGCGGTTCCTTTGGAATCTTAAGATTTAAAGTTTTCTTAAGAAGAACAAGCTGCTCTTCTATGCTTAGCCCATTTTTTATAAAAATAACGTTTTTTGCTTTTCTTGCTAGCTTTCTATCGCTTGTTATTAAAATTCTTTTTTGCTCTTTTGAAATTTTTAAAAGCTCTTCATCATCTTTTACCCCATAAACAGTATCGTAGCCAAGAATTCTTAACCATCTTGCAAGATTTCCTAGCATTAAATCAACAACAAATTTCATGCTCGCTCACAAAAAGGAAGAAAGAGAAAACTGCTTTTTCTTTTCTTCTTGAAAGTTTTCTGATAACTCTTTTTTTACTAATTGAAGCCTTTGAAGAAGGGTTTCGCTTACATTATAGTTTTTCGCTATATCATAAGCTATATCAACATATTTTTCGATTCCACCTTTTGGAATTGTAAGCAACAGCCTTCCACCATCTTTTGGACATTTTCCAGAAAGTGGGGGTCTTCTGTATCTTGTATTGCAAATTACACACCTAAATTCTTGTTTTGAAAAAGAGTGAAGATTACCAATTATGTCTGGCAAGAAGTGGCTTGTTATAAGCCTTTCGGCTGCATCACTTAAATTTATTGAGCTAAGCTTTCTGTAAAGCTCGAATTGCTTTTCTATTTTTTCATTCATAGTTGATAAAGAAACATAAAGGCTTTCTTTTGGAGAATCATCTATTGCCGAAGAAGAAATAGAATGCGTAAATGGAATATGAAATCTAACTTCGTCGCTTTCATTTAAAATATCTTTTACTTGTTTTATTGTAACCGAGCTTGGCATTTCCTCATTGAGGGTAGCATAATAGAATTCTTTTGGAAATTCTTCAACGATCTCCATTGAATAAACTTCATCATCTACTTCTTTTGGATCTAGTTTTTTTGTTAAAACGATTGGTGCATCCATAGTGCCTCCAGTAGAGGCTGGAAGATAAGATTTTGAAAAGTTAAGTAATGCATCAAGTAGAAGCATCGCAGAATCTTCATCTCCATCACAGTTTCTTCTTCTTGCAGAAATCAAATAAGGATGAGCAAAACCAACATTAGCATCGGTGTAGCCAATTATTCTTGCTAAAACGCCTGTTGAGGTGTGTGGAGAAAGAGTAATAACAAGCTTTCCAATCATATCTTCGTCTTTTGTAATATTATAATATCTTTCAAGCCCGTAAATTTTTTCAAGTTCTTCATCTACAAACCTTGCAACTTTCGCAAAAAAGCTTAATCCCCTTTTATTCAAAATTATATCCTGTGGCATTAATTCAACCAATTGTTCTTCGCTTACTAGTTCATTTCCAAGATAATCCTTTGTATAACCAAGTTCTCTTAACTTTTCAACACTAACATGAATTTCTTTTGGATAGAAGTGAGTAATCGGCACGTCTGTTGCATCAAACCTGCACGTTCCATCTTTAAAAACAAAAATTCCATATTTTGCTCTAAGCACTCCTTTTTCTATTATCTCTGGAACCTTATCCTCACCTATTAGCCCTCTTACACCTTTTATTTCTATCCCCTCTTTTATTCCGAGCTTTTCAAATGCTTCTTTAACAAGTTTTTCTATATCAACTCTTAATGTTCTATAGCCTGTTGTTTTTGTACCACATCTTGGACAAACTTTTTCTGTTCCAATATAACCACATTTTTCACATTTTCTAAGAAGTTTTGCTCTTGTTCCGCATTTTTTGCAATAAGGAAAAATTGTATACTCTCCGCATTTCTCGCAATAATAGCTTGCAACTTCTATATTTGCTACTTTCGCTTTTGAAAGAAGTCTCTCTCTATTGCCTAGGATTGCTGTTGGAAACAAAATATTTGGTGCTGGTTTCATCATTCTCTCTTTAGCTTTTTCTGGCCTTCCCATTCTTGCTCCAATAAATGTTGAGCGCTTCATCACTTTGAACGGAGAAACTTTGTTTATCGCTTCTAAAGCATCATTTCCTTTTAATTCACTTATCTCATCTTTTTTTTCAAGCGCAAGCGTTAATGCAATTGCCTTTGCTTCATCTCCTTCTATCAAAATTTTGTTTTCAACAACTTTGTGGGGTATTAAGGCTTTTTCAAAAAGCTTTTTTGCTTCGATATCCGCAATGATTCTTGAACCATCAAAAGAAATAGCTTTTCTAAGCTGGTTAAGCTCTTCTATGCTTAATAACCAATAATCAAAAATAAACTTTGGGTGCATTGGTATTTGGTATTTTTTACTAAGCTCGAATGCTTCTTCGAAGTTTGGCTCTTTAATTTTGAATTTTTCATAATCGCTTTGGCTTTTTTCTTTGAGCTCTTGAAGCCAAAATTCTTCAACATAGCTGCTTGGAGCAAGCGGAACGTTTGCTTTATGAAAATCTCCAAAGGTAATTAATATGTCTCCAAGACTAAGTATTTTTTCAACATCCTTCTTAAGCTCTTTAGCTTCTTTTGCGGTTTTTATTCTTATAACATCTC
>Ga0080004_1135123_pt1 | contig 15033 bp, 14 predicted proteins | sample WasSprMetagenome_FD_69207 | JGI IMG/M metagenome (GOLD analysis project Ga0080004, IMG submission 69207) | Sulfidic aquatic microbial communities from Washburn Spring, Yellowstone National Park, USA - WS (SPADES assembly) (version 2) | ecosystem: Environmental > Aquatic > Thermal springs > Hot... | reverse complement strand
CTAAAAGCGAGCTTGTTGACGCCATGCGGAAAATCGCCTTAGAAGTGAACAGCATCTTCATAGCCACAGACCCGGACATTGAGGGGGAGAAAATAGCCTACGACGTTTACTGTTCGCTTTATCCCATGAACCATAGAGTGGAGAGGCTGGAGTTTCACGAAATCACCAAAAAAGCTTTTCTGCAAGCAATAAAGAATAGGCGAGAAATTAATTTGAGGATGGTTGAAGCGCAACTCGTTAGACGCATAGAAGACCGTTGGGTAGGCTTCGAGCTCAGCCAGAAACTTTGGCGTAAGTTTCAGAACTATAGGCTTTCAGCTGGAAGGGTTCAAACCCCAGTGCTGGGATGGATAATAGAAAGAGTCAGCGAATCAAGAAGAAAGAAGAAAGTTCTGTCAGCGGTGCTTTCAAACGGCTTAAAAGTGTCGATTGAAAATCCAGTTATTCAATTCCCAGATGAACAAATTGAAAAGCGTATCAGCGAGCTAAAAGCTAGAATAGTGGACTTAAAAACCGAAGAAAAAAGCGTGAATCCGCCACCGCCATACACCACTGACACACTGCTCCGCGACGCTTCAGCGAAACTCGGTTTTCCAGCCACAAAAACTATGTTGATTGCCCAAGACTTGTTTGAGATGGGCTTATGCACATATCACCGAACAGACTCAACAACAGTTTCAGCCGTTGGAATAGGCATAGCCAAAAACTACATTCAAGAAAAGTATCCGTCGCTGTTTGTTCCGCGAAGGTACTTCATGGAAGGAGCACATGAGTGCATTAGACCAACAAGGGCTTTAGACGTGGAACAGCTGAAAAACCTAATTTCCATGGGAATTTTAAGGTTTCCGAAAAGGCTTACAAGTGATCATTTCCAGCTTTACGACCTAATATTCAAGCGCTTTATCGCAAGTCAGATGAGGGAGGCTAAACTCCTCTACCAGCAATTCAAGGTTCTAATAGATGGAAACCAAGCGTTTGTCGAGAACCCCGTCAGCATCTTAAGCGAAGGATTCAACATGATACTACCAATAAAAACTGCAAACGCAGTTGAGGAGGGCGAATACCCATTAAAGTTTGCAAGGCTTCTGTACTTGCCAGCGGCAAGACCCTTCACCCAAGGAGAGATAATAGCCCTAATGAAAGAAAGGGGTGTAGGAAGACCTAGCACCTACGCCAAAACTGTTGCAACAATTCTGGAGAGACGCTATGCCATTGAAAAAAGGAATAGGCTTATCAGCACAAAATTGGGCTTTAAAGTTTACAAGTATCTAAGTTTAAGGTTTGGGAAGTACACCTCCGAGGAGGCGACACGGAAACTCGAATCAATAATGGATATGATAGAGCAGGGAAAAGTTGACTACAAGGAAATTCTCAAAGAACTGTACCACGAAATCTTGGAAATAAGGAAAGTTTAGCTTTGCAACCATTAAAGAAAGGTGAGGAAACAAAAGATGCGTGAATTCGTCTTGTACTCGCGGCTGGGTCGGACGGACGCGAGATGGGAGAATCTGCATGATGCTGGGCGCTTAGACATAGTTTATGAGTGTGCTGTTGCAAGCCTTTTCCTATCCCATGCAATACGCAAGGACACAGTTTTCCACGCCATACTAAATGGTCCACCTCAGCCTCCGCTGCATTTGAGGGTTGAAGGCTTAACATTGCATGATGTTAGAACCGACGTGGGCACATGGACCCAAATATTGAAGAAGGTTTTGTCTGGAAAGTCTCATCCGGGAATAAGTCTCTCAAAGACGAGTTTTGAGGCTTTGATAAAAGAGAAGGCAGAACAGAGCAAAATATACGTTCTTGAAGAAGGCGGGAAAGACGTTTTCGAGGTTGATGTTGGGGAAAATCCCGTTTTTGTCTTGGGAGACCATGTGGGCTTGCCTAAGAAGGTTGAGGCCTTCGTCCTACGCTATGGAGAGAAAATATCCCTTGGGAAAAAGTCATACCTGGCTGCCACATGCATAACAGTTCTGAACTACTTGTTGGATAGAAGGGAAATTGGCGGAAAATAAGCGCTAAATTTTTATCCTTGTGATTTCTGGTTTAAAATCTGTTACTATAAAAAGGGTATTTTAAAATCTTCAAGTTGGGGTGGCGTTTATGGCGGCCATTAGGGAGCTGCCAACTACGCCCGTATCAAGATTTGAAAGGATAGGCGCCCACACTCACATTAAGGGTTTAGGTCTAGACGAAAATCTGAGGGCTGTGAAGATAAAGGATGGGATGGTTGGGCAGGAGAAGGCTAGGGAAGCCGCAGGCTTAGTTGTGAAAATGATTAAGGAAGGAAAACTTAGCGGAAAATGCATTATTTTGGCTGGTCCGCCCGGCACCGGGAAAACGGCCATAGCTGTGGCTATCTCGAAGGAACTTGGTGAAAATGTTCCATTCATCCAGATGAGCGGCAGCGAAATCTACAGCACTGAGCGGAAGAAAACCGAAGTCCTCATCGAAGCCATTAGAAAGTGCATAGGCGTTGAAATTCATGAAATGCGGAAGGTCTACGAGGGCGAAGTCACAATGGTTGACATCAGAACGGCGCCACACCCCTACAATCCATATCAGAAGATTCCTGAAAGCGTTAGGCTAACACTGAAAACTAAGGAGGAGGAGAAAACCATCGAGGCTGGTGCCTCCATAGCCCAGCAGATAATCGCTGAGGGCATATCCGAAGGGCATGTTATCCAGATAGATGCTGAAACTGGCAGAGTGGTTAACCTAGGACTATGCCTTGAAAGCCAGAAAGGGAAAACCTATGATGTTGACACGCGGAGGAAAATTCCACGCCCAAATGGCAAGGTTTTGAAAGAGAAAGAGTTTGTCTATATGCTTACTTTGGCAGATTTGGACGAGCTAAACGCTAGACAACGTTCAGGCGGATTATTCTCGCTGTTTTTCGGCGGTTCCGAGTCGAAGGAGATTGACACTGAAGTGCGGATGGCTGTTGACCAGCAGGTAAAGGAGTGGGTTGACAGTGGCAAAGCCTTCATTCACCCGGGCGTTCTCTTCATAGACGACGCCCACCTACTAGACTTGGAGGCTTTCAGCTTCCTTGGAAGGGCAATGGAAAGCGAGCTCGTTCCAATAATAATTCTCGCCACAAACCGTGGAGTGGCAAGAATCCGTGGAACAGACATAAGGAGTCCCCTTGGCTTCCCTGTTGACCTCATAGATCGCTCGGTCATAATTGCAACACAGCCCTACGATCTTGAAAGCATAAAGGAAATCTTGAGGATTCGCGCCTCGGAGGAGAAGATTAAGTTGGATAAGGATGCGCTTGAAAAGCTTGCTGAGGTTGGGGCGAAAAGTTCTATGAGGTATGCTGTCCAGCTGCTAAGCTTAGCGGCTCAAAACGCCAAATCGGCCAACAGAGATAAGGTGACGGTTGAGGATGTGCAGCGGGTAGACGACCTATTTATGGACGTTGGCGAAGCTGCCGAATACTTAAGGAAGTATGAGGAGAAGCTACTGGTGCACTAAGCCATTTCACAAGGCTGTAGAAATAATCCTTATTCTAGAATAGCAACACTTTAAATTCTCTTAGGCTTTTCTTTAAGCGGTGGTTTGATGGCTGAGAAGAGGCATAAGCGTGAAAACGCAGGCCCAATTAAACTGGATTTGGCTGAAGATGTGGGCTTCATTCTCGAACCAGCAAAAATTGAGATAGGCTCCGGGTACGCTGTTTCACTAAGCTACGACGAGGATGGCAACCCAGTGGTTGACGTTAAAACCTATGGGGATGTGGACTTATCCAAAATTAAAAGGGACATTGAACGCCTATACCCAAACGCCCAAATCAGACAGTTAAACCAAGAACCAATAGTGACCATTGTTAGAAAAAGCAAAGGCAAACGGAAGACCAAAAAGAAATAGTTTTTCTCGCCCAAAATTTTGACTTTAGAATGGAGATTGAAATAGAACCAAATTTTCCTTCATATAAATTTTCCTTTGAAAAATGGAGATTTCAACATACTTGATTCCAATTTCAAAATAATTCGCATGATGGATAGAGAATGATTCGGAAAGGTTTAGTCGAACCGTTTAGCTTTTAAACCTCCCCATAAACATGATGAGACTTCAAAAGAAAGCGGGAAAACATGACGAAAAGAAATGGCGAGTCATCCGGAAACGAGAGGAAACTAAAAATAGTTTACGTTCGTTCAGTGGCGAATGCCCTAGGAACTGGCATGATAAACCCATTTGTCGGCCCCTACGCTGTCAAAGAACTCGGCGCATCCTCATCTGAAATGGGATGGTTCCAGTCCATGAGCAACATATCAAACAATGTCATGCAAGTTTTCTGGGGAAGGTTAAGCGACAGACTTGGAAAGCGAATCCCCTTCATTGTTTTTGGCGGGCTGATTGTTGCCATACTTTGGCTTCCAATTTTATTTGTGAAGACCGCAAGCCAACTAGTGATGCTGATAAGTTTGCAAGCACTTCTAGGTTCTATGGCCGTTCCAGCATGGACTGCTTTGATAGGCGATCTTGTTCCATCCTCACGCCTAGGAAGGATTAACGCCACAATCAACTTGTGGGCTTCTGTGGGAAGCATTTTGGCAACAATGGCTTCCGGAGCCATCATGACAGCCATAGGAGGTTCGGTGAGGGATCAGATCATAATTCCAATAGTTGTAGCAACGGCGTGTGGACTATTATCATCATTCGTCATGTTTTATGTCAAAGCAGAGAGAACTGGCAAAGGCGACGCCGAAAAAAGGAAAACTTTCTTAAGAGACCTGTTAGATGTTGTGAAGGTTGCGGGGAAATCCCCAGACTTTGTTAAATATTGCACTTGCAGCGCAGTCTTTAATTTCTTCATGTCGATTGCTTGGCCGCTATTCGCGATAACTCAGGTTAAAGTCTTGAAGGCTTCAATGTTGGAAATAGCAGCGCTCTCCGTTGTTCAAGGAATATTTACGATAATCTTTACTGGATGGGCTGGGAGGCTCGCTGACACTGTTGGCAGAAAACCCTTGCTTATTCTTGTCAGATTCAGTTATGTTTCCGTCCCATTAGCCTATGCCTTCGCTCCAAACATTTATGTCCTAACAGTTATAGGTGCTTTCTGGGGCGCGGTTGCAGCTTTTGAGCAGGCAAGCGTGACAACTTATTTGCTTGACGTCTCACCAGAAATGCACAGAGGAAGCTTCGCAGCGTTCTACAACCTATTGATAGGAACTGTAACGTTTTTCGGATCCCTTATAGGCGGCTACCTATCAGACCTAACAATTGGCATATACGGCTTGGTTCTGGGCTTGCAAATAGTCTATATAGTCTCCGCCATTGGAAGGTTCATTGGAGCTGCAACATATTTTAGGCTGAGGGAAACCCTCAAAGGCAGAAAACCCCTAAAACGCCCAAAAATCCTATCTCCCTAAATACTGCCCAGTTATTAGGATTCTATTCCCACACCTCGGGCATTTTTTGTCATTTGTAACAGCATATTTTAAAACATAGTATCCATAGCGCTTAATGAGCAGCTCCCCACACATTGGACAGTAAGTGTTCTCATACCTATGCCCGGCAACATTCCCAATGTATGGATATAAAACTCCAGCCTTTCTAGCCATTTCATAGGCTTTTTCTAAGGTTTCAACCTTAGTGGGTGGATTATGAAACTTGTAAGCTGGGAAGTATCGCGTAAAATGCAATGGTGTTTCCGGTCCAACATGCTTTAAATGGCTTTCAATTATCCAGCGTAGAACATTTTCGCTGTCGTTAACGCCACTAACAACAAGATTGACAATCTCAACATGGAATCCCAAGCGTTTAGCTTCCTCAGCGTTTCTCCAAACCTTCTCCACGTCAGCGCCACCGCAGTATTTCATGTAGACTTCATGGTCGCCCTTAACGTCTATCTTAAGCCCATCCATGCCAGATTCCCAAAGCGCCTTCAAAGCCTCAAGGGTCATGTATCCATTCGAAACATAACAACAATATTTTATTCCTCGACTTTTGCCAAGGCTGAAAGCTCGAACGGCCCATTCAGTTAAAAGTGTTGGCTCCTGAAAACTTGCACATAAGCCTGCATCCCCATAGGCAAGGGCTAGCTCAACGATTTTTTCTGGCGGATAATAAGATGCTTTAGCTGGCTCCGGCGCAACCTTAGACAAGTGAAAATTCTGACACCATACGCAGTCGAAATTGCATGACCATGTGGAAAAGGTTAGGGCTGTTGAACCCGGCCAATAGTGGAAGAATGGCTTTATCTCTATTGGACGGCTTTCAACAGCACTTATGTCACCATAAACAAGAGTGTAAAGTTTACCACCAAAATTCCTTCTAGTCTTGCAAAATCCAAAGTTGCTCTCTGGGATTTCGCATCTTCTTTCGCAAAGGATACACCTAACCTTGTTGCCTCTAAGTTTTTCGTAGAATAACGCTTCCTTAACAGATGGATAGGCAAGAAAAGCGTTAATTTTAGTGTTTTCTGAAATGTTCCCAACCCCTAGGCTCAATAACTTGCCTTTCTCCTTTAACCTCAAGAACTATTTGCTTCTTGGCGGTAACCTTTCCTATCTTGATGAGGTTTCCGCCAACGCTTTTAACGGCTTTTTCCGCCTTATCCCAAAGGCTAGGCTTTACAGTTAGAACGAGCTCATATTCTTCGCCTCCGTAAAGGGCTAAATCCAGCGGGTCCAAGCCGTTTATTTCAGCAAATTTGATGGCTTCGGTGGCTAATGGAACATTTTCTATTAAGAAGCCCACATTGCTAGCCTTTGAAAGCTCATGGAGGCTCCAAGCCAAGCCGTCGCTTGAATCAATGGCGGATGTAACAGCCCTTGTGGTGCTTAGGGCTAAGCCCTCCTTTAAGCGCGCCTTGGGCATGTAAACAGTCTCCAAAAGAGAACTGCGAATATCCTCTGGTGCTTTACGATTTTCGAGGAGCATTTTTAATCCAGCTGATGTCTTCCCAAAGGAGCCGGTAACAGCCACTATATCCTCTGGCTTGGCTCCACTTCGCAGCATCACGTGGTCTTTTCTTGCTAAGCCGAAGACTGAAAGGCTCATAATGAGGTCTGAAGCCTCGTTTGTGTCCCCACCGATGATGTAAGTGTCGTATTCGCGGGCTCCAGCGTTTAAGCCCTTTGCAATTTCCTCAAGCCCTTTCCGCGTAATGTCTTTTGGCATTCCAAGAGAAACCAGAATAACAAGAGGTTTTACACCCTTCGCAGCAAAGTCGCTTACGTTCATGACCACAGCCTTGCGAGCAGCCTGCCATAAACTCATGCCTTTTGGAACATCTGTTTCGGCGACCAACATGTCGGTCTTCAAAACAAGGAGCTGCTTCTTGCCTATGGGGTAGGCTGAAACATCATCGCCGAAGGGAATAGGCATCTCCGGCATCTTATCCAGCTGCTCTAAAATTAGCTCGATGATTTTTCTCTCGCCCATGGCGCTCAACGTTTCCAAAACTTGCACCTTCTAAATAACTGTGTGCACAGCCATAAAAGTTCTTAACCCTCTATTTTAGAAGCAACTGTTCCATTAGAAAGTTCATTAGTTTCTTGTTCACCTCTTTTATGAATTCCTCCCTATAATGGTTTGAATAGGCAACTCCATAACTCCTTTCTTTGCAGATTTTTTCCACATCCTCTTTTTTTGGCTTTTTCCCAGCGCGTTTTAAGCCATTTGAAACAACTTTCCTCCAGTATTCTGACACGTCTCGCAGGCCTACGTCTCTATAACTGTTTTCGCATACCATAACCTTGTAACTCCATTTCTCTCTCCGCTTGGGTTTCTTTTTTGGGTGTCCAATACATAAGATTGATAGTGCTAGGCAATGCTCTGGCATGTTTAAAATTTCCTTAACCCTTTTTGGATGCTCTATAATCGACCCTATTATGACGCTCCCCAGTCCCAAAGCTTCTGCAGCAATAACCATGTTCTCAAGGGATAGGGCGGCATCCAAAACTCCAAACGTGTAGGGTAGAATTCCAGTAAAATCGTAGTCCACACCAGTTAGCTTTGCAGCTTTCAAATGCCTGTGAAGATCTAAGCAAACAACAATCCAGATGGGGGCAGCTTTCATAAACGATTGATTTTCGCAGAGTTCATAAAGCATCTCCTTAACCTTCTCATCTTTAACGACGATAAAGGTTCTTGGCTGAATGTTTCCCGCGGATGGAGCCCTTATCCCAGCCAACAAAATCTTCTTTAAATCTTCTTCGGAGACGCTCTTCCCTTCGTCAAAGCTTCTCACGGAAGCCCTTTCCAAAATGGCATTCAGCAAACCAGCCCTTGTCATGGCGCAACCCCAATGTTTTTAGCATGACCACTTAAAATAGGCTTTTGCACGATCCTTTTCCGAACATCTTAAAAATAGGCTAGCTCTCAAAATATCAATGAGCGTGGCCTCGGTGGCTCAGCCTGGTAGAGCAGCGGCCTCGTAAGCCGCAGGTCCCGGGATCGAAGCCCGGCCGAGGCTCCACCACTAATTTGTTGCAAAAAACATTTAGCTGGAGGCAAATACACCATTTTTACATGATAGCTCAAAGTTTAAAGCCAAATTTTGCTTGTCTAGTTCCAACATATTCTATAGTGGCATACGATTTTGAAACGCGCGAACTTGGGGTGGCTGTGCAGTCAAGATACTTTTCAGTGGGCTCTGTCGTTCCATGGGCAGAGGCTAACGTAGGTGCCATAGCCACCCAGTCCTTCGTCAACGTTTCTTACGGACCGAAGGGTTTGGAACTGCTAAAGAAGGGGCTTACAGCCGAAGAGGTTGTTGAAAGGCTTGTTGGCGAGGATGAGGGGAGGGATTATAGACAGTTGGGAATTGTAGACGCGAAGGGCAATGCTGCAGCATACACTGGGGCGAAATGCCTTGAATGGGCTGGGAGCAAAACTGGGAAGGGCTATTCCGTTCAGGGAAATATACTGGCAAGCGGGGAAGTTGTAAAGGCGATGGCTGAGGCCTACGAATCCACAAGGGGAAGCCTTGCCGAAAGACTTGTTGCGGCATTGGAAGCTGGCGAAAGGGCTGGCGGAGATGCAAGAGGTAGGCAGTCGTCGGCACTGCTCGTTGTCAAGGAGGGTTGTGGAAGAGGAGGATATGGAGACAAGCTTATCGATTTAAGGGTTGAAGACCACCCAGACCCTGTGGGCGAACTTAAAAGGCTGTTAAGCCTTCACAAGGCTTATTACTTGATAGATGAGGCTGAATCAAAGTTTACCCAGGGAAGGCTGGAGGAGGCAATCCTACACATACAAGAGGCTTTAAAAATTAACCCAGGATGCGACGATGCCTACCTAGATTTAGGGCTTATATATCTTAGAGCTAAAAGGCTGGACGAGGCTGCTGAAGCCCTTAGAAAGGCAGTCAAAATAAACTCGAAGATAGTTTCTGTGATTAGGCAGATTCCAAAGCTGGGCTTGGTTGATGTTCCAGAAGATTTCATGAAACTGCTTGGGTTTGTTTGATCTGTATTTCTGTTGTGCATGTGAGCAGAAATGTTTATTAAATATCAATATTACAGATAAGCTTGAATTCGCTATTAACGAGGGAAACACATGCACTTCCTTCATCACGAGGAAAAACTTAAATGCCCCTATAAAGGATGTGGAAAAACCTTCGGTAAGCCAGCGGTTTTGACAGATAACTCGACCATACCGAGGCAAACCTATTACGCTTGTCCCTATTGTATGTCGAAAATAGATATTGTTGTGGAGAACATGCGGATAGTTGATGTTAAACCAGCGGAATATCCAAAGGTTCTTGATTCGCCAGCGAAATGTGCCCACTACTTTGGATTTCTAAATTCTATTCCAAAGGATATGCCCATACCAGACGAATGTCTAGTGTGCCCAAAAGTCCTCCAATGCAGTGTTAGAAAACGCTGATAGTTGCTTTTAACAACATTTTTTGCGGAGAAACATTTTAAATCTCCCTTTCAAAATTTTACCTATAGATAAATAAATGGGGCTGTCGGCTAGCTTGGTCTAGGCTTGGAGACTTGGGCTCTCTAGACCCCGGTTCAAATCCGGGCAGCCCCACCACCAAATTTTAAAATATCTAAAAGCCATGCGAAAAAATATTAATTGTAAACTTAGCATGAGTTAGGGGTTGCCATGTTTCATTTTGAAATTAGGCGTGCCAACGAAAATGATGTTTCAAGGCTTTTGTCTCTTGCAGAGGAGTTTATGCATGGAACCGCAACGTATGAGGAGCGTCTATCCATTTTGAAAAGTGCTCTTAAGGATCCGGATTACGAGCTGTGGATTGCGGAGGCAAATGGCGAAATTGTCGGGTTCATAGACTTGTGGACTATACGTGACTTTTGCCATGGTGGAAAGCTAACATACATACAGAACTTGTATGTTGCACCAAAATATAGGCGGCTTGGCGTTGGAAGTAGGCTTCTGCAGAAAATTGTTAAAAGAGCTGAAGAGAGGGGCGCTTTAGAAATTCATGTGGTGACTGGTTTTGATAATGAGCCAGCGATACGGCTATACAAGAAGCATGGATTAATAAAAGAGTCTTTGCAGCTTGAAAAGGAATTTGAAGCGCAAACTTGTTAAGGTCTTTTAGGTTAATGTAGAATCGTTTGGGGTGTCTTAATGGAGTGGCAGTATACCGTGACAATTGACAAGAAGTTTGTTTTAGCCCTTTTCCTCGTCGCCTTGGCTTTAGGCGGAGGATTTGCCCTAGCATATATCAACCTTAAAAATGAGCTAGACAATTTAAAGAATGATTATGCTAACTTTTCATCCCAGTTTGATGAGCTTCTAGGGTTAGTTGAACAGCTTTACCACACTAAAGTGCTCAATTTAACAGCTGTCCAAATATATAATAGAACCAGAAACTCTGTGGTTTTGATAACAGCCGGAGAAAAGGCAGGCTCAGGGTTTGTTTACTATGTAGGGGCTGATGGAGTGGGCTACATTGTCACCAACTATCATGTTGTGGATTCTGAAAGCGATATATCGGTGACGTTTTTCATAGACGGGAAGCCAATTATTGTTTCCGCGGGAATTAAGGGAAAGGACATTTACAGCGACTTGGCGGTTTTAGAAATTAATCAACTTCCAAGCGGGGTTAAGCCATTACTTGTGGGTAAATCTGAGCTGCTTATGGTTGGGGAACCAGTCTACGCTATTGGAAATCCCTTTGGTTTAGAGGGTTCCATGACAGCTGGAATTGTGAGCCAGGTGGGTAGGGTGTTAAGGCTGAGCGATTTGGGGGTGCCAGAGCCTTGGGGAAGATATGCCATAGTTGACGTTATTCAGTTTGACGCCGCTGTTAATCCCGGAAACTCTGGGGGGCCATTGCTCAACAGTCTTGGGGAGGTTGTTGGAGTAACATTTGCCATAGAAACAACGGAGGAGGTTAGGGCTTTTATAGGAATTGGATATGCCATTCCATCAATCATAATGAAAAGGGTTGTAGACGCCATAATTGATAAGGGCAGTTATGAGCATCCATGGATGGGCATAGAATACGACCCCCGCTACGTAGGGGGGCTGCTAATCACTAACGTAACAGAAGGCGGACCGGCGTATAAGGCAAAGTTGAAGAGTGGTGACGTGATCGTTGAAGTAGATAATCGAACAGTCAATCGCGCTGAGGACCTCTTGATTTACCTTGAAAGGTATAAAAGTCCTGGGGACAGAATACATCTAAAAGTTGTCAGAGGCAGCGAGATAAAGGAATTCGATTTAACCCTTGAAAAAAGACCTTAATAATCTAAAATTTTCTGAAGGACGCAAAAAGCGCTAAAGCGGCAGTTGCTGAAATTGATATTACGAATGGAAAATCTAAAGAGATGCTGTAGAGCACTCCGCCTACGTATGGCGCTATTATGGAGGCGAACATGCTTATTGTCTGGGGTATGGATATCCACTTGGCCCTTATGGGTTCTGGGGCTTGCGGCCCTATTATTGCGCTCATTAGCGACCATGTTATGTAGGAGGCTCCCGCGAGGAAAAATGCCGCTGTGAGGGCGTATAGGTTGCCCGTTACGAGCATTATGGTTAGGGATATGCTGCACGCTAGCATTGAGGCTGCTAGGGCGTACTCTTTTCCCCATTTGTCTCCAGCCTTGCCTAGAATTATGCCTAAAACTGCTGAGCCGAAGAAGGCTATTGAGCCTAAAACCCCAATTTCAAAGTCTCCGTAGTGGTATGCGTCTGCAAGGAATTGGGGAACCAGCGGACGGAACATCATCATGACGAACATGATTGAGGCGAAGAAGGCTGACATGCTGATCAGTTTTCTATCCTTCAAAAGCTCTATTGTTGATGGACCCCTAGATGTTTTTTGCTGGGCTGGTGCATGTTGGCTTCTCATGAAAGCTAGGACAAGTCCTGCTAAAGCGTATAGGATAAACGCTATATAAAAGACTGCTTGCATGCCTATTTTTCCAGCCATGTATCCGCCTATGGCTGGCGAGAAAATATAGCCGAAAGACCATGACGAGGATATGACCGTAAAGGTTAATGTAAGCCTATTTTTGTCAGCCGACGTTACAATATAGGCTGTACTTGTTGGTCCTCCAAGCCAGACACCCCAGAGAATCATTCCTGGCAGCATTTGAATCCAGTCCCTAGCGATGGAAAAGATTATTGGGGCTGGAACCCATGCAAGCCATCCTGCAATCATGATTTTCTTCCGGTCGTATTTATCTGCGAGGCTTCCAGCCAAAAGAAGCGTTAGGGCTGCCGTTAGGCTTGTGAGGGCGTATAGAATGCCGATTTCGACGGAGCTTGCCTTAAGGGTTTCCTTCATGTAGTATGGGAGAAGATAAGCGTATAAGCCGTCGCCGAAAGAGCCTATGAGGTTTGATATGAAAATCAGTTTTAGGTCTCTATTTAGGACTTCGATTGGGAAGCCTATTTGCAGAAGTCTTCTGTATGCCCGTGTTGACAAGTGGTGGTCTCACCATGCCTATATTAACCGTCGTATTTGTGATGTCCACTATTATTTTTAATGCTGTGACATTGGACGCTTAAATGGTTAAAAGGGATTATGGTGTTCTTTTAAAGGCGTGTTAGGTTCTTCTGTCCACTATATCTAGGACTTCTTGTCCCGTGCCGATTAAAACCACTGGTATGCCCAGTTGCCTCTCAATTTTCTTTACAAAATCTTTAGCCTCATTGGGAAGTTCGTCATATTTTCTTGCGCCTTTGCACTTTGGGTAGAGGACGTCAAGCTTTGTCAGCGCTATTTGTGTCGCCCCATTCAGCATGACAGCCCTTTTCGCTATTTCAAAGTTGAAGGGGGCTGAACGTCTCTCCCGACCGGTTCCAGCGGCAACCTCAAACCATCCGCGTTTAACAGCCTCCTCTTTTGGAAGTTCTCCGGGCAACGGGCCGGCACCGACTCGGGTCATGAAGGATTTGAAGACTATTAGGACTTCGTCGACTTTTGTTGGTCCCACGCCAGCCTCTGAGCATATTGCCGAGGCGCTTGTGTCCCTTCCGGTCACATATGGGTATGTGCCGTAAAAAAGCGATAGCATTACGCCTTGTGTTCCCTCCAACAGAACCTTTTTGCCCTCGTCTATGGCTTTGTTTGCTTCTGCTGCCACATCCGTCAAGTAAGGCTTTAGTTCCGGTATGTCCTTTGCGAGTTTTGCTGTTCTGCGGACCCGCTCCTCTATGGCTGGTCCAACACCCCAACCTGTCGTGCCCAAGCCCTTCAAATGGGCGCTTGTTCTGTCCTGCTCGGCGTGCTTCTCCTCAATTATTGAGGCTTGCTGGTCTACACCTATGCGGTTTCTAACATTCGTTAGCTCCACCTCTTCTAGGAATTTTGCCACGTGAACGTTGGCTCCTGCGCCTATTAGGAGGCGGCACCTTTCATATACGAAGGCTGATGGGACCATGTGGAGGGCGTAACGTTTACCCTCAACCCATACGGTGTGGGCTGCATTAACAGAACCGGTTCTAACGCAAACGTCCACTTTGTCCTTCAAAGCCAGATAGGAGACTATTTTGCCCTTACCCTCGTCTCCCCAGAAGCCTCCAACGATGACTGTACATGGCAATTTTTGCTCACCGCTCACAAAATCTGCTGAAAACTATTTAAAATTGTTTTAAGCCTTCTTGTCAAAATTTTGTTTTCCAAATGGAAAATGGCTTGTGTTAAAGGCTTATTTTCCCTAGCCCCTCCCCTCTAGAATTTTCGCCGCAAAGTCAAATTTGGAAGCTGGAAGACTTTTAAATTGGACTAGCCCTTCCCTCTAGTTTTTCGGTTCTCTTAACTCAAAAATATGTTTAGGTCTATGAGTTTAGCCCATGCAATGTTTCTTAAGGGTATTTGGAGCGTGTTGCCCTTCCCATAGGAGACGCAGCTGACGAAGACTTCTTTTCGCATTTCATCCCTTTTAATAGCGGCCAGCTGAACATTCACTATTACTGAACCGTCTTTCAAGTGGAGGTTGACATTCTTCCCGAGAAAGGATTTGGCAACGTTCAAGTTGAAGCTGTTCATGTCCCTTTTCACCATTCCAGGTCTTTTTCGGCTATTTTGCTCCAGCAACGCCTACAAATGGGTAGTTTATCACCCTTGAAAACTATGTAAACTTCTATGTCCTCGTTTTTGCATTCCTTATTCCAAGGATTTCTACAACGCTCCATGAGGCTCACCACTTTCCATGCTTGGCTTAATGGTCTGCCACAATCCCCTTTTAAAGGGTGCTGTGAAAAGTATCAGCCCCTAAGGGGAGAGAGATGAGTTAAAGTGACCTTTTTCCTACAAACTCACAATTTCTGGAATAATCTTCTCCTTTGTTACTTTTAGCAAGGCGACTGTTGGTTTGGCCACAAACGGCGGGAGGGGATTTGTTGGGCTTCCAGGGTTTATGTAGAGGATTTCGCCTTCCCACTTTATGTTTGGGTGATGCGTGTGCCCATAAACAAACACGTTGAAACCGTTTTGTTTGGCTATTTCCCGCATTTTCCCTATGCCAAAGAGGGTTCCAGGGTCATGCATAACACCAATCTTCCAATCAAAAATCTTAACAGAGTTCATTTTTGGCAGTTTACCGCGGATTTCAGGGCCATCCATATTGCCATAAACAGCCA
>Ga0080004_1110017_pt1 | contig 15033 bp, 9 predicted proteins | sample WasSprMetagenome_FD_69207 | JGI IMG/M metagenome (GOLD analysis project Ga0080004, IMG submission 69207) | Sulfidic aquatic microbial communities from Washburn Spring, Yellowstone National Park, USA - WS (SPADES assembly) (version 2) | ecosystem: Environmental > Aquatic > Thermal springs > Hot... | reverse complement strand
CCCCCGAGTCCCCCACCGCCACCGCAGGGCCCCGTCTTCCTCCGACAACCGGACGCACCCCCGGGAGACGGCGCGGCCGATGGACCCCGGGGCATTGGTACCGTGCAGCCCGTAACCGGCCAGGCTCAGGGCCAGGAAGCGTGAACCCAGGGGGTTGTCCGGTCCCGGCGGCACCGGGGGTCCCCCCTCCGGGGGATACCAGGTCGGGTTGAGGTACCTGGCGACAATACGGTAAATACCGACCGGGGTTGGCCGGGACGGCCTGCCGATGGCCACGGGGTAGCACCCGCGCAGCAGGCCGTCCACCCACACCTGGAGGCGCATGGCCGCCAGGTTGAGCAGCAGGTGATCCCCGGGAAGCACTGCCCCGGCCGGCACGCGCCCCACGCAACCGCCTCCGGCCGGCACGCCCCCCACGCGGGCGGCCATGGCGCCCCGGGCCGGGGTGCAGCCGATCACCAGGAAGCTGAGCAAAGCAACCCCCAATGGCAGTGTCGGCGCGCGTGCCAGAGCGATCACACTCCGCCCTAGCACTCTATGCGCACCGCCGTCCTCCTTTACCGAGCTGCACCCCCAGGTCGGGCACCATCCTGCGTGCGCTGTGGCGGCGGGCCTTGCTTTCCTGCCTTGCGCTGCCGCCGGGGCTTTGCTAATATGGGGGTGCAGGCCGGAGTGCTGGAACAGGCAGACGGGTCCGCCTCAAAAGCGGATGGGGTCAATCCCCGTGTGGGTTCGATTCCCACCTCCGGCACCATTTATTTTTATGGACGCAAGACGGCCGACCCGGCGGGCGCGCCCGGAGAAACACACCGTCAACCGGGTGACGGTGCGGGGCCTCGGACGGCCAACTGGCTGACACTGACGGCACCAAACCGCTATTAGGGCAGAACCCTCGACTACATAATCCGGTCGTTGCCGTCTTATGGTAACAGGGCGACCTGGCTGCACGCCAGCACAGTCAGTTAGCTGACGGTGAAGGCACCCGCACGGTCAGTCGACTGACCGTGCCGAGTCGGGGGCCGGGAGACCCGGGAAGCCGGGCATCAGGGCACGCGGGCGCGGCCGCGGTAAACCAGGCCGCGCCGGGCGTCCACGGTCACCACATCCCCGGTGCGGAGCTTGCGGGTGGCGTCCTCCGCCCCGATCACAGCGGGCAGGTCCATCTCCAGGGCGCAGATGGCGGCGTGGGAACTCAGGCCGCCCTCCTCCACCACCAGACCGGCCGCCTGGCGCAGGAGCGGGACGTAGCCTGCGTCCGTGGAGGGCACCACCAGGACGTCCCCGGGCCGAAAGGCGGCCTTCACCTCTTCCAGGGAGCGGCCCGCGCACACGCGGCCGGAGCCAGCCCGGAAGCCCACGCCCCGGCCCTGCAGCAGGATCTCGCCCACCGTGTGGACACGCAGTAGGTTGGTGGTGCCGGGCACGCCCACCGGGATACCTGCGGTTATGACCACCAGGTCCCCCTGGGATATGTACCCTGCCGCCAGGCAGGTGGCGATGGCCTCGGAAAACATTTCCTCGGGGTCTGCGGTCTGGGAAGCAGGGAGGGGCTGCACCCCCCAGACCAGGGTGAGGCGGCGTCGCACCCGCTCGTGAGGGCTCAGGGCCAGCACCGGGCAGGCGGGCCGGTACTTGGCCACCATGCGGGCCGTGTACCCCGACTGGGTGGGGGTGATGATGGCCGCGGCACCCAGGTCACGGGCCGCCCGGCAACTGGCGTGGCTGATGGCGTCGGTCACGGCCTCCAGGGGACCCCGCTCGCGGGCCGCCAGCATGCGGTCGTAAGGCAGGGCTTCCTCGGTGCGGGCCGCGATGCGCGCCATGAAGGCCACCGCCTCCACCGGGTACTTCCCGGTAGCCGTCTCCGCCGAGAGCATGACGGCATCCGTCCCGTCCAGGATGGCGTTGGCCACGTCGGAAGCTTCCGCCCGCGTGGGGACCGGCCGTTCCACCATGGACTCCAGCATCTGGGTGGCGGTGATGACCGGCTTCCCCAGCAGGTTGCACCGCGCGATGAGGTCTTTCTGCACCAGGGGCACCTCTTCGGCCGGCATCTCAACCCCCAGGTCGCCGCGCGCCACCATGAGCCCGTCCGACACCTTCAGGATGGCGTCCAGGTCGGCCAGAGCCTGACGGGTCTCGATCTTGGCCACGATCTCCTGGTCGCCGCCCATCTCCTCCACCACCCGGCGGACCTCAACCACGTCGGCGGCCCGGCGCACGAACGAGCAGGCAAAGAAATCCACCTCCTGGCGGACACCCCAGGCGATGGCCTCCCGGTCGGCGTCGGAGACGGCGGGCAGGCGGAGCAGTCCCCCCGGCACCACCACCTTCTTCCCCTGGACCAGGGTGCCGCCGCGCTCCACCCGGCAGCGCACCTCGCCGTCCACCACCTCCTCGACGGTGAGGGCGATGTTGCCGTCGTCGAGGAGCAGCAACTGGCCGGGGGAAACGTCGTCGGCGAAACCCGCGTAGTTCACGGGTACCGCCCCGGCGCACGCGGCCCCGCTCCCGGACACCGGCGCGGTGGTCAGAGACAACCTGGCGCCTTTTTCCAGAAGGAGTGACCCTCCGGGTATGGGGCCCACCCGCACCTCGGGGCCGCGCAGGTCGACGAGAACGCCCACGGTGGCCTTCTCCTCCCGGCACACCTGACGCAGCGTCTCCAGGCGGGCCTGGTGCTCCTCCAGCCGCCCGTGGGACATGTTCAGGCGGGCCACGTTGAGGCCCGCCCGCACCATGGCCCGCAGCACCTCCCGATCGGACGAGGCGGGCCCCAGGGTAGCCACCACCTTGGTGCGGCGCCACTTACCGGTCATGGTGGTCCCTCACTTCCTTGACACCGGCTCAGATGGCGAGGACGTGGGTGAGTTCCCACAGGCGGCGGTCGAGGGGTCGCCGCTGGGAAAGCACCTGCGGCAGGGCCGTGAACCTCACCTCTCCGCCCACGAGGCCGGCCATGACGCCACTCATCCCCTGCCGCAGAGCCTCCACCGCCGCTGCCCCCAGCCGGCTGGCCAGGGCGCGATCGTAAGCGGTGGGCGAACCTCCCCGCTGGATGTGGCCCAGCACCGTCACCCGGGTCTCCATGCCGGTGCGCGACTGCACCTCGCGGGCGAGGTCGTAGGCGCTGCCCGCCCCCTCCGCCACCACGATGAGGTCGTGCTTCTTGCCCCGGTTACGGCCGCGGACCACCCGCGCGCAAATCTCCTCGATGGGTTCGGGGAACTCGGGCACCACCACCGATTCCGCCCCTGCGGCCAGGCCCACTGCCAGCGCGAGGTGGCCAGTGGCCCGGCCCATGACCTCGATCACGAAAATGCGCTCGTGGGAGGTGGCGGTATCGCGGATGCGGTCGATGGCCCAGACGGCGGTGTTGACCGCCGTGTCGAACCCGATGGAGTGTTCGGTGAATGGTATGTCGTCGTCGATGGTGCCGGGCAGGGCCACCACGGGGAAACCCAGTTCGTGCAGCGCCTGGGCCCCCCGGAAGGACCCGTCCCCCCCAATCACCACCAGCCCCTCGATTCCGGCCGCCCTGAGATTGGCAACGGCCTTCTCCTGCGCCCGGCGCTCCTTGAACTCCTCGCACCTGGCGGTGTAGAGCACCGTACCCCCGCGGTGCAGGATGCCTCCCACCGCACCCAGGGGGAGGGGTCGGAATCCACCCGACAGCAGGCCGGCGAAGCCGTGCTCAATGCCAACAGTCTCCATGCCCAGCGCCGCCGCCTGCCTCACCACCGCCCGCACCGCCGCATTCATGCCGGGGGCGTCGCCCCCGCTGGTCAGGACGCCAATTCTCGCCACCGCCGCACACCCCGCCGGGCGCCCCACCGCCGCACTACCCCCCGTCGCATCCACCACCGCCGCTCCGGACCAGCCACCGCCGACACCCCACCGCCGCACCCGCCGCCGGCCAGCACCCGGCCCGGCAAAACAGCGCACCAGTGCTGCGGGCTCCGCCGCCCGCACCCAGCTGTCCGCCACGAGGCGGTCACCGCGCGGGCGCAACCTCACCAGGCATCGTCACAGGCATAGATTCTGCCCAGCACGGCCTGCAAAATCCGGGTGGCCTCCGGAGCCTCGCTCTTGGGCACCAGCACCTCCACGGGCCCAGGTCCCGCACCTTGCGCCTGCACGGGGCGGAGCAGGACGTAAAATCCCTCCCGCATCAGCGCCTCCCTGGCAGCCTCAGCCGCCGAGCGGTGGGGAGCCACGTGCACCACCTTCCAGACCCCCGTCGCCGCTTTGCTCCCGCCCATGATACCTCCCGGCCCTCCGGCCCGTCGCGTAGCAGCAACCGGCCTGCATCTTCTGCGAACCGGTCCTGGCGGACTAGCTGACTTCTCCCATCGCGTAAACAGCACCGTCCCCCAGGAGATCCTGCAACTCCCACCGCAACTCGTTGGTATCTTCCACCCACAGACCCGGATCGACCAGGATGGCCTTCTTCCGCGCCCTGAACTCGACGCGCACCGGCATGCCACCCGGGTACCGCGCCAGGATGCCCTTCAACTCCCGCAGGGCCTTTTCCTCCTGCTCGCGCGTGTGCAGGGCTACCACCAGCGCTCCCGGACAGGCCAGCGGCACCACCTCGTCGGCCAGCACCTTGACCACGCGCTGCCCCTCTTCACCCTCGGACCGCTGCACGGTCCCCTTCACCAGCACCACCGCATCCTTCACCAGGCATCCCCGGAAGCGCTCGAAAACCCGCGGGAAAACCACCACCTCGACGTGTCCCGACATATCTTCCAGTTCCACGAACCCCATCGGTTCCCCTGCCCTGGTGCTGATGCGTTTGACGCCCTGCACCAGGCCGCCCACCGTGACCGCACTCCCGTCGGCGGCGTCGGCCAGGGCCCCGCAGCGGCAGGTGACCGCCCTTTCCAGGTGGTGGCGGTAGGCCTCCAGGGGGTGGCCGGAGAGGTAGAACCCCAGCACCTCCTTCTCCATGGCCAGCAGGACCTGCCGGGGGAACTCGGGCACGTCCGGCAGCTGGTCCTGGGCAGCGAAGGCCTCCGCCCCCAGGTCGAAGAAAGACAGTTGCCCGGCCCCGCGCGCGTCGCCCTGGCCCCGTTCCAGCGCCTGGTCGAGGATGGCCATGAGCTGGGAGCGCCGTGCCCCCAGGCTGTCGAAGGCTCCCGCCTTGATGAGGCTCTCCACTGCCCTGCGGTTGAGCAGGCGGGTGTCCACCCGTTCGCAGAAGTCGTGGAGGGAACGGAAGGGCCCCTGCTGGCGCGCCCGCAGGATCGACTCGATCGCCGCCCGGCCCACGTTCTTCACCGCACCCAGGCCGAAACGGATGGCCTCCCGCCCGTCCGGTCCCTTCTCTATGCTGAAGGCCAGTTCTCCCCGGTTGACGTCCGGGGGCAGCAGGGTCAGCCCCAGGCGACGGCACTCGTCAATGTACAGGGCCACGTCGTCACTGGAGTCCATCACCGAACTGAGCAGGGCCACCATGTAAGGCAGCGGGTAATGGGCCTTCAGGTACGCCGTGCGGTATGCCAGCAGGGCGTACGCTGCCGCGTGGCTGCGGTTGAAGGCGTAACCGGCGAACCGCTCGATGGCGGCGAACACCTGCTCCGCCACCTGACGGTCCACCCCCCGGCTCACCGCCCCCTCGATGAACCGCGCCTTCTGCGCCGCCACCAGCTCCGGCTTCTTCTTGGCCATCCCGCGCCGCAGGAGGTCGGCCTGGGCCAGGGTGAAACCGGCCAGCTGCGACACCACCTGCATCACCTGCTCCTGGTAGATCATCACCCCGTACGTGTCCTTGAGGATGGGCTCCAGGCTGGGGTGCAGGTAGCGGGGCCCCTGCTGCTTGGCCCGCTGGTACTCCGGTATCTGCTCCATGGGACCCGGCCGCACCAGGGCCACGATGGCCACGATGTCTTCGAAAGTGGTGGGGCGCAGCTGGCGCAGGAGATCCTGAACCCAGCCGGCCTCCAGCTGGAAGATGCCCAGGGTCTCTCCCCGGCCGAGCAGTGCGTACACGGCGGGGTCGTCCAGGGGCACCCGGCTCCAGTCCACCTTCTCCCCCATCTTCTCCACGAGCTTGACGGCGTGGTCGATGACGGTGAGGTTGCGCAGGCCCAGGAAGTCCATCTTGAGGAGGCCCAGTTCCTCCAGCACCTCCATGGGGAACTGGGTCACCACCGCGCCGTCGGGGGTCTTCTGAAGGGGGACTAGGCCCACCAGCGGCTCGGGGGCGATGACCACGCCGGCGGCGTGCACCGACGCGTGGCGGGGCATGCCCTCTATGCGCCGGGCCAGGTCGATGAGTTCCCGCACCTCCTCCCGGCTCCGGTATGCCTGGGCCAGGTCGGGACTGGTGGCCAGCGCCTGATCCAGGGTGATCCCCAGCACGGAGGGGACCATCTTGGCGATGCGGTCCACTTCCCCGTAAGGGAGACCCAGGGCGCGGCCCACGTCCCGGATGGCCGCCCGGGCCTTCATGGTACCGAAGGTGACGATCTGGGCCACGCATTCCTGGCCGTACTTCTCCACCACGTAGCGGATCACTTCGTCCCGCCGTTCGAAGCAGAAGTCGATGTCCATGTCGGGCATGGTAACCCGCTCGGGGTTGAGGAAGCGCTCGAAGAGCAAGCCGTGGCGGAGGGGATCGACGTCGGTGATCCCCAGCACGTAGGCCACCAGGCTCCCGGCCGCCGACCCCCGCCCCGGTCCCACCGGGATACCCTGCCGGCGGGCAAACTCTACGAAGTCCCAGACGATCAGGAAGTAGCCGGGGTAACCCATGCGTTCGATCATGCTGAGCTCGTACTCGAGCCGCTCCTTCACCTCGGGGGAAGGGTCGGGGTAGCGGGAGGGTAACCGCTGATAGCAGAGGTGGCGCAGGTAGGAGGCCTCCGTGTGCCCCTCGGGGACCGGGAACTGGGGGAGGTGCAACTGCCCTGAGGGCAGCTCCACCTGGCAACTCTCCGCGATTTCCAGGGTGGCCTCCAGGGCCTCGGGCAATTCCCGGAAGAGGGCGGCCATCTCCTCCGGCGAGCGCAGGTAAAACTGGTCCGAGCCAAAACGCAGCCGGTTGGGGTCGTCCAGCGTGGTCTGGGTCTGGATGCACAGGAGGACGTCGTGCATGCGGGCATCCTCCTGCTCCAGGTAGTGCACGTCGTTGGTGGCCACCAGACCCACTCCCAGTTCGCGGGCCAGGCGCACCAGTTCCCGGTTCACCCGGCGCTGGGCCGCCAGGCCGTTCTCCTGCACCTCCAGATAGAACGAATCCCTGCCGAAGAGGTCCCGGTAGCGGGCCACCACCTCCCGGGCGCGCCGGTCGTCCCCGGCCTCTTCACCCTCCACAATAGCACGCGGAACCTCCCCTGCCAGACAGGCGCTCAATGCCACCAGGCCCCGGTGGTACCGCTCCAGCAACTCCCAGTCCACCCGCGGCCGGTAATAAAACCCCTCCAGGTGCGCCAGGGACACCAGCCGCACCAGGTTGCGGTAACCCTCCTGGTCGCGGGCCAGAAGTACCAGGTGGTGGGGATCGTCATCCACCTTGGGCTGACGGTCGTGCCTGGTGCGCCGGGCCACGTAAACCTCGCACCCCAGGATGGGCTTGATGCCGTGCTCCCGGCACGTCCGGTAGAACGGCACCACCCCGTACATGACCCCGTGGTCGGTGATGGCCAGGGCCGTGCACCCCATGGCCGCCGCCCGCGGCACCACCTGCTCCACGCGGGCGGCACCGTCCAGCAGGCTGAATTCGGTGTGGAGATGGAGGTGATTGAACCGGGCAGCACCCATGGTGCCCGCCTCCCCTTTGACGATGAATACCATTGGTGATAAAGTTTGGAGAGCAGAGGGGGGATGCTCCGTGCCCTGGAAGCGGTGTCCCAACTGCCAGCGGCTCTCTTATTCGGCGGCGACCACCCCCATTCGCTGGATATGTCCCCACTGCGAGCACGACTTAACCCTCATCCCCGACATCACCCCCGACCGGGCGGAAATCGAGGCGGAGTTCAGCAAGATTCCGGGCTGGGATGAGTGGAAGCGCTACTACAGAGGGCCTGCAAAGGACACTCCCAACAGCGCGGACCCCGGGCCCGGCACACCTCCCGGCCATGGGCAATGAGGTTCACGTGCAGCCGGAAGTAACGCTCGGGGTCCAGGCTCTCCTGTAAAATTTTTTGCGCCCGCAACCGATCCACCTTCTCCGGAACCAGTCCCAGCCTGCGGGCTACCCGGTACACGTGGGTGTCCACCGGGAAAGCCGGGCGCCCGAGCCCAAAGAGCAGGACGCACGCCGCCGTCTTGGGGCCCACCCCGGGCAGTCCTTCCAGGAAGCGGCGAGCTTCGTCCACGGGCAGCCCCCGCAGGAAGTCGAGGGAAACCCGGCCCGCGCGGGCGTGCAGGACCTTCAGGATGTCCAGGATGCGCAGGGCTTTCAGCCGCCCCAGGCCCGCCGGAGCAATGAGCTTCTCCAGCTGGGCCGGTGAAGCCTCCAGCAGCATCTCCCACCGCGGGAAACTTTCCTTCAACCGACGGAAGGCCGCCAGGCTGGCACGGTCGGTGGTGGCCTGCGAGAGCACCGTGGCCACCAGCACGTCCACCGGGTCGGAGCCCACCTGACCCAGCAGAAGGCGCGACCGGTCACCGCCGTACCGCTCTTCGAGCAGGCGATCCACCGCCGCCACCATGTCCCGATCGACGGCGCCCGCCGGCGGGCGACCGCGGCCGGTGGTCTTCATGCCGCACCCTCCCCCGCCAGGCGCCGCACCAGTTCTGCGAAGAGGGCCCCCCTTTCTTCGTAGTTACGGAACATGTCGAAAGAGGCGCAGGCCGGAGAGAGCAGAACGGTGTCGCCCGGCCGGGCCAGGGAACGGGCCAGTTCCACCGCCTCGGCCATGCCCGCCACCTGGTGCACCTGGGGCGCGGGTTCTCCGCTTTCGCCGCTCACCTCTTCCACGGCGGCGCGGATACGGGCGGCAGTGGCCCCCATCAGTATGAGGTGACGGACCCGTCCGAGCATGGCGCGCGCCAGACCGCGGAAGTCCAGCTTCTTGTCGTACCCCCCGGCGATCAGGATCACGGGCCCGGGAACAGCCGCCAGGGCGGCCCGCGCCCGATCGGGAGTGGTGGCGATGGAGTCGTTGACGTACAGAACGCCGCCCACCTCCGCCACCCGCTCCAGCCGGTGGGGCACGCCTGCGAAGCTGGACAGCACCTGCGCCATGGCGTCGCATGAGGCGCCCATGAGGCCGGCGGCCGTCACGGCGGCGAGGGCATTGCGCAGGTTGTGGCTGCCCACCAGCCGCAGGCTGTGTACGGGGGCTACCGGCCGCACCCGGTCCCCCGGCAGGCGGACCACCAGTTCCCGCCTTCCCGTGCTCCCCTCCACCCACGCGCCCTGCGGAAAGGGCCCCCGTTCCCCGAAGTAAAGGACTTGGCCCGGGGCATCCCGCGCCATGGCCACCACCGATTCGTCCTCCCCGTTGAGGACGGCGTAGTCACCCGGCCCCTGGAAGAGAAATACCCGGCGCTTGGCCTCCACGTACTCCTCCCAGGAAGAATGCACGTCCATGTGGTCGGGGAGGAGGTTCAGCAGCACCCCCACGTGGGGGCTGCGCCCGGTCAATTCCAGCTGAAACGAGGAAAGTTCCAGCACCACCCGGGCGTCGGGGGGGATCTCGTGGACCCGGTCGATCAGTGGTACTCCGATGTTCCCACCCAGGTACACGCGATACCCCGACGCCTCCAGCATGCGCGCCACCAGGGTGGTGGTGGTGGTCTTGCCAGCGCTCCCCGTGATTCCCACCACGGGGGCGGGACACAGCTCCAGGAACAGGGGGATCTCCCCGGAAACCACGGCCCCACGGCGCCGGGCCTCCTCCACCTGAGGCAGGTGTTTGGGCATCCCCGGGGTGAGGAAGATCACGTCGAATCCCTCGCTGAGGGCATCCAGGTAGCCGGCACCCAGCACGGTGCGCACGCCCGGGATCGGCTCCGCTGCCCCCGGCACCGGCGGACAGCCCGCCTCGTGCATCCCGCCCGCGGGCACCCCCAGGCTCGCCACCGCCCGCCGGACCTGTTCGAGCGGGCCGGCCAGCTCCTCGCCCGTCTTGCGATCCAGGATGGTCACCCGGGCCCGTTGCCGCAGCAAGAAGCGCACCAGGGCCAGGTTGGAGACGCCCAGGCCGACCACCGCCACCTTCTTGCCCTCGAGGTGCAACGGTTCACCCCCGGGTATAGCTTCCCTCGCTCAAAAGGCCCATCATGTCGGCCTTGAACTGAGGGTCGTAGCGACCCCGGCGCAGGGCTGCTGCCAGCTGACGGAGGAGTTCGTCGTCCCCCAGTTCCAGGGTGGGCCAGGTGGCCAGGAAAGCGTCGCGGCCGTTCTTCCACGCGGCCTTGAAATAGCGCAGGCCCTGCCTGGGGTCCCCCGCCCGTACGGCGCACGCACCCAGAACGGCCAGCGCCACGGGGTGAGAACGTTCGCGGGCCATCACCCGCCGGCAAACCAGCTCGCAGGTGGCCAGGTCGCCCTGACGGAGGCAAACCTGCCCGTACGCCACCTGGGCCATGGTATCCTCGGGAACCACCCCCAGGTAGCGCTCCCAGGCCTCCCTGGCCTTGTCGGTCCGACCCGTGCGCTGGTAGGCCAGGGCCAGACGACGGAGGTATCCCATGTCCTCGGGATCCAGGCGGCACGCGTCCTCCCACCAGCGCACCGCTTCCTCCCAGCGTCCGCGCCGGGCCTCGAGCTCCCCCAGATCGCAGGCCGTGCGCGGGTCGTTGCGATTGAGGGCATACCCGCGCTCCAGGACCTCGCGCGCCTGCTCGAATTCCCCTCTCTCCATGTGCCAGACGCCCAGCACCCGGTACACGCCCGGGTCCGTGGGCTGCAAGCGCCGCGCGCGCTCCACGTACTCCCGCGCCCGCGCGAAGCTCTTTCCCCCCGTGTGCACCAGGGACGCGGCCAGCAGCACGGCCGGGTCGTTGGGGTAACGCATCACGGCGGCGTCCACCGTGCGGGATGCCAGTTCGTAGTCGGGGCAGTGGGCGTACGCCTCAAGGAGCAGGTCGTGCAACTGCTCGTCCAGATCGGGGGGCAACTCGAGGGCCAGGGCCTCCTCCAGCACCGCCCAGGCCTCCTGCCAGCGGCCGAGGGAGGCATACAGGTCGGCCAGGAAGACGCGCGCGTACCCGTCCTTGCTGTCCTGGCGGCGCACTTCCTCCCACAGGCGGGAAGCCCCGTAGTAGTCTCCCATGGCGGCGTTGGCCAGCCCCAGCTTCACCTTGGCCTCGTTGTCGTCCGGGTACGCGAAAAGGAGGCGCTCCAGGTAGCCCCGCGCTGCCTGGTAATCTTCCTGTTCCAGCGCCACGTTGGCCAGCGTGTGCAGGGAGGGTCCGTACGCGTTGAGACCGGAAACGGTCTTCTGCCACTCCCGCACCGCCTGCTCTACATCGCCCTTCAGGTAGTACACCATCCCCAGGAGGTGGCGCGCCACCGGGTACTGGGGATCGGCCAGGAGAGCCTGCCGGGCCATGAGCCAGGCCCGATGCAGGTTCCCCATGTGGTACAGGTACAGTTCGCCCAGGCGGCAGTACGCCTCCACACAGGAAGGATCCACCTCGACCGCCCGGCGGAGGTAGGGGATGGCCTGTTCGAACCGCCCCTCCCGCACCTCCACCAGCGCCCTCCCCACCATGGCGGACGCATTCCGGGGGTCGATCTCCAGAGCCCGCTGGAAATGCCACTCCGCCAGGTCGAGTCTGCCCACCTGCAGGTAGACGCGACCCAGCAGGTCGTGGACCTCAGCGTCCTCCTGCCCAGTGGCCAGAATGCGCTGCAGGGCCTGGGCGGCCTCTTCGTAACGGCGGAACCGGGCGTAGATGCGACCCAGCAGTTTGAGGCTGGCCGGGTCGGCGTTTCCCTTGAGCAGCGGGCGGATCGGCTCTATCACCGCTGTCATGCGCTGCTCCGTCCACTCCCGGCCCAGGGCCCCTCCCACCATCCAGTCCTCGCACGAGTCCAGCAGCACTTCTGCCAGCTGCCGGCGGATCTCGGGGTTCTGGGGATCTTCGTCCATGGCCTGGTAGAGAGCCCTCGCCGCGTAGCGGTGGTTGCCGCGGGCCAGGTGACCGGCAGCCCGGGAGAGCAGGCGTGCCACCCTCCGCTTCTTGGATTCTCCGGTGCTAGCCTCCCGAGCACTTTCCTTCTTGTCCAACGGTTACGTGTCCCCCCGATTTCCTCTCCCTGCTCATTCGACACCGGCATCCGTATCCCTTTCGGGTGAGCAGGCCGGTGCGCCGCCCGCCTCCCGTTTCAGTGTACTGTGGCGTCCACCGCCTTCGTGCCAGGACGGCAGCCCCGCGGAGGCGCCCTGCACCCCGCTCGCGCCGGCCCTCCCGCCCGGACCGAGACTCGCGCTCAGACCTGGTAGCGGCTCCCCTCGCCCGCCAGCTCCACGGGCAGTCCCGTTTCCCCCACCGCCTCCTGGGCCTCTTCCAGAACTTTCACCCAGTCCGTGGTGGGCCACAGGTGGGTGAGCAGCAGCCGCTTCGCCCCGGCGCGCCGCCCCAGTTCTCCGGCCTGGCGCCCCGTCAGGTGACCGGGCGCACGCCCCTGATCCTCCAGCAGCGTGGCCTCGCACAGCAAGAGATCGGCGCCCGAGGCGAACTCGACCAGCGGCTCGTGCCAGCCCGTGTCCGCCGTGTACACCAGCTTCGTACCCCCGTGCTCGATGGCCATGGCGTAGGTGAGCACCGGGTGGGGCACGGCCAGGAACCGGAACACCAGACCCCCCAGGTCCAGCTTCTCGTCCGGATCGATGGGGCGGGGATCGAGCACCTGTTTGTAACGGAGGCGGTCGTAATCCTCTTCCGGCAGAGGGGGAGCGTATACGGCCAGGGGCCGGGCCCGCGTCCCCTCGGCCAGGGCGCGCTGCACCGCGTACCTCAGCACCAGCAGGTCGGACATGTGGTCGCCGTGCAGGTGGGAAAGGACCACGGCCTCCAGGCTCCGGAAGTCGGTGTGCCGGCCCAGGTTCGCCATCACCCCGCTGCCGCAGTCCACCAGGACCGAGGTGGAGCCCGCCTGCACCAGGTAGCCGGAGCAGGCCCTCCCCGCTGCCGGATATCCGCCGCAAACCCCCAGCACCGTCAGTCGCACGCCGCTCCCCTCCCCTTCCGCCCCAACCCCCGGCCGCGCCAGCGTAGCTGCCCGGCGGCTACATCACGGTGGGGGCGGGCATGCCCAAGATCCCCAGGGCACCGGCCATGACCTGCCGGAAAGCATCCACCAGTGCCAGACGAAACCGCCGCTCTCCGGGTTCCGCGGCCAGCACGGGGGTCGTCTCGTAGAAGTCGGTGAAGGTCTGGGCCAGACCGTAGGCATAATCGGCGAAAAGGGAGGGAAGATTGAGTTCGCACGCCTTGGCCAGCACCACGGGCATCTCCATCATTTTCAGGACCAGGGCTTTCTCCGCCCGGCCCACCCGGGGCTCCCCTCCGTGCCCGGCCTCGTCGAGCAGCCCCCGTTCTCGCGCGCGGGCCAGGATGCTGCACGCCCGGGCGTGGGCGTACTGCAGGTAGGGACCGCTGTTGCCCTGCATGCTCAGGGCCTCGTCGAAGTCAAAGGCCACCAGGGTGTTGGGGTGGAACCTGATCATGTAGTACCGCACTGCCCCACACGCGATGGAGCGCGCGATTTCCTCTCTGCGGGCGGGCTCCAGGTCGGGATGGCGCGCCTCCACTTCCCGCAGAGCCAGGCGCAGGGCAGCCGCCAGCAGGTCCTTGGCCTTAACGCCCACCCCCCGGCGCCCGGACATGGCGACCGCGCCGGAATTATCCTCCACTTCGACCCCCAGTTCGCGGGCCGCCCGGGGCGACAGGGCCACCACCTCGTAGGCAAAGTGGATGGAGTTGCGGGCTGCCTCCTCGAAACCCAGGCGGCGCAGGGAATACCGCAGCACGTCCTGCAGGTACTTTTGCCTGACGTCTATGACGTTGATCACCCGCCAGGCGCGACCGAACTCCCCCTCCTGGCCGTCCGTGGTGGTGGAAGTCCACAGGGTGCTCCCGTCGGGTTGCCGCGCGTAGGGCCGGTACCGGAAGTCCTTGCCCAGCAGGCCGAACTTCCACAACTGGTACGCTATATCCTTGGCCGTGTACGTGGCGGTGCCGTCGGAACGCACCAGGACCTTGTCGGGGTTCTCCAGGTCGGCGAATTCGGGCAGATCCGAAAGCTTGACCACCCAGCAACCCGCGTTGGGCCCGGTCTCCTCCTTCACCAGCGTGCCCTGCTCCCGCAACCTGTCAAAGGCGTGACGGAAGAACCCGGCCCGCAGGATGTCCGATTCCCAGGTGAGCAGGTCGTAGTAAATGCCCAGGGGCCACATGGTCTGGAGGTGCTCCTTCACGATGGCCTCCGCCACCTCGCGGGCGGTTCGGGCCACCTCGTTGTCCCCCTCTTCGATGAGGGCGAGCACCCGGCGCCGGTACTCCCGTGCCTCGGGGTCCCGCTCGTACAGCTCCTGCACCTCGGTGTACAGGTCCCAGCAGAAATAGTCAAAAGGCTCGTCCTCGCGCGGCCGGCGCCCGAGCCGGTGCAGGCCGACCACGATGTCCGCCACCTGCACCCCGGTGTCGTCGATGTAGTTCTGCACCTCCACCCGGTACCCCCGCGCCCGGTAGATCCGGGCCAGGGTGTCCCCCAGGCAGGCGTTGCGCAGGTGGCCGATGTGGGCCGCCTTGTTGGGGTTGATGTTGGTGTGCTCGATCACCACCTTGGGCCCGGTACCCGGCTCGACCCGCCCGTACTCCTCCCCCCGTTGGGTCAGGTGGGCGAGGAAGTCCGCCGCCACCTTCTGGGCGTTCAGCCGGAAGTTAACGTACCCCGGGGCGGTGGCGGTCACCTCCTCCACCCAGGGCAACTCACCCCCCCGCACGCGCGTGCCGACGCTTTCCGCCACCTGCCGCGCTATCTCCAGCGGCGGCCGACGCCGCACCCGGGCCAGGGTCACGCACACCGGAGACGACAGGCCCCCGGACTCCCCCCCCGACGGCGCC
>Ga0080004_1118881_pt1 | contig 15040 bp, 11 predicted proteins | sample WasSprMetagenome_FD_69207 | JGI IMG/M metagenome (GOLD analysis project Ga0080004, IMG submission 69207) | Sulfidic aquatic microbial communities from Washburn Spring, Yellowstone National Park, USA - WS (SPADES assembly) (version 2) | ecosystem: Environmental > Aquatic > Thermal springs > Hot... | reverse complement strand
CTTCCACCAGCCCCCTTACTACAGAATGCCGGAATCAAGGCCTAGAAAGGCGAAAAACAGCACGGAATCTCAAAAAGAGAATTGAAAGACCCTGATGCTCGGCACATCGATCAGCTTGATCGGAATCTTCGAATCTCAAAAAGAGAATTGAAAGATCACCGGCACATCAACGTATATCTCCGGCATCTACCTCGCCTGAATCTCAAAAAGAGAATTGAAAGTCTCTTTCGCCCGCGTCTCTCCCAAAGTCCCAACGATGCCAGAATCTCAAAAAGAGAATTGAAAGGGGTAGCCGTGCCTCCACCAAAGCTTATCCGCTATTTGTTTGAATCTCAAAAAGAGAATTGAAAGTTGTTTGCTTCCTCGAGGAACGGGTGCGTGAGATCGAAGAATCTCAAAAAGAGAATTGAAAGTCTATTATGAATGCCCAGCCCCATCCCAGCCGCATGACGCCGGGAATCTCAAAAAGAGAATTGAAAGTAGTGTAGGAACATCAACCTCCCGTATGACATAGATTCCAAGGAATCTCAAAAAGAGAATTGAAAGCTAGTTGTAGCTCTCCACGAGCGAAGTTCCTGCTGTTTTGAATCTCAAAAAGAGAATTGAAAGTCTTCTTCAAGAGACACGTCTCCCGAAAAAGCCCGGAACATGAATCTCAAAAAGAGAATTGAAAGCATGCTCGTCTGAGCTAGCTCGTCCAGGCTCGTCTAGCCCCCCGGAATCTCAAAAAGAGAATTGAAAGAGCTTCATGGACACGCCCCATCACCTCTACCCCCTGATATTGCCGAATCTCAAAAAGAGAATTGAAAGTTTTTCTGTAGGTGGGGAAAGAATGAAGTTTGAGGGAAGGCAGAATCTCAAAAAGAGAATTGAAAGATTGTAGATGTTGTAAACAGAGTTGAAAGACGCCGTATAAGAGCGAATCTCAAAAAGAGAATTGAAAGATAACCTATCTCCACCCTTTCCCCTATCATACTCATTTCACCTGAATCTCAAAAAGAGAATTGAAAGTTAAAACCCTTTACGACGGGCTTCTCAACGAGGGCCTGGCCTGAATCTCAAAAAGAGAATTGAAAGCAGTAGATATACCAAACTTCTTTAGAAAAGTAACCGACTTCTTGAATCTCAAAAAGAGAATTGAAAGCTGACAATGCGGCTCGTCGCATCAACCGGCTCAATCACGTAGAATCTCAAAAAGAGAATTGAAAGTTGGCCATATTACTCTCCCGTCATCGAGCAAGACGCCCTTGATGGAATCTCAAAAAGAGAATTGAAAGATAACATGCGTTGCCCATACTGCGGTAAGAAGATAAGGGGAGGAATCTCAAAAAGAGAATTGAAAGCGTATGCGCTGGCGTCACCACATCTCCAGTCATATCCCACGAAAGAATCTCAAAAAGAGAATTGAAAGTAATTCCAGTTATACGTCCTTTCAACGAACTCCTCAGTCAGGAATCTCAAAAAGAGAATTGAAAGTTTGGCCTAGCAATCACTACCGCAGTAATAATAGCAGAAATGAATCTCAAAAAGAGAATTGAAAGACATACCTCACGGCCTCGGCGAAACACCGCTAGTAGCAATAGTGAATCTCAAAAAGAGAATTGAAAGATGGTGGCCTCCGCTTTATGCCAGCTCAAATCGCTATATTCATGAATCTCAAAAAGAGAATTGAAAGCCCTCCCCCTTAAAGGGGGTAGGGAAAGGTGTAACCCCAGGTGGGGAATCTCAAAAAGAGAATTGAAAGTCTGCGTTCCGGTTAGTCCGTCTGCCGATGAGAATTCTGCCTGAATCTCAAAAAGAGAATTGAAAGGAATTCATTTACGCCAACGAATGGGACTATAGGCCGGAGCTAGAATCTCAAAAAGAGAATTGAAAGTCCTTGAACTTCTGCAGTATGCTCGTGAAGTTCATCACGGGCCGAATCTCAAAAAGAGAATTGAAAGAGATGCGGATAGAGAGAAACGTGACGGTTGCGCCGATCGCGGAGAATCTCAAAAAGAGAATTGAAAGCTATATGCCACCAGCCCTGATACCTTGGCCCTATTATCTTCATGAATCTCAAAAAGAGAATTGAAAGTCGTAGGTAACCGTTCTTCCGCCTAGGCTTGCTATGGCCTGCCGAATCTCAAAAAGAGAATTGAAAGGCATCCAGCATGTCATTGTGGTGTTGTGGATCTATCGTGTCGCCGGAATCTCAAAAAGAGAATTTTAAGAATACTATTATCTCAAACCTCCGGCTAGGGGCTATTGAATCAGAATCTCAAAAGAGAATTGAAAGATGCCGGCGCAATCGTGTAGATCCCATAACTGAATCTTAATAGAGAGAGAATTGAAAGGGTGAGCATTGGTGATCAACCTACCTTTTTCAAAGCCCACGATTTGATATTCCACAACTATAACTATGCACTGCGGTCACGAGCATACCCTACGGCGACATGTTATATTTTTTCCAGATAAAGCTTCCCCCAAGAGGTGACCATTTCATGGGCCTACATCCCTCTCCTTTGAGAGTTCAGCCCTTAGCCGTGTCCCCGAACATTACCCCCCTGATACTTGGCGACCCCTCCAGTGATACGATATCGCCTTCAATGGCCGCCATCAATGAGACTTGTCAAAATCATTCTCGGCATCAGTGTCTTCACGATTAAGAACGGGTAGCCGGTTCGAGGAGGAGTTTTGTGATCCTTAAGGCAGCTCCCAGCACATCTAAGGCCTAGCCCGAACCTCCCACCTAAGCAGGGGGGAGGTTATTGGTATTCCCTCCTCCGATGAATGCTAGTGGGCTCTTGGGCTTCATTATTTCCCTCAGCAGGATTGTCGCGTATGATCCTGGTGGGAGCTCCATGTTCAGCTTTATTGAGGTGTTGTCCATTTCTGATATCTTACAGCTCCATTTGGTGATCTTTATTGGGCGGAGTGAACCCCTCGTCGAGGCCTCTGGGCATGTTTTCAGCTTAAATGTGTTCAGCTCTAAGCCCATTTCATCCAAGATGTCGAGGAGTATCTCGCCCTTCTTGCTCCTCGGTATCGGGGATAGGTATCCTGGCGCCGGCAACACGACCGCGAGCTTTCCACGCGTTATGAGCCTCTCAACCTGTTGTAGATTCGCCTCTGAGACCATTATTGGCCTGCCCGGCTCCGGCCTTCCAAAGGTGTCGAGCCTTACAACAAGGTCTCCGGCCTCGACCACATCTAGGAGATCCTCGGCGATCACCCTTGATAACGCCTTGTTGAATATCAGGGCTGAGACGGACTCGACGAGAAGCCTCCTAAGCCTGAGGGGGATTGATCTCAGGGCGCCGAGATAGTCTCCAGGCCTCCTCGCAAGGTGTCTTAGGATCGCCCGCTCATATCTCAGGGTCTTCGGGAAATATTCCAGCGCCCTCTCCGGGTTGAAGTCCTCGAGGAGCCTCATTCTTGCCATCCTATTCTCATTGCTCTCGAGCGGGGAGTATTCGGTGAGGAAAGCCTTGACAGCCTCCTCTATTCTACCTTCGATCATAAGTCTTCCGACCATGGGCGTTATCGGTCTTGCTAATCCAAACCTTTGATGGCCATAGTAGTTTGGCAATCCTTTCAATCTTAACTCCTGAATAATTTCTAAAGCATCCCCGACATTGCCCTCAACATTTCTAATTATTATCTCAAAGACATTTTTCGCAAGACTTCTTGAGCTAAGCTTACGCGATGTATATTGTACAGGAAGTATATGGATCGCTTCATTAAGCTTCAGTCCACATGACTTTACCGAAGCGCTTGGAAGGGTTATGAACTGCCAACTTACACTCATTTTATCCTTTATCCCACATACGTTTATCATTTGAGGTCTAGTTCCAAGACTTTTAGCTATCATCATTGTAGCCCTGATTGTATCAACACCTCTCTTCCGCATAACTGCCAAAATGAAATCTCCAATCCCCTTAGATAGCCCACTCCAAGAATTGTAAATTCTCTTGGCATCAAATCCGTTTACTAGAACCTCCCAGATAAGGAAGTCTTCGGGTCTTAGCTTTATCACTCCGCCAACTCCTTTACCCCGGGTTACGTAGCCTCGAATTCCAATAAACTCCTCAACCACTTTAGGTGTGAGATTCGACAGCATTCCGACGTTACAAGAATATTTTTGAATAATCTTTTAAAAAGGCTTACTATTAACTACTTCCGCACTTCTTTATTTCAATTTCAAATATTATCGTATATTATCATTGGATGAGTATTTAAACAACAAACTTGCAAAAATCTCATAAAAATCGTTCCTAATAACAAGCTGGTTTAAGCTATCTATTGTAAAACCAACCGTATTGCAAAGCAGCTCTATACGCAGCAAGAATGTTTTCAGGAGGCAGGGAAGCTTATTGAAGCTGGAGTAGATATTCTTAACCCCTTGCAACCGAGAGCTAAGGGAATGGATAGGAAAGAACTTAAGCGGGAGTTTGGTGGCAAGTTGATCTTTCATGGTGGCTTTGATATTCAGCACATCCTCCCTCGAGGGACTATAGAAGAGGTGGAGCGTGAAGCTAAAGATGTTATAGAAACTTATGCTTCGGGAGGAGAGTATATTTTTTCGCCAGCACATAATATTCAGCCTGATGTGTGAAAGGTCTTATCCCACCACAACAATGTAAAAGTACCTGCCGCTCCGCAAGCTCCCATATACCTGCTGTTGCACCATTTATTACAACAGCATATCCTGCCTCATTATACCCTTTAGCAATTCTACGCATACCTCTGACTCGGTGGTCCTTGATTGCGGGCAAGCTATAATTTTCAACATCTTTAGGACTCTTCGCATTATATAATGGTTGTAATCCCTCTACTATCTCAAAATAGTAACCGTGCCTTCTATAAGTTATCCCAAATTCGTCAATAAATACATTCTCTGAAACATATCGGACTTCATTAAGTTTAGGAGGATTCACAAAGACATGTCTAAAGTCTACATCGAAATGCTCTAAGATAAAATCGGGTATTTTTCCTAATCCTTGCATTCTATCAATTACAACGATTTCTATATCACCTACACCCATGAACTCTAATAAATTTTTAGAGCAACATAATGCATGCCATTAATAACGCCACCAAGGTCTATTGGTATCCTATCTGGCTCCTTATGTCGTAAGGTCGCTAGAACACGTTCGATATGTTCCATAACCGTTCTGGTTGATCTCCATAGAATATTTATATATAAATTTTGTGTTCTTGACTAGAAGTAATATAATGCTATTGAGGTAACTATAAGGTAACGCTGTAACACCTATATCTCAGCATGTAAAGTGATATTGCATGATGAGTAGCGAGTGGAATCCCCAACCATCAAGATGGTTACCGAAAATACCTCTTGAAAAAATTCGTGAAATACAACGAAAGCAAATAGGCGTTGATCCACCGTTAAATCCCCATCCTGATTTTAAGGTTAAAGTCTGGGATAATGCTTCAGAGTTCTATGCCGCATTTGCGATGGATATGACTAAAAGGATATTAAACGCATTTCTAGAAAGAAGAGATTTGTGGGTGATAGCTCCAACAGGTCCTGTTCCACAATGGAGGATATTAGCAAACAATCTAAATACGCTTAGCGAACTCTATGAAGATTTCAATTTAAAACATGTACACATAATCATGATGGACGAATATTCTGATCCCGAAGGTCGTACCCCCACCGTGAACGATGTAGGAAGCTTCCAACACACAATTTACACTAATTTTTGGAGTAGGTTAAAAGAAAAAATAAGGATGCCGTGGAAAGACATATTATTTCCCACCTATGAACTTGTCGATAAGATACCCGAGATAATAATTAAGGGAGGAGGTGTTATAGACGTTGTATATGGCGGCATTGGCTGGGGACTTCATTTCGCATTCGTAGATAGGGAGGCTTTCACTTCAAACCGATGGGCAAATAAGGATCTAAATCGCTGGAGAAAAATCAGAATGTTAAAGGCTATCGAGTTGGATGCCTCAACAATCTACCAGAACGCGCTCCATAGCTTTGGTAGCAATCAATGGGGGGTCCCAAGTCACGCAAACACGATCGGGCCAGCATTAGTCTTTGGTGATGAGGAGATTGAAGTCAAGTATAGATCATTCTGGTGTGATGGAGTCTGTGGGCCTGACATGAATTGGCAGTCTATGGCAGTCCATGTTGCGCTATATTTGGAGCCAAACCCGGAGCTACCAGCAACTTTTCTAAAAACCCTTCCAGGGGAAATTAACGTATTATCGCCGTTAGATAAGCCGATTGAAATAAGAGTTAGATGACAAAAAATTATCGAGGATAAAAAATATAAACCCCCTTTTATAATTCTTAGCCGTGAGGTGAAGTGGTTATGCCTATATCACCTGAAGGTCAAGAATACCTAAATATTGTGAAAGAGCTTTTAGAAAAAATCGAAAAAGAACAATCCGAAAATATCGACCGAGCAGCAGAACTTATGGCCAACGCTATAGCAGAAGATAGGTTAATTCATTATTTCGCCGCAGGTGGACATACTTGGATGGTCGTAATGGAAGCTTTTTGGAGAGCTGGAGGACTTGCTTGCGTTAATCCTTGGTTTGACTTAGGCATAACATTGTATAATCAAGCATGGCATGGATGCCTTCTAGAAAGACTTACAGGATATGGTAAGGCTATTGTGGAATATTACAGTAATTTTACGAAGCCAGGAGACGTTCTAGTAATTACCTCGAATATACCTTATATGGTAATACCTGTAGAAGTGGCAATGGAATGCAAAAAGATTGGCATGAAAATTATCTCAATAGGATCTAAGGAATGGCAAGAGAAAGCTCCAAAAGATACACCGTCTAGACATCCTAGTGGAAAGAGTTTAGTTGAACTGTCTGATATATTCATAGATGATTACAACCCCTATGGTGACGCCGTTATAAAACTTGAAGGACTTGAACAGCCAATAGCGCCCGTATCAAGCATAACTGACTGTTATATTATCGAACGACTTCTGATAGAAACTGTTAAAAAATTATTAAAGAAGGGAGTTGAGCCGCCTGTCTTTAGAAGCGCTAACATACCTGGCGGAGACGAATTCAATAAGAAATTATTAGCCAAGTATCTGAATAGAGTCAAATGGTTATAATAAGGGAGTTATCAAACTATTATTTTTTATCATATAGAATTACTTTAGGGATCAAAAATAGAATGGAAAATGGAATAAAGATAATTATTGTTTATCAATCGCTGCTACTATCTCCTTATATGGCTCATAGTTTAATCTCGGCCTAGGATCATATAGCATATAAATTTCGAGATAACGATCATCGATTTTTCTATTCTCTCTTTGTGTAAGTATATACCTTAGGATTTCCTGCTGAGATTCAAATTTCCTAATAGCTTGCCTCACTTTTTCTTCAACATGTCTGGATACGGCTATTACAATATTACCTCTGAGAGAAACAGATCTACCGTAGACTAAAGCATCTTCTGGGGAGAAATCTCCCCAGACACTATATTGCAAGTAAGACTTTATCCTAAATGGCTCTCCAAGATCAACGATCACGGGATCACCAACTTGAGGGCCATCATAAGAGCCGATGTAGTAAGTGGCTTCATGATCCATGTGTTCACGATAACCATTCGGGACAAATAGCCTGGTGGCCTTTATCCTTCGCAATTCCTTAATTAATCGAGGGAGCACACCATATTCTTTACTTGAAAGTATATAGCCTATAAAGTTACGTAGACTAAAATCGGGATAGTCAAATCGTATAATATTCTCTTCTGTTAAGCCAAGCTCTCTATAGGCATTAATAGTCTCCTTCTTTCTAATTTCTACAATTTTATCTTTTAGTTCTGGCTTGCTATAGCCAAAGCAGCCATTGCAAAAGATCAACACGTAAACCCTCGCGCCAGCTGTAAGCGCATAAAGCATTATATAGCCGGCTCCTAAAAGAGCATCGTCATCATGTGGGCTCAATATCGCAATGGTCTCATTCTCAGGCTGCCAGTCAGGAAATATTAACCTCGGGTCTGAACTACGGATTTTCTTATTGATATCATAAAACATGAAATCAGACATCTTTATACTCTCACCCAAAAGCATTCTCACCTCATCAAAAAATTAAGTTGCTAGTATTTTAAGGTTTATCTCACGAGTGAAAATGAAATGTCATTATTTTTTCTTCCGCCGAATTAGTAGAATGATAACGATAATTAAGACTACTATAATAAGAAGTGTCGCTAAAATTGATAGAATATTCAATGTGAACGGTCTATGAAGGAATACCAGTTCCTCCTGCATAGTCAGTAGCTCGCCTCTATCAGATATTACTTTTACCTGTAAGATGTAATTACCGGGATCGATATCATTAACCTTGAAACTTATCGATTTACTAAGCGGTTTATCAGGCGAGGTTTCCCCTAATAGCTCCTCTGAGACCTCTTTTATGAGGCTTCCACTATAATTGAGAATTGTTATTTTTGCCTTAACGTTCTTTTCAAGGGCAGCTGTAGCCAGTTTTATATTGAGAGATACCTCTTCTCCAACGGTGTAATTCTTTTTTCTTAATTCTATAAGCCCGACACCATATTCGCTTACTGTAGAGAAGTTGGTTAAACCTTTAGCGACAAAAAAGCAGGTCTCAAATTCGAATGAATCTCCAGACTTTAGCTCCATTCCAGGAGATATTGTTTGAAAGTATATTACAGGAGATTCAAAATATGCATCCTTATAACCGACTCCCCAGCTTCTGATGATAACTTCTTTTAGTTCCTCAGCAGGCTTCCAGACTTTCACAAAAATCTCATCTGCTTGCTCATTTATTATAGCGATATATGGATTCTTAACATCTAACGAAGCTACACCATGCTCCTTAAAGTTCCTCCATAAAGCCCATTCTTGCGGCCATGGTTTAACTTCTCCTTCACCACCCATCCAGTCACCTTTGCTCGCAATTATTCTGACTTTGTCAGCGGGTATTTTTAGATAAATATCCTCTAAAGGCACTTCTAATACTAAGCGATCCCCAAACTTTACAAAAAGCTTTTTGCCTGATATGTTCGTGATTTTCATCTTAACGTTGATTTTGGCGGATTTTTCTTCAAAAGAAATCCATTCTTCGATTTTCGCTCCCTCCTCAATATCTTGTCCGTACATGTAAACTAGCACTTTTTTTCCTGATTTCTCTAACACTTCATACCTTACCATATATGGCTGATTGTCTCGTTTATTCCAAGGATATAGAGGATAATAGCCTCCAAATTCTATATAGTAAGTCTTTGTGAGTTCGTCAAAGTAGGGTAGTGGACTTGGATTAGAATAGAGATATTCTGTATCCGTCAATTTAGATTTCAAATTCCATAGAGTGATTCCCCTATTAGGTAGTAGCTGTATAACTAGATACTCATTTTCCATCACAAGTATGTCAGGATATTCTTTAGTCCCTTCAAATTCTGAAGGTGGAAAAACATATTGATCGCTTCTTATGGAGAAACTTACTTCAGCGGAGATTACTTGTATAGATAATGATAGAATTAATAAGATTGATACGTAAGCTAATGCCACTCCACCTATCCTAAAGTAATTGCCTTTTATCATAATTCTCTCTCATATAATTCGTAAAGAAGAAGGATATATATTTTTATGGTTATGTCCAAAAACTAGAACTTCATAGCCCCCGATATCAGCTCTCTTAAGAAGTATTTTGATAATGGAATAAACAATGCTAATACTGGTAGTGTGCATAATGTTGCTCCTGCCAGTAAGGATCCCCACTCGATATACTGATACCCCATGTACATTGCGAGCCCTGGAGCCACAGTCTTCTTAAAATCACTAAAGATTAATATAGCAGCAAACAGATATTCTCCCCAACATGTAATAAATGAATAAGCTAAAACTGTTAGTAGACCAGGTCTGGATAAGGGTAATATTATTCTTATAAAAGCTTGAAAACCACTTGCCCCATCCACCATGGCTGCTTCTTCTAGCTCTACGGGTACGGCATCAAAAAAGGCTTTTAATAACCATACACCGAAAGGAGCGGTTAGCGCAACATATATTATAATCAATGCGAGATGAGTGTCTGTCAATCTCATTAAAGCGACCATTTCATAAAGTGGTACTGTTAGAAGAACTCCTGGGAAAAGATACACGAGTAGCATAGATCTTGCAATCAGCTGTGATCCTTTAAATCTATACCTTGAGAGAGTGTATCCCCCAAGAGCTGCGAGTATTAAACTTATCCCAGTAGATGCGAAAGACACAATAAGGCTATTTTGTATGAAAAATAGGAAGAATTTCCCAGCCCTTTCTAATCCTCCATATAATGCCGAAGGGTTAAAGAGGTTCATGTAGTGTTCCAGTGTAGGTCTCTCAGGTATTAATCGAGGTTTAGCGCTCATAATTTCTTCTATAGGTTTAAAGGAGGATGCAAATATCCAGTAGATGGGGAACAGGAAGAATACAGCTAATGCTAGCATTGACAAGTAAAACAAGACCTTTAAAATAACTCCTTTGACGTGCATTTCATTCTCGCCTCCTTCTTAAGAGGAGGAAGCTTATGGTAATTAAGAAAAGAAGCATTAATGTGGCTATTGCGGCTGCTTGATTCATTCTATATTCGAGAAAGGCTCTTCTGAACAGTAGTATTGGTAGCGTTTCAGTAGCGTTACCAGGGCCGCCTTCCGTAATTAGCCAGATTATATCGAAAGCATTAAAGTTCCAAACAAATGCTATGAAACCCACAAACGTTAACATAGGGGTCAGCATGGGCATAGTAATGTATCTAAACCTATCTAGCGCCGAAGCTCCATCTATCGCAGCAGATTCATAAAGCTCTCTTGGAATTGTTTGAAGAGCTGCAAGAATTAAGACTATGGCAAAAGGTGCGAGCTTCCAAGTATTAATTATCATCACAGACAGCATTGCAAGATCTGGTGAACCTAAATAGACTATCGGCTTTCCACGTAATATTCCAAAGTAATATAGCAAGTTATTTAGAATACCAAGATCCGGCTCGAGTATCCATCGCCATATTAAGCTTGCTACAATTGTTGGAATAACCCATGGCAGAATTATCAGCGATCTTAAAACTTCTCTTCCTCTAAAAGCTTGATTTAAAAGAAGTGCTCCACCAAGACCTATAGCCGTCTGCAGGAGAAGGTTGCCAGCGGTCCATATGAGAGTATTTACAAAAGCATGCCAAAAGCGAGCTTCTTCGAAAAGTATATAAGCATAGATATTGAGACCTACGAATCGAAAATGCTCAGTTCCATATCTAATATTGCTAAAGGAAAGAGCTATATTGAAGACAGCAGGATATATTACGACGAAGAAAACCCATCCTAGAGTTGGTAGTATCAGTAGGTATGGAGTCAGTTTTCTTAGCTCCACGTTTATCACCCCTTAAGCTATTTTCACATGTATATATAGATTTAAAAAATAGGGTTGAAGAAAAGGCATCGTTTTAACCCTTAACAATTTTTTCTATTTCCTCATGTCCCCATCGGACTGCATCTTCGACGCTCATTGCTCCTGATACTATCCTGTTGATAACATCAGCAAGAATTAAGGCTCCTGAAACCTCACCCATTTTGGGGTTCTGTAATCCCTTAGGTCCGAAACCGTAGAGCGTGCCTAATTTTACACATTCAATCGCGACCTCATTTTGTTTTCTATAGAAGGATATTATTGGATCCTTCCAGAAGGGTGCATCCGGAGCTACCGCAGCCTCATTACAAGGATAGAATCCACCCGGCTCTTGCTCAGCAGTCCAGATGGCAGCTATGTCAGGTCTATGGACGAATTCGAGGAATTGTGCAACTGCCTCAAGTCTATCGGGATCTTCAGCTGTTTTTGTGAATATGATCGCATCATTGGGATAATGTAAATTGGCTTTCACCTTGTTCGTTGGCATTAACGCGACTCCAAGATCTTTTCTCAACTCAGGATCCTTCATCTCATAGAACCTTTTTTGTATCGCTGGGAAGTATGGCATTTGGGCTATCGTTCCAGCCGCGAAGGCGAGCTCGATCTCACCCCAACTCCATTCCATCGCTCCCGGTGGCGTATATTCCCAAAGCTTCTTGTAATAGGTTAAAGCTTTGACAGTTTCAGGACTGTTAAAGACCACGTTTCCTTCATCATCAAATACCGAGGCCCCGAAAGTTGTCATAATATTCCAGCAATATTCTTGTGTACAGAGATTTTTAGCACCGGTTTGCCCCATACCGTATATGTCTATCTTACCATCGCCATCTACATCCACGGTAAGCTTCTTAGCATATTCAAGCACATCATCCCAGGTTTTTGGGGGCTCTTCTGTTCCTACGTATTTCTTATAATAGCTTGGCCTATAAATCCATGCCCACACCATCTCCCATACAGGGACTCCCCAATAATGTCCGTCCCAATAGTCTGTGGCTTTAACGTTTTCGAAGATCCTATATTTTTCGTCAATTCTCTTAACGATATCATCAACTGGAGCTAATCCTCCGGCAAGGTATGCTGCTAGAGTTAAGTCTGGTATTGAAAGTTCGAAGTCTGGGGGATTTCCAGCGCGTATTGCTGATAAGGTCTTGCTCCAAGCTTCACCCCACATTACTACCTGCTGTTTTACCTTTATCCCTGTTTCTTTATAGAATAGATCACAAACCTTTTGATGGGCGGCAACCCTATGAGAAGGAGCTTCGTGATGCCAATAAACTAGTTCTATTTCTTTTTTCGGAGGCGGTGTCGCTGAGGCACTAACAGTCGTGGTGACTGTCTTAGTAACAGTTTCTCTAATAGTAACAGTTTCGACTACTCTAGGAGGCGCAGGTTTTAAAAAGTATCCTAGCAATCCACCAACAACTAGTCCAGCTATAGTACCACCAACAACTTTGACAGCCGTTCGTCTATTCACTTTCTCTTTTCCCGCCATATCCTTATCACGATTATTTTCATGACCTACCTGATTATATAAATTTTTCCTTAAACTCTAAGTTTCCAAGGGGAATAGAGTTATATAGATGTCTTGTTAATAATGCTACTATATGTCGAGATTAAGACTTTCTTTCGAATTATGGCCGAATATGCCATACGGAGAATTACCAATCGTGGGACCTGTTGTAAATTCATGGGGGGATAAACCGATTTCTTGGTGTATCGAACGTGTAGCTCAATATGGCTATGAGGGGGTTGACTTATTCTTTGATAAGTATCTCTATGAATTGGAGCATAAGGATGAAACAGAGTTGATAAAAGAAATAAGAAACGCATTAAAGGCTACAGGATTAATTTTCCATTCAATTGGTGCACACTATCTTACCATAACACCAAGGTGGTGGGAAAGAGAAGATGGCCTAAAATTATTCCAAAAAGCTGTTGACGTGGGTGAGAAGATAGGCGTTAACACAGTAGTTTCATACATTAGGGGAGGATACTATGACCCACCAACGTATATTCTAATGCCGTTTGAAAAAGCCTGGAAAACTCTTGTGGACATAGTTAAAAGATCTGCAAAATATGCAAAAGATAGAGGGGTAAATATATCTGTGGAGCCACATGCAGGATCAATCCTACAGACTATACAAGATACATTAAGACTGTTAGAAGATGTTGATTATGAAAATGTTTACGTTTGCGCGGATACCGGCCCAGCCTTTGAAATTGGCGTTAAACCATTCATGAGCATACGCGATGCTGTTAAAGCTCTTGGTGAAAGATTGAATGTAGTTCATATAAAGGATTTAGTGGGACATAAAGGCTTTTGGAAAATGGTTTGGTATGGAGGAGGAACCGTTAATTTTGACGAATGGGCTGAAGCTTTAAAAGCAATAAACTACAGACACTTCGTTACTGTCGAATGGGAAGGCTGGTTTGTAGGAGGATTGATAGGCGTAGGAGAAACAGCGGGCGTTGGACTAAGCGATTTCGATAGAGTTGCAAAAGAAGCCCTTGAATTTCTCAAAAAGCATGGATTTGGATAAGCCTAGCATAATTTTAAACTGGATAATGAATGCTGAATTAAAACTCTATTCTAGATGAGTTTAAGCTTGATGGTAAAGTAGGAATAGTAACTGGTGTGGTGGGCGGATTGGATGAGACATCTTCTGAAGCCCTTGCAGAGGCAGTAGCAAATCTAGTAATAATTACAATAATGAAATAAAATAAACAAATTTTATCTAAATTAGAAGAGCTTCAATCAGATTGATATCAACGATCACAACCTTCGCCCCCTCCTTTGGCGAAAGTTCCACAATAGCTTCTCCAAAACCAGACGCCCCCTCCAGTAACTATAGCTACCTTATCCTGCAGTAACTTTATTTTTCATACCTTGATCACATTATCTTATTTATCTGATTTATCTCTGATTATTTATCTGACCATATAAAAATCTTAAATCGAGACATGAGCTCAAATGCTGAATAATTTACCTCCTTGAGTATCTTCCTTAATGGAAAATGAAAGTTGTGAAAACAGTTAGTTGGCTTCAGATTTAAAGAGGCTTAAGGCATTTTCATAAAGTATCTTGGAGGATAGCTCAATTGCTTGCTCATGGCTTAAGCAACCATTTTCTATAAGCTCTACCTAAGTAAGGTTGATGACTTTTTGACTTAGTCTTCTTTGCACGGCTCTTTCCGGCCTTCTGGCCCTACTAAACCTGCTAGCACAGTTATAACATGTGATAAGCTTTTCTTCAAGAATCTTTTGAGGAAGCTTAAAGAAGCTTTAGCTTTCCTGTAACCTTGTCGATTAAGTCTGATGGCGCTGGACCTACTCCTAGTGCAGTGATTGTTTCGGGTGGGATTTCAGTTAGCCCAGCATCTTTGATTAAAGCCGCTGGTAGTCCTAGAGATCTTGCTTCTTCATAAAGCTTTTTCAGGTCTGCTTCAGTCTCGACCTTTAGAACTACCTTCTTCTGGCCCTCGGATAGCCATGCCTCAAGCCAATCGGGCCTAAGTTTCCTACACTCCTCCGCCGCCGAGATGGCCGCATGGGCGGCTTGAGCCGCTATCTTCCCCTTACTCATCCTCAGGTCCGTCCTCACAAGTATCGCCTGCTTATACCTGAATTCCCTCAACATGACTCCACTCATGAGGATT
>Ga0080004_1082311_pt1 | contig 15050 bp, 16 predicted proteins | sample WasSprMetagenome_FD_69207 | JGI IMG/M metagenome (GOLD analysis project Ga0080004, IMG submission 69207) | Sulfidic aquatic microbial communities from Washburn Spring, Yellowstone National Park, USA - WS (SPADES assembly) (version 2) | ecosystem: Environmental > Aquatic > Thermal springs > Hot... | reverse complement strand
ATAAATAGGCCGCATAAAGACTTAAAGCTTGACGTTATTCTGGATGGTATAAGGCAGTTTTCAAGAAATTTCAAAGGGGTGCTTGTAAGCGAGACCATGCTTATAGATAACATTGATTATGAGGGTGAATTGGAGCGGATAGCAGGCTTTCTTGGAGGTCTTGATAAGCTGGACAAGGCCTACGTCGCTATACCCCACTAGGCCTCCGGCCGAGAAGTGGGTTAAGCCAGCTAGGGAGGAAAAAGTGAACACGGCTTTCCACCTATTTGTCAAAAGACTTGGGAATGATAGAGTAGAGTACTTGATAGGGTATGAGGGAAATGCCTTCGCCTTTACAGGCGATATCAGGGAAGATTTGCTGAGCATAACAGCAGTGCATCCGATGCGGGAGGAGGCAGTAAGGGAGCTTTTGAGAAGAGCTGGCGCAAGCTGGCAAATTGTTGATGAGCTTTTGCGTAATGGTAAGCTCGTAAGGTTAGAGTATGAGGGGAAAATATACTACATGAGAAGGTTTATCGGAGGTAGATGATTGGATTTTCATCTCTTGGGGCGATATAAAGTTTATATGTTATGTGCAACTTATTCGCGGTATCGTGAGGTGTTCAGCTGTTTTCGCAATGTTGATGTTTGTTGTAGGCTTGGTGGCCGGGGCGGGCATTGGCTCAATGTTGTTTGTTAAAACATTATTTGTTAAAACATTAATTATTACTACTACGGTGTATTCAAGTGCCACCTTGGTCGAAAGAATGCGCATAGTGGTTCTCGTGGATAACAATCCATATAGGCAGGATCTTGAGAAAGCGTGGGGTCTCTCGGTATATATTGAGACTAGTGGGGTGAGACTTCTCTTTGACACAGGTCCCGATCCCATAGTTCTTGAGGCGAACGCTAGGAGGCTTGGCATAGACCTGTCCAAGATAGACTTCGTTGTGATAAGCCATGCGCATGGAGATCATACGGGCGGCTTGAGGCTACTAGCCTCGATAAAGCCTGGGGTCACGGTCTATGTTCCGCCCGATGGGAGCCTCGTGAGCCATGTTAGAAGCTTGGGCCTAAAGCCCATTCAAGTAAATAATACCGTTGAAGTATCGAGGGGCGTGTATGTTGTTAAGCCGCTTTACGGCCCCCCTATTGAGGAAGCTTTAGCCATCAAGACTGGTAGGGGACTTATAATTCTTGTCGGCTGCAGCCATCCCGGAGTCGTAAACATTGTTGAACAGGTGATGAGGGACATCAGTGTAAAGCCCTATATCGTGCTGGGGGGATTTCACATGGGAGGATCCTCACCTCAGGATGCCCAGAAAGTTGCATCCCAGCTCGTGGAGATGGGTGTGGAGAAGATATACCCCTTACACTGCAGCGGTGACAATGTTAGAAGTTATCTAGCAAACCACTACAAGGGTAACTATGGAGGAGGGGAAGTGGGCTTAGAAATAGTCATTCAAGAATAATATTCGTCGCAAAACTATATCTACTTTAGCAATATGATTGACAAGTCTTTTCTATAATCCCCTTCACTTCATCCCATAGGAGCTTCTTTCATTAAGTGAGAGCTTCTTGATTTTAAATATTTTAAATGATTTCCATTTATTACTCTGCTCATTTTTTAAATAAAGTCTTATATATAAGTGAGGTCAATAGTCATAACGTGGATATGGATAAGAAAATAGGTTTTAATGGTAAAAAGATCTCGCGTAGAGAGGCTATTTCAACGGCTGGCAAGATTGCTATCAGCGCTGTTGTTGCGGGCGTTGTTGCCGGTGTTGGAGGATATTATGCTGGGAGCGCAGCTGCTGCCCCGAGGACTGTGGAGAAGACTATAGAAAGAACTGTGACCCAGACGGTAACTGCCGCTGAGAGAACTGTGACTGCTACCGTGACAGCCCCCGGAACCATCATGACTGTGACAGCTCCCGCGACCACCGTAACTGTGACGAAGACTGTCGCGGCACCAGCAGCGAGGCCCTATGAAGGCGTAAAGTTAACAGTCCTATGCCATACTGGTGTCCAAGCGGGGCCGTGGCATGCATACAAGGAGGATATAAAGAACTTATTCGGAATAGATCTGGAGGTTGTTGAAGCCCCACCTGAGGAGCTCTATTCTAAGGGTCTCCTAGGATTAAAGTCCAAGCCAGCGGACTATGATCTTGTGCAGTTTAACTCGGCTTGGATTGGAGACTTCGAGCCATATTTACAGCCATTAGATGAGTATATTCAGAAGAATGATCCGGGATGGGGCGATGTCCTTCCGGGATTCCGATTATTCCGAAATATGTGGGCCGGTAAAATTTACTCTTGGACACTTGATGGAGACACGTTCATGTTCTATTATCGAAAAGATCTCTTCGACCACCCTGAGGAGAAGGAGGAGTTCCGCAAAAGGTATGGCTATGAGCTTGGCCCGCCGAAGACCTGGGATCAGGTGCGCGATATCGCTGAGTTCTTCACTAGAAAAGCCGGAGATAGGCTTGCCGGGAGCAAGCTTCTGAAAGACTTCTATGGATATGCTGACCAGGCGAAGAGGGGGAGGGTGTACTACTGGTATCTCTTCAGATGGATACCTTATAGAGCTGCTGAGGAGGGTGGAATCCCCCACTACTTTGATCCAAACACTATGAAACCGTTGATAAACACGCCTGCATCGGTTAAGGCGCTAGAGGCTATGAGGGATATATTGAAGTTCTCGCCGCCAGGTGTTCTCGGATTTGAGTGGACGGAGCTATTCACAGCAGCCATGAGCGATAGCGTCGTCGCCATGTGGATCCACTGGCCCGACGAGGGAGACAGATTCCAGGACAAGCTCCAGCCATTGCCGGTTGAGAGCCCGCCAAAACCGCAGCTAGGATTCTGTCCAGTGCCAGGAGTCGAGAAGGATGGCAAGCTATACCGATACACTCCTGTTGATACTTGCTGGGAGCTTGGAATAGCCAAGAACAGCAAGAACCCGGAGGCGGCCTATGCTGTCTTATACTTCTTGATGAGGCCTGATAATGCCTTAGAGAGGGTTATGGCGCCAACAGCTAAGGTGCCAAGCTCAAACCATGACCCATACGCCTACTCGCAATTCTATTCTCCAAGATGGCGTGCCGAGAAGCCATGGGTTGGGCCATTCCTAGACGCCGAGCTCGAAGCGCTGAAGAATCCATATCCGCTACTTAGAATACCGGGAGGCTTTGAATACCTAGACGCGCTGGATCTAGCCGTATCAGAGTGCTTAGCCGGGGCAAAGGATGCTAAGAGCGCTCTAGACGAGGCTGCTACAAAGTGGGAGGAGATAACAGATAGGCTTGGGAGAGATAGGCAGAAGGAGTTCTATCACAAGATGTGGATGGTGCCGCTAGTCTTCTAAACCACCAAATTTTTTATATTTCTTTCCAACTCTAAGAATATAGAACATAACCAAGAGGTGGATCGCATGGGTGAGAGGAGAACAGCGTATATGTTTGTCCTCCCAGCTCTGGTTCTATTAATCGCGGCCGTGATCTTTCCCATGGTTTTCTCGATAAATGTTGCTCTCAGAAAGTATGATCTAAGACTTCCCACGGAGGATTATCCATTTGTTGGGATAGATAATTTCCTGAGGGCAGCTCGCGACAGGTATTTCCTTAATTCGTTACTTATCACATTACAATTTGTTATTCTGGGGGTAGCTTTACAATTCCCGATAGGGCTTGGTGTCGCGGTTCTCTTAAGCAGGTTTAGATGGAGGCGCTATGTTTTACCAGCGATAGCAATCCCGGTTCTAACACCCCCCATCGTCGCCGGTTACATGGGAATAATACTCTTCCATCCAGACGGCGTCGTGAATTATTTCTTAAGCTTATTTGGCGCCTCGAAGATTCCTTGGTATTCAAGGCCGGATACAGCCTTAATTACATGCGTCCTAATAGACACTTGGCAATGGTATCCATTTATAGCGTTGATACTTCTTGCCGGCATACTCTCGATACCCCCGGAATATATTGAGGCCGCGCGAATAGATGGGGCGTCTGAAAGATCGATTTTCAGGCATATAATCCTTCCAATGTTGAGAGGCGTGATAGCGGTGGCGCTTATCTTTAGGATGCTTGAGATGCTTAGGGTCTTCGACGTAATATACATCGTGACTTATGGTGGTCCTGGAACCGCCACCCAAGTAACAAACTTCTACAGCTATCTTGTAGGATTCCACTACTGGGACCTCGGATATGCGGCGGCAATGGGATGGATTCTCGTAATAATATTGAGCATATTGGTGACTTATTACATGAGAGCATTTAAGGTGAGTTGAGATGAATAAGTCTAGCCTGATAGAGGTTGTTAAAATAATCGTGGTCGCAATAATTCTTCTCATAACACTCTTCCCGATCTATTGGATGATTGTAACTTCCTTGGAGCCGTGGGAATTGGTTCTCGTATGGCCTCCAGCCTTCCTTCCAAGGCAATTGACGCTGGAGTATTGGGAGTGGGCTGGATCCCGCTTCCTCCTCCCTCTACGAAACTCGCTGATAATTGCTGGATCAACCACGGCGATATCGGTTGCGCTGGGATTCCCCGCGGCATACAGCTTTTCTAGATTCCGTATAGGTGGAACAACTCTACCATTCTGGGTCCTTTCACTGAGGTTCTTGCCCGGAATTGTGCCATGCGTAGCCTTCTATATACTCTTCAGGATGCTCGGCCTCCTTGACACTCATTTAGCAGTGATAATTGCCCACCTGCTGATAACGTTGCCCTTTTCAATATGGATGTTTAAGGTCTTCCTAGATGCCGTGCCAAGAGACCTCGAAGAAGCGGCCCTCGTGGATGGATGCACATACTCTCAAGTTCTAACAAGGATTGTCTTACCAATAGCCCTACCATCAATAGCCGTCGTAGCGCTCTTCAGCTTCACTTGGTCTTGGAACGAGTTCATGATGGCACTAATCCTTACAAAGTCTCAAGCATACACCCTTCCAGTGATGATCGCCGGATTCCGAGGTGCGGGGATGATCTGGGGCGGCGTATCTGCCGGAGCACTACTCTCACTAATCCCCGCAATAATATTAGCAGTCTTCTTTCAGAGATACCTAGTCGCCGGATTAACCATGGGAGCTGTAAAGGGCTAACTTAAATGAGACTCTACAAACAAATCATCTTCCCCAACTCCATTTGCAAAGGCGGTCTTAATCATGATTATAGAAGAACACGCCCAGAACTCTACTTACAGCTCTTTAGCAAATTCACCCTCCCCTAGCTTTTCTAACAATTTTCATGAAAACTTCCTGCAGTATTGTAAAAAGGACTGGGAAAATTGGAGACCAGTTGATTAACCCATTACTTCAACTGGGGTTGGTGCTACTATGAATTTTTGGGCCTCGAGAAGTGGCGGGTCTGTGATCAAGAATAGGTTCACAACTGTCCCGGGCTCATATGTGTGAGGTAGAGGTACTCGAAGAGCTGCTCTCTGTCCCACCTTAACGAGTGTTGTTCCAAGCATCCCTTCGACGGGCAGATTTATCTGTTCCTTGTCTAGAACTATCGCTTTTATAACAAAGTCTACTGTGCCGGTATTCTGTACTGTGAATGTAATATAGGCTTTCCCCGAGTTCAGATCCACGTATATAGTATTCTGCATGATAGTGTAGTTCACCCTTTCTGCGGGTTTTACTATGAAGAAGGAGTACGTGAAGATTATTATTACGCAAATAAGTAAGCATAGAACTGTTCCCATAGTTATGCTGATTGCATTATCTCTCTTGTTGGTCATTTAACAAACACCCCCGCTCTCCTCATGGCCAAGGCTGCAACAAGGAGAATGATTCCTCTTACTACATATTGCATGAAGCCGCCTATACCTGCGAGAACCATAATATTCAGTATTGACGTCATGATGAAGGCGCCTATTGCTGTAGCTATCAAGCTGCCTGTTCCACCGGTGAGGGCTACACCACCAACTACAACCGCCGCGATAACATCAAGCTCATATCCTAGTCCTGAGTGTGGGTATCCTGCTCCAAGCCTAACTCCAAGCACGTAACCGGCGATAGCGGAACAAACACCCGAAAAGACAAAAGCGAGATTCTTTACACCAGAGTTATCGACTCCTAGATTCCTGACGGCGAGCTCGTTTGATCCCGTGGCTCTTACATAGAGGCCTAATCGTGTCTTCTCGAAGAATATCGTCAAGACCACCAAGGCGATGAGATATATCCAGAATATTATGGGCACGCCATAAAAGACTTCATTTAACCCGAGAAATTCTTCATTATAGACTGGTATATTTAATCCTCCGGAAATTATGTAGGCTATTCCTCGGACGATTGTCAATGTTCCAAGTGTAACTACGAATGAGGGTATCCGAAGCCTTGTCACGAAGATTCCGTTGGTTAAACCTATGATGCCGCCGATCGTCATCACTGAGAAAAGAGCCATGTATGGTGAGAAGTTGTATTGGGCTATTAATATCGCTGCCACAACATTGGCTAGCCCGATAGTGGATCCAACCGATAAGTCTATGCTCCCAGAAAGTATAACAAAGGCTTCTCCAAGGGCGGCGATCGCGATTACACTTACTTGACCGAGGAGCATGGTTATGTTTTGGGGTAGATAGAACTGTGGCGTGACCACAGCCGCTAATATTAGAATTCCAATAAACCCTGTTAGCGATTTGAGCTCGTCTATTGACGCATATTTCTCTTTTATCGTTGTAAGTAACTTGGAGTAGAAGGTATTCCGAGCCATCCTCTCACAACCTCATTAATCTTACAAGCTCGACGGGATTTGTCTCTTCCGGCATTTTCTCAGCTATAATCCTTCCACTTCGCATCACGAGTATCCTATCGGAGTACTTGATTATAGCATTTAGATCGTGAGCCACATAAATTCCACCGATCATCCTAGTCCTTATTAATTGTTTCACGAAGTTCATCACCTCTTCCGATGCTCCCGCCGAGAGGTTTGCTGTAGGCTCATCTAAAAGCAGTACCTTGGGGTCGAACATGAGAGTCCTTAGTATAGCGACCATCTGCTGCTGTCCTCCAGATAGAAATCTCACTTTCTTTTCGATGCTCGGGATGTCGAACTTAAGCTCCTTTAACTTTTCTCTCAGAATCTTTTTCATGATTTTATAATTTAAGAATTCACCTGATACTATTTCCCTACCTAGGAAGACATTTTGCGTAACATTCAAGTCAGGGCATAACATGAAGTCTTGGAAGACCATTTCGATACCTGCCTTTCTAGCATCCATAGGGCTTCTAAATCTTACCTCCTTCTTCTCCAGAAATATCTTGCCTGAATCAGGAGGATATACGCCAGCAATTATCTTCAATAATGTTGATTTCCCCGCTCCATTATCTCCAATTATCGCCAACAGTTCTCCTTTATGAAGAGTTAAGGATACATCAGAAAGCGCCCTGATGGCACCGAAGCTCTTCGATATTCCTTCAACTCTCAGAATTTCTTCTGTCATGTTTCCTTTCTTAATTTTCTAAAGCTTACTTAAGAGTTTTCCAAAAACCTTTTTATACAGCAAGCATAGCATGAAACTGAAGAAGCATGTCTTCTGGAGAGGAAAAGAAGGTTGATAGAAGGGGGGCATTGCGGATAATTGGTGGAGCCGTTGCGGGTCTTGTTGTTGGAGGCGTTATTGGGTACTTAGCTAAGCCGGCGGAAGTTGTTGAGAAAACAATAACGCAGACCACTACTGTTACTGGTCCTGCGACTACGGTAACCGTAACTAAGACTGTCACGTTAACGCCTACACCCACCGTTGCAAAGCCGAAGAAGCTTAATGTAGCATTCTGGGTCGGTAATCTAGCATCCCCCTACTGGATTTCATGTAAAGATGGTGCTGAGAAAGCTGCAAAGGACATAAATGACCATTTCGGAGAGGAACTATGCACCGTCACCACTTTTGACGCCAGAGATGACCCCTCTGTGCAAACTAGCCAGATCGAATCAGTTATTGGTGCAGGAATTTATGGGGCCGCCGTCCTCCCGGCGGTAGTTGCTGAAGCGATGGTGCCAGCATTCAAGAAATTATATGATGCAAAAATTCCAACAATTACGTATGATAGGGAGATCGCCCCCGAGGGCATGAAATACAGGCTCTTCTGCATAATCACGAATAACGTGGAGGCGGGGGCATTAGAGACGGAGGCTTTAATTAAGGAGTTGGAGAAGAGTGGTAAGCCTAAGCCTTGGAAGATAGCAATAAATTGCGGACATCCAGGAGCCTCCTCAGCTGAAGATAGGAGAACTGGACACCACATGGTCCTAGATCCGCTGGTTGCTAAGGGCGATGTAATCATAGTTAATGAGCAGTATCATGAAGGATGGAAAAGAGAGCTGGCAAGAGCGACAATAGAGGGAGTATTAGCGAAGCACCCGGACCTAGCAGCAGTCGTCTGCTCGAATGATGATATGGCCCTCGGCTCTATCGCTGCGATAGAGGGAGCAGGAAAGAGGCCTGGAGTTGATGTTTTAGTTTCCGGATTCGACGCTATTAGCGAGGCGGTAGAAGCTGTTAGGAAGGGCAAGTTGAATGTGACCATCGCCCAAGCAGCCAAGATCATGGGTTACTGGGGAGTATACGCTGCATTCCTACACGTTAACACCGGATGGATGCCACCTGTGGAGACCATCCCCGCCCCCGTGGTCGTCGTGACGAAGGAGAATGTTGAGACCTTCGCACCATTAATGGAACCTCCACGCTGGGATCTATGGAAGAAGTATGGGCCAACATTAACAGAGGCCTTCCCGAAGTAGTATCATCTATAAACCTCCTAGGCGATAAACACCCCTCCCCCTTTTTATTCCTACTTCAGGGTCAACATTATTATTGGGGCGATTAAAGATTGTAGAGACGGTTACATATCCTCGTTATAGCATCTTAAGATGAGGGGCCATGTAATCTCTGGATCTCTAAAAGTTTATAGCATGTAAGTTTAGAATAATAGATTGTGATCTGAAATGGAGCGGTATGGTGTTGGCTTATGGATATTTGGGAGGCTTGTTGATAGATTCATATCACCCGAGTATAAGCCTGATAAATCCTTGGATGAGAGGATTAAGATTGCCTCTACAATTCCTTTAGTGAGGGGGGTTGAGCTTTCATATCCCTCCGATTTCCAGGGATATTCTCCGGAAGCTGTGATGGATAGACTCAGGGATCGGAATCTGGAGATCTCGGCCATAAACATAGATCTATTTTCGAGGCCAAAGTGGCAGAAGGGGTCGATAACATCTCTTGATGATTCTATCAGGAGGGATGCTATAGAATTGATTAAGAATGGAATTGATCTGGCAAGGAGGCTTAATGTTAGGGATATAAATCTATGGCTTGGGCAAGATGGGCATGATTACCTCTTTTCAAATCATCGGGATAGGTGGAGGCTACTCATAGACAGCCTTAGGGATGTCGCTGGCCATCTGAGAAACGAGAAACTATATCTCGAGTATAAGCATAAGGAGCCTAGAACACACTCTATAATATCAAATGTTGGGAAAGCCGTGCATATTATACATCGTGTTGAGTCGGATAAGCTTGGCGTAACAATTGACACCGGGCACGCGCTCATGGCTGATGAAAATCTCGCGGAGAGCGTGTATTTATTGGCCGACTCGAATATACCTCTAATGCTTCACCTCAATGATTGTTATGGATACTGGGATGACGATATGATTGTAGCCTCAATAAATCTCCTAAAATTCATAGAATTCTTCTACGCGTTAGAGGATGTTGGGTACAATGGATGGTATGATCTCGATATGTATCCATACAGGGAGGATCCCGTAAAAGCATGCGGCCAGAGCTTAAAGATCATACACTACATTAGAACAGTCATCAAGGAGAATAAGAGCAAGTTAGATGAGGCAATAAAGCTCGATGATCCACATAAAGCTCTAGACACGGTCTGGAACCTCTTCCTCAGAGATTTCAAGTGAAAAAGCTCACGAGAACAATGAGAAAAGCCGAGAGCAACAGTCTTAATGCTTCCTCACCAGCTACCCGAACAATCCTATCAACTCATATGTTCACAATTGCTGGTTTACCGATATCCCCAATGAGCTTTATGCCGGATTCTATGATCTGCCTACCTAGGAGTGTCCGTGTCTCAAGGGGTCCTTGAATTACTGTCTTAATGTCGTTATGGAGTTTATTACGAGCCTCTAGCGCTAATGGACTCAACATGCTCGAGGATCATATTTATGGCCATCGCGGTCCTAGATAAATTTGTATTAGAGGAGAGGAAATAGATCCTTTACGTGGCTGTAGAGATTACAGTAGACTCTGTAAAGTTTCTCGTAAATCTCTCGATCATCGAGCTGGGGCTCATATCTCCTCTTTAGTTTAATCATTCTCTTGCATCCCTCTTCTATCGATTTGAACGTTCCATCTGCCACCCCTGCGAGTATTGCTGCTCCTAGGCTTGCTGCCTCCTCGATCTGAAGCGTTATTACCTGCTTTGAGGTCACATTTGCCTTAATTTGGTTCCAGAGCTGGCTCCTCGACGCCCCTCCTATAGATCTAATCTCCTCAACATGTATCCCCAGCTCCTCGAGTAGCTCTATGTTTCTCCTTATCATGAATGCTATGGACTCAAGAATCGCTCTGACCACGTGCGCCTTAGTATGTTTCAGCGTTAGTCCAAATATTATTCCTCTTGCATGGGGGTCGAATTCTGGGGCTCCAGCCCCCATGAAATGAGGCAGTATTATGAGGCCGTCCGAGCCCGCGGGCACCTTTGAGGCTTCAAGTGTTAGAAGGTCGTAGGCGTTAACCTTTATTCTCTTCGCGGCTTCTACCTCATATTGCCCGAACTCGTCTCTAAACCATCTTAGAACTGCTCCAGCTGTTGGGCACCATGGGATCAGGAGATATTTCTTAGCGGCTGCATGGTGGTGGCATGGGACTCGGCGCTTAGGATCATATAAGGGGCTTTCTACGGTCGCTAGGAGCGCTAACGCCGTGCCCGTTGACTCGGTTATTATCCCGGGCTTAATGTTACCCGTCCCCACAGCTCCAGCCGCCTGATCAAGAGCGCCTGTCGCGACCATCGTATTAGTGCTTAGGCCTGTTTCCCTAGAAGCCCTCTCCCCCACATTTCCAACAGCCGCTCCTGACGGCATTAATTCCGGCAGCTGCTCGCGATTTATCCCAATGAAGCCTAACATCTCCTCCCACCAATCCTCCTTGGAGATGTCGAACATTAGGGTGGAGGAGACGAGGGAATATTCTGTCGCAAATATCCCGGTCAATTTGAATATTATGAAGTCCTCGACCAGCAGGTACTTGTGAACTTTGTTGAATATCTCGGGCTCATTCCTCCTGAGCCAGAGGATTTTTGTAGCCGGCCATGTTGGAACCACTTCTGGCTGCCCCGTTACCCTAAAAATCGCGTCTATGCCAAATTGCTCCCTTATCATTTCGCTTTCATTCTTTGACCTGTTATCAAGCCAGACTATCGCCCTCCTGAGAGGCTCACCCTCCCTATTCACCGGGATAAGCGTCTCACCCTGACTGGAGACAGCTATAGATCTAATCTCCCTAGGATTAATCTTTGAGGAATTCAGAATCTCCGAAATCACCTTCTTGCAGGAATTCCAGTATTCCTCAGCGTCGAGCTCCACTATATCGGGTTCAGGTATATATGGGCTATACTCGGCCCTGCCTGCCGCAACCTCCCTCCCCTCCTCATCGAAGAGGGCCGCCTTTAACTCCGTAGTCCCAACATCTATACCCAAAAGATAGCCCAACCTTCCACCTCTAGATGAAAACTAGGGCCATCATATATTAAAGTGAAAATGACGTGCTCCCAAGACCCCCTATAATCTCGGTGTGAAACAATGTCTCGTGTTTTACACTTCCTTGAGCGAACATTATCTCGCCCCTTTCTCATCCCATTATTTTCATCATGGCATTTCTTTTCCAAAGATTATCTTATTGATCCTCTGATCCTCAAATATACTGTCATCTATTAGATCCGGCATTGAGCATTCGAGAATAAGGGTGTCCTTTAATGCAGTGAACCGGTGTCTTGCATACGGCTCCACGATGAGCCTATCCCCCTGCTCCATAATAAAGGCCCTATCATCGAGCTCCATCTCCACCCTCCCCTTGACTATAAAGAATGTTTCATGCTTCCTTTTGTGATAGTGCCTTGGACATGTCTGACCCTTAAACATGAAGATGAATTTACCGCAATAACCATGCTCGATATCATTGTTTATGTTAAATTCTATTATGCCTATGTTGTAGAAATCGTTTAGGCCGAAATGTAGTGGATCAGGTCGGACGTCCGGCAGCTTAAGACCCCAAGATGCAACTACCTTATGACACTTATCCAACGCCTCCTCCCTGTCACGACCTGATAATGTAATCTTCTTCAGAACAGCTTTCTCATCTATGATCAGGTAAACCACCACATTTCTTGTACACACGATGCTTATATTCTTGCTCCATCCTAATTATACAAATTTAAATATCAGATCATGAAAAACTCGCATGTGAGAGATTTTTCAATGCATGATGTTGGTAAGATTGCGAGGTTTAGACGATTATTGAATCCTAGGACGGGGAGGATGTATATAGTTCCAATCGATCATGGCGCTGTTCTAGGTCCGATAGAGGGTATTGTGGACGTGAAAGATACCATTGATAAGGTTGTGAGGGGTGGCGCTGACTCGCTCCTGATAAATAGGGGCATTATGAGATACTGTATGGTAGAGCATTTAGGGAGAGTTGGGGTAATTTTGAGGATATCCAGCAATAATTTCCTGAGCCCGGAATTCCCATTCGAGACGGTTGTTGCATCAGTTGAGGAGGCCCTGAGGCTTGGAGCAGACGCCGTCGCATTCACGGTGAATGTTGGTGAGGAAGGGGATATTGAAGGCCTACGCCTATTTGGCGCCATAGCCGACGCATGCGCACAGTATAGCATGCCCCTGCTCGGCGAGTTCATCCCAGCCGGGAAGAAGGTCGATAACCCATATGATGTAAGATGGGTGAAGATTGCTGCCCGACTTGGTGCAGAGCTTGGTGCGGACTTCATAAAGACAAACTACACAGGATCCGTTGAGAGCTTCAGGGAAGTTGTGAAGAGCTGCCCCGTCCCGATAGTAATAGCAGGTGGACCGAAAACAGAGACCCTGAGAGATACTCTGGAGATTGTTAAAGGCGCGATAGAGGCTGGGGCAATTGGGGTATGTATAGGGAGGAACACTTGGCAGGCCAAAAACCCTAGGGCTATGGCAAGAGCAATCTCAAGAATAGTGCATGAAGAAATTTCCGTTAACGAGGCATTAAAAGAACTTGAGGCAAATTAGAAACCTCTAATTTTTAACACATTGAGCTGTATTGAAATCCACAGTTTTATTAAAAAAGGCCTAGCTTACTTTCAATCGTCTTGTACTCCGTTTTCTTTCTATAAAGATCAATGATCTCATCTATCGAAAGTATTTTCAATTCATCATAAATTTCATGAAATGCGCCTGAAGCAATATCCATGGCTTTTCTTACCAATTCCCTTCTCGTGATAAGTATAGGTTTCGAGTTCCAAAGATCTCTAGCATGTTTTAGCTTTGCTAATGCCTCTTCAAGATTTCCATGTACGTGAACTTCAAACACCATATAAGGAACAGCGCGGGGTATTCGCCGCCAAACAACATCCAACTTAAAATTATCTATCTGAACCTCTTTTTGACTAATCTTTCCCTGAAGCATACCAAGCTTATGGATTATTTCTTTGATCGTATCATGGTCGAACTTTAATTCTATCTTCTTGTTTCTCGCGTCATATAGTTCCAGCACTCTTTCATATATGTCAAAGGGATAGGTGGCGCCACTGAAATTCCCGAAGATTATTAGCGACCATCTATCATATGGCGCTTTGCATATTTTTACACCCATCTCCGCCAATTCTCCCTTTAATATAGGAACAGCATTTTCGAGCTCTCCTTCAATATTAATCCTGATTTGTAATGGATAACCCCTTTTGTCCAATATCCAGTATTTCACTGGTTCATGGCTTTCGAATTTTTCCATTAATATACCTTTTAAGTAAACGCCCTTGTTATGGTTATAATTGCCATAAATGAGGATAATACAACTTTCTTTAAGCAACTGCCATCTCTTTCTATTAACCGGCTTATCGGGAAAACCCCATAGCCCCTCCTCAAACAAGGATTTAACATGAGGATGTGAAAGGTCGAGGACGTTGATTATCGCGCCACAAAATTTTACTTCCATTCCCATAATAAATCATCTCGGACTAGGATTATATTTAAAGCCTTATGTAACACTGTTACCGCCAAGAACCTTTTACACATGCGGATAAATGTAAATGATGAGCCAGTTAGTGATCCTTGTTTAGCTTGTAATCGCATACTCCGCATTTTCCGTCGATTATTATTGCGCTCCCGCATCTGGGACATCTTGGCAGCTTTCTCGCCGTGAGATATGATAATACATTGAAGCCTATTCCGATCAATATTGCTAATAGCGGGTTTTTACCGACTCTGAATATGTACATAAGTATCCCGGTTATAATGAATGCCACGCCTATGCCGGATAGGACGAAGCATAGCGCGGCCCATATCTTTGCCGCAGCTCCCATACCTCCACTCCCAAATCATCCATATATCTAGGCGAAGAATATACGTTCCCAAAAAGGAGCTTCAAGGGAGGAGGAAAACTTTCAAATGGATAGTATCTTAGAAAGCTTATTACCTATGTAAGAGCTTTACATCATGAATGAGTGGAATCCATTTTCGGGGCGTGCGGGTGGTTAGTGGAGAGGCGGAGAAGTTCTCTAATATCGCTATAGCGCTGCTGCTGGCTCTGGTATTCATGTTTGCCATGGGGGCACCCTTCATATTCCTCCTAGTATATACTAGGTCGATATACGCGATACCTGTTATCGCGCTGCTGGTTAGCCTCACAGTGACATTCTTTATCGCGCGGTCATATCTTAAGAGGGCGGCGAGGGTGGAGCTGATGGATGACGGCCTCATCCTCGGCGGGAGGCTCATACCATGGAAGGATATCGGGGACGTGAAGGCCTGGCTCGAGTCCTATAAAGAGGTCG
>Ga0080004_1122851_pt1 | contig 15062 bp, 14 predicted proteins | sample WasSprMetagenome_FD_69207 | JGI IMG/M metagenome (GOLD analysis project Ga0080004, IMG submission 69207) | Sulfidic aquatic microbial communities from Washburn Spring, Yellowstone National Park, USA - WS (SPADES assembly) (version 2) | ecosystem: Environmental > Aquatic > Thermal springs > Hot... | reverse complement strand
ACATATTATGTGGCAGTGTACTATACAAAAGGTAACAGCGTTGAGCGGAGCGACCTCTACCCTGTAACCGTTAGGTGATGGATGTAATACCTGCAACAATTTTTTTCTCACTTCTCGTCGCGGTTACCTTTCTAGTTTTTTCTTTCATAGCCCCCCTACTGTCCTCCGCCGAGAGGACAGAGCCCGCTTGGCAGATGATAGAAACCGGCAACGTGATAAACTTCAGACAAGCCGCCCACTTCATCTCGGTCCGCGTCGAGACTGTTACCAACTGCACCAGCGAGACTCACCGCTTCAAGATCTGGTACGTGCTCCCCTCCCCGCCCGGCGAGCTGAGGGAGATCCTCGGAGGCGGTCTGACCGCCGCGTTTGAGGGGGGCCAGGTCGAGCCAGTTGGGAGCTGGGCCGCCGCGGTGCAACTCTACAAGGTCAGATACGTGACGGCCACCTTCACCAATATAACCAACGTAGCAGAAGTTGTATACAGAAGGCCTCTGAAGATAGAAGTAACCGATGTGAGAGAGATCACGATCACGCCGCCCCCCGGCTCCCGCGTCTGTAGTTTCTGCGTCCGCATTACAGGCACACAAAAATGTATATACAGCAATAGCGGGGTGTTTATAAAAATATATAACAGAACCGCCGTGGTGAGGTGATGGAGATCCCAGCAGTTGTCCTCCTCTACGCCGCCCTCCTCGCCGGGGCGGTTGCCTCTCTTTTCTACGTGTTCTCGCTCTACGACGGCGCGGTCTACAGCATAAACAGCCACGCATGCCGCGAGGCTACCTACCTAGTCCAAATAGCCCTACAACGGGCGATGGAAGAGCCCGGCAACTACACGGCCAAGATAAACCTCTACTACCCAGTCAAAATTACGGGGGGAGAAATAACCGTGGGTCTCGACACCCGCAACCCCGCCACCTGCAGAATCAACGCCCCCCAAGGCGTCGACGTGCTGGACTCCACCGGCACCGTCATAACAGTAGAAAAGGTGGCACACACAAGCGAGTTCGGGGAGTGCACAGGTCAGCTGGACGGCCCCAGACTAGGCATGAAAGACGGCAAATATATAATCGTGACCCAATGCTCGCCCGGCGTGCAGATAGAGAGACCCCAGATAAGGGTCTATGCCTCGTAAAAATTTAAAAGAGGGGCCCAGACAAGGGCATGAACGTTGTGGAGGCGGCTATACTCGTTGTGGCCTTTATTGCCGCCGTGTACCTCGCCGTGCAGAACTTCTACACCACCGTCACTGGCTACGTGGCCGTGATAGAGGCAAGGACGTCGCTAGCTGCCGACGCCTTAGGCGCCGGAGAGAAAGTACGGTTCAAGCCAAACGCCCCGCCGCTCTTGAGAATAGGCGACAAGGACTGCCTAATAACCCCCTACTACGCGGAGTGTTGCGGAGACGTGAAGTACTTCGTCGCCTCGGGCTTCCCGGCGCTCCTCATAGACGCGACGCTGTACGGATACGGGAAAGGCTACTACCTACTAGTCCCCTCCCCCAGCTACGTGATAAGTAGCGACGTGGCGACGAAGGCTGGCGTGAAGCCGCTGGACTGCGTGAACCCCGCCGCGCTCTACTCGGGACCGGCTTCGGCGTTTCTGGTGTTGCCCAACGGCACCGTCCTCATATCTCCCATACGATGAGGGGCCAGGCGGCTCTCCTCGAGGCGGCTCTCCTCGTCGTGGCGACTGTGCTCACTTTCGTCGTGGCCCAGCACCTCTTCAAGGTGCAGTACGTCCAGTCCGACTACGCCCTCAAGATAAACGCAGAGAGGATACTCACACACTGGGCAGACACAGGCGTGGCATACGCCGTGGCTTACGGCGCCGCGGGCTCCGGCGACCCGCAGTACGCCAAAGCCGCCCTAGAGACGCTATTGCCCCCCAACGTTGGGTACAACCTCACAGTCATATCCCTCACCAGAGGCGTAATATACACCATCGCAAGAGGCTACGACCCGGCGCGGTCAGACGGCGCCACGCTCATCCTCATGCGGGGAGAGGGAAGAATAATATCCCTCCGCCTCTCCCGATGAGAGGCCAAGTCCTAATAGGGGTAGCCGTCCTGATCTTCGTCGTAACCCTACTCCTCCTAGTCGCCCTACCCAAGAGGACAATAGGCCCAACCGTCTCCATAGAGAATTACACCGTAGCAAAACGCGAAGTAGAACACATCCTAAGAAACGCCGCAGAAGAAGCCGCATACGCCACAGCCAACACCCTGGAGGCGGTACTAAAAAACACGGAAAACCTGCCGGATACTCTTAAAAAATGGTACACTCAGCATTTCAACGTGTCGTTCACCGACAAGGCGGGGGCATACGCCGTCCTCCGCGGCGTCTTCTGCAAGCTGGATACGCTGGATGTAAAAGTTAGCGGGGGCAACGGTTATTTCTATATCTCGTCGATCTACGCCGTGGCTACCTGCGGCAATGGAGTAATGGCGTTTATCAACTCGGCGGCTGACGTGAAGATAGAGTTTAAGAACCTCGGCGCCTTCGGCGGAGTCAAAGCCGCAGTAAACCTCACCAGAGACCAGAAACAGATCCAGCTCATAACATACGCCGCCGCCCTCTACAACGTCACAAACGGCAAGCCCTACAGATTCCCCATAATGGGCACCTTCGACCCCCGCGAATCCATTTGGTACTTCAACATCACAGGCCTCCACTACATACAAGTGGCCATACCCCCCGAATACTGCATGATGAGCAACCCAACCTACTACGTGGCCATAGCCGCCGCGTCTGTGGGCGAAGGCGCCGCCACCGTGGTCGTGGCCAAGCCAGGCAAGAAGCTCTGCGGGACATGAACCCCTCCTACGTCCTCCTGGTGGCGCTACTCGTCGCGGCCACCGCCGCCATATACGGCACCTACCTCTACATGCTAGACAAGGCGAAGGACTTCCACACAGAAGACGTCGCCGCCGCCGTCAAGGCGTTGCTAGACCTAGAGCCGGGCCAGAGCAAAACCGCCCACGTAGCCATACCACACGGCACCACCCTAAAGATATGCCCCGACAAGGAGTGCCACTGCGGAGCCCCCACCTGCATAGCAGTCACAGGCCCCACCACGGCCACAGTCATAGGAACCACCGCCGAGGTCATAATACAGCCCGGCAAAACACCCCAGACGGAGTACGTCCTCCCCGCCGGCACGTACATAATCAAGGCACGCGCCGAGCCCCCAGACCTAGAAAAAATAACCATGTGCAGAGTGGCGTACCAAGCCGTCGTAGATGCGAAAAAACTCATCTCCAAAGGTTGTGGCGCCGTAGTGGACGAGATAATTAACCAGCTCAGTAACATAGCCTCCGCGTCTCCAGAAATCTCCAGCCTGCTTCAAAACCTGAGAGAACAGGGCTACGCGCTGTGTGAAAAAGGAGAGGACGCCCCTAAGTTCATCTACGGCTATTTCTGTATCAAGAAAAAAATATATTTGGAGGTTACGCCTACTTAGTTACGTTGTAGTAGAGAAACGGCTTATTTCCGCCGGACCCTTTTGAGCCTCCGTCGTACACCACAACGTCGCCCACGGTTCCCAGCACGAAGAGCTCCCGGGCGGGCGTAGAGTAAGGCACCACGAAGTAGTACGGGTTAGGGTTGCCGTCTTCCCTTACGGCAATCGCCGGATGCACCTTGAAGGCGTCAAAATATTTGTTTACCCCCACCGACACAGGCAAGTCGATCATGCGTTGCCCACGGAGCATGGACAAGGAATTAAAAAGATCTGCGCCGTCCGCCATACTGGTAAGAGAGTTTATAGTCCAAGCAAGATTGCCCTTTTCTAAGCACCAAGGATAACTCTCATAAGGATCAATTTTAAGCGGAGGAATACTCCATTGCCATTTAATAAACGACGGATTACAGGCCACTTTTCCCTCTTTTATCGCATCTACTTCCTTGTTCCAAGTAAAGAGCAACAGATTTACTGAAAAAAGTGTAATTTTCTTCCCCTGGAGGAAGGAATAAAACTTGTTCTGAAGATCTACCTTTGTTCTTATGATGTCTAGCGCATCAATGAGAAGTCGTTTCTTCTCGTCATCGCTTGCTGGCGGCGGGGACTGTACGTAGACGTAGTAAGGACTCACGACGCTACTGTAGCACCACCTCGCCGTAGGCGACTCCTTGAACCGTATGGGGTAGGCAGAGAGGAAGTAGGACGGGACGTAGAGACCCTCCTCTGCCGCGTCAAAAATCCTTACTGCATAGAGACCAAGATATGTGATTATCTGGGGATTCCCCAATAGATTACAGAAGGCATTTGCTAACTTGCTGGAGTCCGAGCCGTAGGATGCACGTAAGCTGTAGGACGTACTCGGGTTCTGAGAAAAGCCGATCGTGCCGTATATATCGAAAAGCCTTCCCAACAAGGAGGAAAGCCTCTCCTCAATTTGATTACCTACTTTGTCGCCTAGCCAACTGCATACAGACTGCCCTATTCTTCCGGAAAGCGGGTTTATTAGCTTTTCTGAAATGGTATTTGAGATACTGTCCTTTATTGCATTTCTAGCCGCATATATGGCGGCGTTTACGCCGTATGCCAACACGTCCTCTAAAGAACAAGTTAACTCATTTTTTGAATCTATTTTAAATTCGAACAAATTATTAATAACGCTCGACATGGCATCGTTTACTACCCCTAGAGCTTTACTCACGATGTTAACGCAGGCGGACTCAACAACATTTCCAACTACTCCAGTTGAGATATAGCTTGTCGAGACAGGGCAGAAATTAGTAGACGTTACAACTTTCTGACGAACATCGCCAATTGCGGGAGAGAGAAAACTCCGCAATACCCCAAACAAGTCTGCCACAAGAGTGTAGTTGTAACCAGAACCAAACCTCGTCCCAGCCATATAGGGCGGAATAACGACGAAAGTCAAATTCAGAGTAAGAGGACTGTTATCATTTTCCATAGCAGTATAATTATAGGTAGTTCCGTAGATGTTCTGATAAAGATTTCTGTAGGCTTGCTGATAAAGTGCGGTCCTGTTTCCGAGATTCGTCGTGCCTAATACGTTTTTAACTTTCTCATTAATCTTCCTATAAAGTTCACATTTAGATCCGTTATTGTAAGATTTTGCTAAGTTCTCTTGTATTTTATTTATCATATCTTCTTTAAATTTATCTACTATACTTCTTGCATTAAGATTGTCGATCTTTAACACATAGACACCGGGCGTTGCGGTGAACATGAAGTAGCCATCTTTAGGCATATCTACAGTGCGGATTATGGATATGAGATCCGCGGCCGTTCCGAGCTCCCCTCCGTAGAGCTGTGTGACGGCCGAGAAGAAGCCTTTGATGGCGGCGAAGATGGCTTCCGCCGTGCTTGGCTTGCTCTCGAAGTTTTGGCCTGATATGTCTCTTATCTCTGTGCTATAACAGGGTATGCGGTTCGACACGTTGTAGACCTTGAAACCTCCGAGGCCCCCAGCAAGCACAGGCTCTGAAACTATTTCGCCAGTTATCGTAACCTGATTCTGCAATGCTCCAAAGATGCCGTTAGCCGCAATGTAGGCAAGATTGGCCACAGGGATAGTAGAAACCACAGAGTTGATGCCGCTTTTAGCTATCTGCCCTAGGTAATTCCCGACGCATTTCCCAGCTACAGAGCCAATTTCCCCGGCAATTTCATTACCATACTTTTCAAAAGTTTTTCGGATCTCTTGGCAACTTTGATCATTACCACAATTTGGCAGAAGAGAGTCCTTGATATTATTCACCACATCTAAACATTTAGCAATATCACTATCTATTTTTTCCAGCATTTGCATGTACCTGTTTTTTAGCTCCGATTCCAAAGAGCTTGATTGTTGTAAAATGGAGTCTATCATTTGTTTTTTAATATGTTCACAATCGCAGTTATCATCGCTACAAGTAGTTTCATTATTTTTATTAAGTAAATTAGTACTATTTATATAATTTTTAATAGAATTTTTGTAGTATGTGATTTTGGGTTTAATAATATCATAATAATAATTGTCTATTTCAGTATTGAAATCGTTTACGATATTATTGATGTCGTTTTTTCCTGCAAAAACGCGTTCAAGATCTTGTGATTTAAGTTTTGGTAGGGTTGCGCGTATCTCATTGGCGAGTTCATCAGTAAAGCTTTCATATATTTTGTCTTTTTGTACAACTGATGAAGATAATTTACACTTCGTTATGGTTTGTGTTTGGTTGTTAACTTTTATTTCCACCGTGTATTTGGACGCCGTTACGGTGACTGAGAACTCTAGGACGGTTTTTCCGTCGACTTGACCCGTAAATGTGATTATGTCTCCACTTTGTGAAGTTTGAAGTTTGAAACTGTTTATTTTATTTTTTAGTTGAAGCTTACTAGAGTTTTGCCATGTCTTATATTTTGCATTAAGTATCTCCATTATCGAGTTTGTGTAAAGTGCAGCTCCATCTTGACTCTTGCCGCTGTTTTGTAAGTTGGCGGATGTCTCTATGGCGTAGTCTATTAGGGTTTGGGTGTGTACAAACATTATGAAGATGAGTCTGACTCTGAAGGTTTCGTAGGGGTAGAAGACGCTTCTTATGCTCAGGAGTTCCTTGATGGCTTCGCTAACTCTCTGGTTGAAGTTCTTACTGGTGTCAATCAGCTTGTTTATGGCGTTTTTGATGGCTTGGTCGGGGTCTTCTTCGGGGCTGTAGGGTATGGCTATTACTATTAGTTTTATGTTGCCGTAGTCTTTGTAGGCGGCGGCGGGTAGCGGTATTGTGATTTGTGGGAGTTCTGTTCTTTGTTTGACGAAGCTGTAGGATACATCGTCAATTGTGGTTTTTATGGTGTCTGGGAGGTTGATTATCTGGGTGGCGATTCCTGGCTGTGTTGCTTGCGCCGCGGCGAGTGTGGCCAGCGCGATGATGAGTAGATAAGTGCGCATGTTGAATCTCGGTGGTATTTATAAATGTGAAGGTGCCGAATATATTTTAAAAGGGTTGTAGTTTGGCTTATGAAGTTGTTGTTGGTGGTTTTGTTGCTTGGCGTGGTTGTGTTTGCGGCGACCGCAGGTGAGGCTGGCTCCAACGCGTTGGATGTGGAGGAGCTGAGGAAGATGCTGAGCAACATAGAGGGAGATGTTGCTCAGCTGAAGCAGGATTTGGAGAGTCTGCGCGGTGAGCTGGAACGGCTAGGGAGGCTTCTAGCTGGAAATTGGACGGAGGTTCAGGGCGTAAAGGATAGAGTTGCAATCCTAGAAAGTGCCAACAGAACTCTGAAGTCGAAAATTGATGACCTGCAACTGCGTATTGACTCTCTGGATTCGCAAGTGAAGGGGTTGAATAGTCATTTGGAGGTGGTTAGGGGTCAGTTGGGTCGGAATTGGACGGAGGTTCAGAGACTTAGGGGAGATGTTGGTAAAAATGCTACTTTGTTGAAGGGCGTGCAGAGTGGGCTGGAGTTGTTGTGGTGGTTGGTGGTGGGGTTGGGGGCTGTGGCTGCGGCGGCTGTTGTGTTGGCTGTGTTGGCTTGGCGTAGGGCGGGGAGGGGCTCGGTGGGGGGTGTGGAGGTCTGTGGTTGACATGCCGCGTGGTGGGCTTTTGTTTGAGGGGGCTTCGCTGGGTGGGAGGTACGTGGTGCGGAGGAAGCTGGGGGAGGGAGGTATGGCGGTTGTGTGGCTTGTGGAGGAGAAGTCTGGTAGGCCTTACGCGGTGAAGGAGCCCATCGTTAAGGGTGTTGAGGAGCGGGAGGCTTTGCGTAATGTGAGGTTTGTGGAGCATGAGGGGAGGATGCTTTCTATGATTTCTCATCCTAACGTCTGCGGCTTTTTCGGTAGCTACAGGGCGAAGTACGGCGGTTTGGATTCGGTGATTGTGGTGCTTGAGTACATGGATGGGGGGTCTTTGAGGGATGTGGAGGGGTCTCTTTCGCCGAAGGAGGTTAGGGATGTTTTGTTGCAGGTGTTGGGGGGCTTGGCGGCGGTGCACGGGGCAGGGGTTATTCATAGGGACATTAAGCCGAGCAACCTCATGAGGAGGGGCGGCGTGGTGAAGCTGATCGACTTCGGGACTGCGATCTCGCGTTTTCAGTCGGCTAGGGAGGTCGTCGTGTCGCCGCAGGGTTACACCGCGCCTGAGCAACTTCGGGGTCTTAACTTGTTTCAAAACGACGTGTGGTCTGTGGGCGCCACGGCGCTCTTCCTCGCCACTAGGAAGCATCCTTGCCAGTTCATGAGGGGTTACGACTGCTCGGCGTCGAAGGCGCCGGAGGGGGTTGAGCTGAAGTTGCCCGACTTGGGGGACGACTTGTTGAATAAATTCGTGGCGAAGGCGCTGGCCCCCGACTACTCGCAACGCTTTGCCGACGCTGGGGAGGCTCTGGCGTTTCTATCAGGCGGGGTTGTGGAGAGGAAGGGCCTCACCCTCATGGTTAAGGCGAGGGCGGTGTCTGTGCCCAGGGGTACTCTCTACATTGGCCGGACTGACGAGGAGAAGATGGATTTGAAAATAGAGGGGGAGTTTCTGTACATATATGACCCCGACAAATATATATCTAGGCGGCATCTGGAGCTGGCGGAGATACAGGGGAGGTGGTATATTAGGGATCTGGGCAGTACGAACAGGACGGCTGTGTATCGCGGGGGGAAGTGGCATATTGTGTGGCGTGGGAGGGGGGCTACGTCGCAGTGGTTTGAACTGAGGGACGGCGACGTCATTGCGTTGGGATACGACGAGGAGAAGGGCCCCTATGTCCTCATCACTGTGAGGCTATGATTAGGGCGGTGCTCTATGCGTTGGAGCGTCTCTGGGCGGGGGAGCTGGCGCAGGTGGCCGCGGGGGGTGTTGACTGCGGGAGGTTGCTGGAGCTGGGGCCGGCGCGGCGGGGGGGGGGGGGCAGGGGTGCTAGGGCGGTGGGCGGCGTGTTTAGCCACAGGGGGCCGCGGAGGAACAACGAAGACGCTGGGCTTGTGGCGGTTGCGCCGGGGCATTTTGCCGCTGTGGCTGTGGCCGACGGGGTTGGGGGACTTAGGGCAGGGGAGGTGGCGAGCTTCAGAGCGATGTGTGTGGTGTTGAGGAGTCTCGCGGAGGCCGCCGGGGGGCTGGGCGTGTTTTCTCGGGAGTGGTTTGTGGATTTGTTCAACAGAGCACATAAGGAGGTGGCTGGGGGGGCGGGGGGCGGCGCCACGACTCTGTCGGTTGCTGTATATGACCTAAACGCCCATGTGCTCCACGTAGCTTCTGCGGGGGACAGCGTTGTGTATATGTCGCCAGATGTGTGGAGCGGGGGGTGCGGGTCTGCGGTGGGGTATAGGTTGGTTACGCCTGATCTAGATGAGTCGTCTAACGCCGAGGGGCGCTTTATAACGCAGGCGGTGGGCCACAAGTCGTACCGAGAGCCGCATTACTACCAATATCCGCTGGGCGGATGCGAGGACACGGTTAAGGTGGTGTTAGCGGCTACCGACGGCGTGGACGACTTCATTGACAGGTCGCTCTACGGCGGGCTTGTGGGCAGGTTTAGGAGGTGCGGAACGGCGGGGGGGCTGGCTAAGATGCTGGTGTGCTCCGCCTTGAAGCGGGGAGGCAAGGACAACGCGACTGCCGCTGTCTTGGCTATTTTGCCAGTAGAAACCTGAGACTCAGCACCTGGGCCACGGTTATGACGTCGCCGTGTTTGAGGGGCTGGGGGTTGAGCCCCTTTATGGGCCTTCCGTTGAGCCAGGTGCCGTTCTTCGACCCCATGTCCTGTATGTGGAACCGCCCCCCCTCTGCATATATGGCGAAGTGGTTGCGGCTGATGTACTTAGCCACCTCCGGCGGGACTCCGAGCTTCATGAAGAACTCACGGCCGAAGACAGCTTGCGGTGTGTTTATCTGCACCACGTAGTTGTTCGGTAGCTGGAGACGGTATGTAAAAGGTGTGTGGGGTCTCGGCAGTAGTTTGGCGCGGTAGTACCACAGGATGTAGGCAGCAACCACGGCGGCGGCCGCCGCGACTAGGTAGAGTTGCCAGAATATGGGTGCGGCGATGGTGATTGAGTAGACGTATGGTTGGCCGCTGAATGTTATGTAAATTCTGTATGTTCCCTCTGCCGTGTTGGGATGGAGTTGCCAGAGGAGTTGCTGGCCGGGGGTTTTTACATCTATTGTTCTCTCAAGTACTACGGCCCCCGTGGCCACGTCTATTATTTTGATCTGCGCCGTGCCGGGTTCTGGGAAGTAGATATACACGGCGTCGCCGGGGGCGAAGCTTGTTTTTGCCGTGCCGAACTGGTCTGTTACTATGGGGGCGGCCGCGGCGGAAATCGCAAAAAACAAAAGAAGTAGATACCGCATAAAAGTTTATATTAATGAAATTTATAAATTTTTATGCTTAATGTTGATGTCTCAGCTAGCCGTGACGGGGAATATGTGGACGTAGAGGTGAGGCTGTCGGCGCCTATTGCGGGAGTTCCCGGCCCGCGCATCCCCATGGCGTTTGTTCTACTCATCGACAGCTCTAAATCCATGGGGGAGTTCGACAAGTTGGCGCAGGCTACTGACGTCGCCAAGAGGCTTATCGAAAACATGGGCGCCGACGACGTAGTCGCGGTCTATACGTTTGACGAGAAGGTCAAGGCAGTTATTCCCCTCATGTCTGCTGAGAAGGCGAGAGAGAAGATGGGTAGGCTGGACAAAATCAAGCCGGGGACATACACCCTTCTGTATCAAGCCTTGGTGAAGGCTATCGAAGAGCTGAGGTTTGGGCCTAAGTCTCTCTTCGGCAGGAGGGAGTCCCTTGAGGATTTCGTGAGGCGTATCGTAGTAATTACTGATGGGGTACCTTGGCCCTATTATACTGAGGAGCATTGGTATGAGGCGTTGGGGAGGTCGGCCGCCTCTTATAAGATCTCCATTACTGCGATAGGAGTGGGGTATGACTACAACGAGAAGATTCTGTATAAACTCGCGTCGGCTTCCGGGGGCACTTGGTACCACGCGTCTAAGCTGAGCGACGTCTCTGAGATTTTGCTTAGAGAACTAAAGAGGGCTAGGGGCGTGGTGGCTAGGAGACCTGTGGTGAAGGTAGAGACAAATGCCGACGTAGTGGAGACCAGGAAGCTGGGCCATACAGTGACGTCGCTGGGTGCCGTGCGGGAGGTCGAGCTTGAGGACCTCTCGGCTGGCGATGTTGTTAGTGTAGTGTTTAGGCTGAAGCCACAGGGCTCTCTCAACGCCGGGGTAGTTGTCGTCACCGAAGAGGGAGAGATCAGAAGGCAAGTTTCTGAGGAGAGCGTGGCGGCGGACAGAACCGCCACTTTGGCTTTTCAGCTTGCCGGCGAGTTGCAGAAGGCGGTGGAGGGCGGCGTGATCCAGGTGGAGGTGCTTCAAGCCGTCTCTGAGGAGGAGGGCGCGCCGGATCTCTACAAGGAGAAGGCGAAAAAGGTCTTGGAGAAGTGGCAAGCTGGGGAGTCTAAGGAGCTGGTCCACGAGGCGACGACGATGATCTCCCCTCGGGCCGCCGAGGCGGACCCGGCGCCGCCGCCACAGTCGACGGGTGGAGCGCAGGAGGGGACCGGCACTACGGAGGGGGGCCCCGCCCCGCCGACCACGGTTCGGGAGTGTGAAATTTTGTGTATAGAGACTGGGAAATCTATGCATGTTTCTCTTCCGGTGGTTTTGGGGCGGGGGGAGTTAGCGTCTATATTGCCGGCTGACAAAGTGGGTTACATATCTCGGAAACATCTGGAAATCTTCGTAAAAGACGGAGAAGTGTATATTAAAGACGCCGGGAGCAGAAACGGGGTTTTTATCAGAGGCGAGCGCGTGGCAGAGGCGAAGATAGGCCCGGACGTAGACGTGGTGTTGGCAAAGGTAGCAACTGTTAAAATTAAGTGTAGTGAATAAAACGTGGTCAACGCGGAAGATATGGCTACTGAAACTCTGAGGCGGCCTGCTCCTGTGGAGCTGAAACCTATTCCGCCTGTGGAGGGGATGGAGACCAGACGTATAAATGAGATTCCCAAGCCGCGGTATGTTCTTGTAGATAAAAGCGGCCGTTATAGGTTTTGGACTGATAGATACGCCGAGTACGGCCGGCAGGATTTCTTAGACCTTGACGTAGCTGGGTACATCTCTAGACAGCATTTTGCCCTCAAATACGACGGAAGCACTCTCTATATTGCCGACCTAGGGAGTAGAAACGGCACAAAGGTCAACGGGATCGACATCAAGGGTAAGGGCTGGGTACCGCTGAAGCCCGGCGACGTGGTGGAGGTGGCCAACGTCGTTACGCTCACGCTAATCGAGATCGCCGACTAATAACCAAGAGAAGTTTTTTATATTCATCCTAAACTACTATATGCGATACGCTATACTTCTACTGATCGTGCTTGTGGCTACGTATGTTTCGGCATTTGATATGATAGCGTATCAAGCGGCAGTGTCTCCCGGCGGCAGTTTTGGCGATTTTCCTGTGTGGGTGATCGACTCTTCGTACAATGAAAGGAGCGAGCTTTACCTCGGCGAGAGCTTCTACCTAGTTTTTGACCTGAGAAAATTTAGCGGTAGCCTATATGTGGAAATTAGGGAAGGGGATAGCTTAATTGCCGCCGGCACAGTAAATGGGGGTTATGTATATGGATATCGTATGACGATTGTTGAGCCGATTTACGAGGGGAAGCTGTATACATACAAAATAACCGTGTGGGACGCGAACACTAAGGCGCTTCTGGGCTCGGCGTCTGCCAGCTACGTGGAGAAGTACTGCCCCGATATGCAGATTTCGGACGTGTCGTGGGACAGCTTCGTCTACGGGAGGTCTGCGACTGTGAAGGTGGCTGTGAGGAATTTGGGCGAGAGGGGCTGGACGTACACGGTGGAGGCGTGGACGGAGGGGGGCTCGGCGGGGCGGGGGTCTGCCTCTGTGTCGGTGCCTGCTGGGGGTGGCGCGACTGCTTCTCTCAGCTTGCCGGTTACCAGCTTCAAGTCGGCTAGCGACGTGCTGGTGGTGAGGGTGTCCTGCGCGGGGGGCAAGAAGTACGTGGATAAGAGGTATTCCGTATCTGTGACTCCGCCGAGGCCGGGGCCTTTCGAGTTTTCTGTGTCTCCGGTGGAGGCGAGGCTGGGGCAGGAAGTCGTCTTCTCGGTGGGTTTGAAGAATCTGGGCTACGACGCCGAGCTTGTGTCTTTGACGCTTTCTGAGGGGCGGTACTCGGCTGATCTGCCTGGGAGGGTGTCTGCGGGGTCTTCCGCGTCTGTGCAGGTGAGGTTTACGCCGACTAGGGCTGGGGAGTACTCCGTGACTTTGAGGCTGAGGTATAGGTCGCCGGTGACGGGGGAGGCGTATGAGGACTCGGCGTCTCTGTCTGTTAGGGTCTACGTGCGGCTGTCTGTGAGCGTCTGGGACCATATGGGGCGGCCTGTGTCTGTCACGCCTACTATAGACGGGAAGCAGACGTCGGAGCTGTGGGTGCTCCCAGGCCGCCACGAGGTGTCAATCCCCGCTGAGGTGTCTGTGTCTTCCAGTGAGAAGCTGGTCTTCTCCAGGTGGTCTACTGGGCAGTACACGGCGTCCGCCGCCATAGACGTAGACGGCAACGTGGAGGTAAAGGCGGTGTACCACCGGATGTATAAAATCACGCTTGACCTTAGGCCGGCTCTGCCCTACGGCGAGGAGTGGGCGAGGGAGGGTGACCGCTACAGCAAGGACGTGCCTAGGTACGTCCCCATGGACGAGAGGTCGCGGTGGGTTCTGGCCGCCCTCTATGTGGACGGTAGGCAGGTCTCCTCCGTGTCTTTCACAGTGTCGGGGCCCGCGTCTGTGAGCGCCTCCTGGGCCAAGGAGTACAAGGTCGTTGTGGACTGCGGCCAGGTGGCGTGTCTGGGGCGGGACAGCCGGCTGGAGCAGTGGGTTAGGGAGGGCGACAAGTTCTCTGTAGACCTCGCGCCGTATGTAGATGTGGGCCCGCGGGAGCGGTGGCGTCTGGAGGGGCAGCAGAGAGTGGAGCTCACCGTGGAGAGGCCAGCCACAATCACGCCGAGGTATGTGAAGCAATACCTAATAAACTTCGGCTTGAAGGTCAAGACGGCGGCCGGGGCCGAGTCTACCACAGTTCTGCAGAGAGAGTGGAGAGACGCGGGGGCTTCCGTGACTGTTGTGCCGGAGGCGTTGAAGCCTCAGGAGGCGCCGGGCGTCTCCTACCGCCTTGCGTTGATAGAGGTCGACGGCCAGCCGGGCTCATCCGCCTTCACAGTCTCCAGGCCCCACGACGTGTATGTGGTGTGGGATAAGTACTTCTACGTCAAGGTGACAACGCCCGTGGGCTCGGCGAGCGGTTCTGGGTGGTACTTCGCCGGCTCCATGGCTAAGGTGGAGCTGGATAGGACTGTCAACGGCTTCCTCGTCGAGGACGTCTTCAGGAAGTGGGTAGACGACAGAGGCGCGGAGTACAGAAACGCCACGGTGATCCTCACCGTGGATCGGCCCATCGTGATGTACGCCGTCTGGGACAAGGACTACGCCAAGGCCCTCGCCCTGGCGGGCGGCCTCTCCGCCTCCGGCATAGTGGCGTGGAGACGCAAGGAGGTCATAAACACCATCTCCACCTTCACCAGAAGGCTCGGCACCAAGAGCAAAAAGATAGATCTGGAGCCGATACAAGAAGGCGAGACGAAGGTCTGGGCAAAGGAGGAAACAGAAGAAAAGTGGAGGACAAAAGAGTGAGATAAAACCTACGCTCTTTTTCACCCCAAAGACCTCTAAGGATAAAACATATTTACCTTTGCTAGTTATTTATTGTGAGGATAAGTGTTGTGGTTGTTCTGTTCATCACGCTAGTTGCGTCTGCGTTAGGCCAAACTTCTAAAATAGTATACATCGGCGCGGCTTTGCCGTTGACAGGTGGTCTTCAGTCTTATGGTATTGGTGTTAAAAATGCTGTGGAGCTGGCTGTTGAAGACGCCAACAAGATGTGTCCTAACTTCGAGTTCAAACTACTGGTCGAAGACACAGGAACAAACCCGCAACAGGCACTGCAGAAGGTACAGACGCTGTACGCCAAGGGAGCTAGGCTCATCGTCGGGCCGATGGCCAGCAGAGAAGTCAGCGCAGTGAAGTCGTTT
>Ga0080004_1110027_pt1 | contig 15064 bp, 13 predicted proteins | sample WasSprMetagenome_FD_69207 | JGI IMG/M metagenome (GOLD analysis project Ga0080004, IMG submission 69207) | Sulfidic aquatic microbial communities from Washburn Spring, Yellowstone National Park, USA - WS (SPADES assembly) (version 2) | ecosystem: Environmental > Aquatic > Thermal springs > Hot... | reverse complement strand
TATACTCTACAGGGTAGAAGTAGCTACTACCAGCCTGTGTGGCGACTACTCCTCCTTCTCTAAGAACTCTCTTTACTTCACTAAATGCTTGAGCACTGTAGAGGTGTTTAGCGATCTCCCCAGCGTATGGGTCTGTTAAATCCATTATTACAACATCGAAGCTTCTATCTCGAGATTTCTTAATATACTCCATTCCATCCATTATCACTACTCTTACACGGGGGTCGTTGAATGAACCCTTATTAATAGGCTCAAGGTATTTCCTCGAGAACTCCACGACGACGGGGTCTATGTCCACGAGAACAGCTTCTTTTACACTATTGTGCTTTAGTACTTCTCTAAGTGCTACTCCATCCCCGCCGCCGATGATCAATACTTTCTCCGGGTTTGGATGCATCGTCATGGCTGGATGGACTAGTAGCTCGTGGTAGAAGTACTCGTCTTTCTCAGACAACTGAATGTAGTTGTCTATTCGCAAGGATCTACCGAAACCCTCGATTTCAGCAAATACTATCTCCTGGTATGGAGACCTCTCCGCTGCAAAGACCTTTCTAACTTTAAATAATAACTTCACAAATCTCCCAGCAGGCTCAACTATTACTAAACCCTCCTCCAAGACTCAGCCCCTCCCATGTAGTAGTTTAATGTAATCCTCCATGATCTTATCTCCACTACTAGTTCCTATTCTATCAGCACCTGTAGCTATCAATGCTAGTGCGTCGAGAGCCCTTCTAATACCTCCAGAAGCTTTAACTCTAACTCTACCTCCACTCGCATTCTTCAATAAGTAGACATCGTGAACAGTCGCCGATCCTCCAAGGAAACCAGTACACGTCTTAACGAAGTCTGCTCCTCCCTCAATCACGAGCTCTGTAGCTTTAATCTTCTCCTCGTCTGATAGTAGCCCAGTCTCAATGATTACTTTAACTACTTTAACACCGTGGCTTCTAGCGGCATCTACAACAGCTTTTATATCTTTCAATACATACCCGTAGTCGCCTGATTTAAATGCATTGATATTCATAACCATGTCTACTTCGCTAACCCCATGGCCTCCAGCCTCGATCGCTTCATTAACCTTGCTCTTCGTCGATGTATTGCCTAGTGGAAACCCAACAACAACGCCTAACTCAATAGTGTTTCCCGCGATTTCACGTGCTTTCTCAACTAGTGATAGTGGTATCATTAATAATTTAAATCCATATTTCTTAGTGTCATCAATATACTTCTCTAAAACCGTGTAGCTTGCATCAGGCTTTAACAGAGTATGATCTATCAATGAAGCCAACTCGCTTGGTTTATACTTCAATCCAAACAAACCACTCAAACCAATCACCTCTAGCAAGAGACATATCTATCGCCCTGCAATATAATGTTTTAGCATAATATGGATCCCTATTCATTAATCAACAAAAAATCATGCCCCCATTGCCTAATAGGTAACTAATTGTACTTACCCTGATCAATGAGTCATGCTCGAATTTGCCGCTGAACAACCCATATGGGGAAATGTAGATACTGTGTGCGCTTAAGTTAGTACAAATATATATCTTGTAAATGATTTTCCTCAAGGCCCTTGAGTGAAAAACAAATATATAGTAGAGACTCCACATAGTAGAGGGTTTAGTGAGCTCCTTTCTGTTTTTTCTCGGCGTAGGCCTCTGGTGTTAGTAGTGTTTCATACTCCTTGGGGTCTGTTGGCGCTATTTTCATGATCCAGCCTTTACCATACGGGTCCTTATTGAGCAGCTCAGGGCTCGCTTCAAGGTCTTTATTGACCTCGACTACTTTACCCGATAATGGTGCGTAGTAGGGTGAAGTTGCCTTAACAGAGTCTATCATCCCCGCTTCTTCCCCTTTCTTGAGCACTCTACCGATTTGAGGCAACTCAACGGCAACTATGTCTTTCAATTCTTTCTGGGCGTAGTCTGTTATACCCACTACGACTACTCCTCCCTCTAGCTTAGCCCACTCATCTGTCTGCGTGTACCTTCGGTCGGTTTTAACTATGTACTCTTTTCCCTTCACCTTGACAAGTAGATCACTCAACTCGACCACCACGTAATCCTAGATTCATCTATAAAAAATACTTTACGTCTCAGCGTGAAGCATTAGCTTTAGTAATCTCACTTCATCCTCACGTGTAATCTTGAAGCCATAGTGTATCTCCAAGAACTCTTTCCTAAACTCAACCACCTTGCTCCTTACTTCTGCAGGGTCTTTTTTATCAATCAACACCATCCTTATGAACCTCGCTATCTCCTTCATTTCACTCTCCTTCATACCCCACCTCGTCAACTCCTGTGTACCCATTCTCAAGCCACTAGGATCCTTGACGTCTTCAGGTCGATCATAAGGCAGCATGTTCTTGTTAACAATGATGTTGGCCTGCTCTAGTAGTACAGCACACTTAGTGCCCCTACCAAGATTGGCAACATCTACTGCAACTTGGTGGCTTGAAGTGTAGCCAAGGTGTTCTAGTGCAACCTTGAATCCCTCACTTGCAAGTGCCTCTGCGAGTGCTTTTGCATTCCTCACAATTTGCTGAGCGTAGTCTCTACCCCAGATCTTCATTTCAACAGCTGCTACTCCAGTAGCTGCTAGTCTATGTAAGTGGTGGTTTGAAACAAACATTGGGAATACTACCTTACCAATCTCTTTGTAGTCTTCCTCAAGCCTTGTAGCTATTAACCCACCCTGAGGACCAGGGAATGTCTTGTGAGTTGAGGATGTTATTATGTCAGCCCCTAGTTTCAATGGGTTATCCCAGACTTTCCCCACAACTAATCCAAGTACGTGTGCTACGTCGTGAACTACTTTTGCCCCAACGGTATGTGCTGCCTCAGCCAACTCCTTTGTTGGATGTGGGAATAGGTAGAGTGATCCACCGAGAGTAACTATCTTGGGCTTGACCTCCTCGATCATTTTAACGGCTTTATCGACATCAATGTTCCAATTCTCCAAGTCCACAGGAAGCTCTATTTGCTCAATACCGAGAGCTCCAAGAGTGCCGAATCTAGTGTGGCTAACGTGTGCACCGGCTTGGACAGGCGCCACTAGTGCTTTATCACCTGGCTTTGTGTAGGCTCTGAATACAGATCCATTAGCTGTAGTACCGCTAATTGGCCTAATATCCACGTACTCGGTATCCAGGAGTTCACCCATTAACTTCTGTACTTTAACCTCAAGTGGATCTACATATATTAATCCCTGGTAGAACCTCTTATAGGGCTTCCCCTCTGCATACCTATGCATTGCATCGTTAAGGTATAGTAGCATCGCTAAGGGGGACATTACATTCTCACTAGGAATCATATTGAGGCATTGCCTCTTTCTCCAAACCGTGTGGTTTACAGTTAATTCATATACTTCCTTCAAGTCAGGGTAGAGCTGTAATAGTGCATCTAAACCCGGGGATTCACCATACTCCAATAGACACCACCCATATTAAACTATAGAGCCCCTATATATTTTATTTCTCGATAAATGGAAAGTCAACTATTTTGGCTGAAAACCTCCTCCCATGTACATCAACTAAAACCTCCTCGCCGAACACAGCATACCTTGTATCTATGTAAGCCATGGCAATACCCCTATTCAAGACAGGGGAGTAGCATCCACTAGTAACCCAGCCGACATCAATATCCTCAACGAATACCCTACTCCCAGTCCTTGGGAATAGCCTCCCAGCCTCTTTACCCATTTTTAAACCAACTCTAACCCACCTCAACCCCTCTCTCCTACAAGCCCTCAAAGCCTCCTCGCCAACAAACCCCTTCTTACTCCACGTAATTGCACCCATTCCATATCTCAACGCTAGTGCACAGGGGAATTTTGAGGGGTCTTCACCATACTCATGGTCTCCAAGGACAAACCCCATTTCAATCCTCAATGTATCCCTAGCTATTAAGCCGGCTGGCTTAACCCCCCTAGCAATGAATAAATCAATAAGCCTCCTTAGCTCACCGTGTTCACCCCATATCTCAAATCCATCCTCACCCGTCCAACCACTCCTACTCACAAGGAAGACTTTGACCCCGGCTACATCCTCGTTTAACCTAAACTCGAGTGGCTTAAGGTCTCCAGCCCACTTTGCACCAAGCGACTCCATTACTTCAACGGCTCTAGGACCCTGCAGTGCGAGCATTGAGTACTTGTGTGTTAAGTCCTCTACTTCTACTTTGTAGTTTCTAGATGAAACAACACTCCTAATGTAGCCAATCATTTTCTCGCGTACAAGCGCGTTTGGAACTAACAGCCATTCTTCATCACTAACCTTATATAGCATTTCGTCATCCTTAACCCTAGCCCATTCATTTAAAGCCAGCATTGGCCCGCTCATAAATCCAGGTTTAACTTTTGATATATCTTTTGTGTAGATATACTGTGCTAGAGTGACCACGTCTGGGCCCTTCAACAATACCCTACCCATGTGCGATACATCAAATAAGCCAACACTCGTCCTCACAGCCATGTGTTCATCAATAGAACCCGTAAACCTCATTGGAACCTCCCAATCCCCGAAAAACCCTGGCTCTGCTCCAAGTTTCTCAACGTAGTACTCTAATAGAGGTATTTTGGGCACATGTACCACCATGTCACTTGATATGACAAGATACATTTATAACTTCAACCCTCAATATGAGCATAAACGGGTGTCTTGTTTGGAGAATCACCCATGGATTCCATCTCTTACAAGAGATCAAGTGGAGAAAATCCTGAGAGTTATAGGTGTTGGAGACATTAGTGAGTTATTCAACGATATACCAGCCTCGATAAAACTAACTAGAGAGCAATGGGAGAAACTGGATATTGGCTTCGGTAAGCCGATCTCAGAGATCGAGGCAAAGAGGATACTGCACGGTAAGTTATCCAAGAACACTACTTTAAAAACACCTCCATTCATGGGGGGAGGTGTTTACCCCCACTACGTTCCACCACTAGTTAAGTACATTATTTCACGTGGAGAGTTCTTGACAGCATACACTCCCTACCAAGCAGAGATCTCTCAGGGCTTAATGCAGGCCATATTCGAGTATCAAAGCCTCATGGCTGAGCTACTTGAAATGGATGTTGTAAATGCCTCGATGTATGACTGGGGTTCTGCAGCCGCGGAGGCTGTATTAATGTCCCTACGTGTAAATAAGGGGAGAACGAAGGTTATCCTACCAGCCAACATGAATCCATATCATAGGAAGGTCGTTGAGTCATATACATGGCCACATGGAGTGAAAATAGTATATGCACCATTCAATAGAGAAACAGGTGGAGTTGATGTTGAGGAGTTAAAGAAGCTCGTTGATGAGGAAACAGCCGGAGTCTACCTTCAATACCCTAATTTCTTCGGGGTGGTTGAAACAGATGCAAAAGCTATTGGAGAAGTAGCCCATGAAAAAGGCGCATTGTTTATTACAGGAGTATACCCAATAGCATTAGGATTATTGAAATCACCTGGAGAGCTAGGCGCCGACATAGCTGTAGGAGAGGGGCAACCACTTGGATTGGGGTTAAATTATGGAGGACCATACCTAGGGATCTTCGCTACGAGATTCGACATGAACCTCATTAGGCAAATGCCTGGGAGGATTATTGGGTTGGCTGAATCACACCGTGGAGAGAGGGGTTTCGCAATGATACTGCAGACTAGAGAGCAGCACATTAGGAGGGAGAAGGCTACTAGTAATATATGTACAAACGAGGCGTTAATGGCTATCGCGGCTGCGGTCTACTTGTCAATGCTTGGTAAAAACGGCTTAGTGAAACTAGCGGAGATCAACTATTACCGTGCTCACTATGCATGGGGTAAAATGAGGCAGGCTGGTTTAACAGTCGATTTATTCAAGTGGGATTTCTTCAATGAATTCCCTGTTTCATTCAATGAGCAAGGTGTAAAGTATAGTTTTATCCATGAGAAGCTACTCGAGAGGGGGCTTCACGGTGGACTATACATTGGCGACCACTACCCGGAGCTTGGTGAAACTGCGTTATTTGCATTTACTGAAGTGCACTTTAAGGAGGATATAGACCTACTCGTAGAATCACTCACCGAGATCACTCGTAGGGGGTGATGGAGTGTGCGTACATATAGGCAGGCAAATTGGAGTGAACCATTGATATTCGAGCTCGGATCTCCGGGTAGACTGGGGATCACTCTACCGGAGTTAGAAGACGAGGTAAAGAAAGTCGTTGGAGGAGTGAAAATACCTGAGTCCATTAAGAGGGTTAAACCACCCAATCTGCCAGAGTTGAGTGAAGTAGAGGTTACACGTCACTTCACTAATCTAACTCAAATGGCTTATGGAGTAGACAACGGCCCCGTACCACTTGGATCCTGCACAATGAAGTTCAACCCGAGGATAGCTTGGGATCTATCCTTCAACAGCGGCGTTGACAAACTACACCCACTACAAGATGAGAGAACAGTCCAGGGATTACTCGAGGTAATGTATGAACTACAGAAATGGCTCGCCAACATTGTAGGCATGGATGTCTGTACACTTCACCCAGCGGCTGGCGCACACGGTGAGTTAACGGGTGTGCTTGTTATCAGGAAATACCATGAGTTGAAGGGTCAATTAGATAGGAAAAAGGAGATTATAATACCTGATAGTGCACATGGAACTAACCCAGCTAGTGCCGCTATGGCTGGGTTTAAAGTTATAGAGGTCCCATCTGGTAGTGATGGAAACGTTGACTTCGAGGCTTTGAAATCAGTTGTTGGAGAATCCACTGCTGGATTAATGATTACTAATCCCAATACTCTTGGATTATTCGAGGCGAGGATACTAGAGATCGCTGAACTACTCCACAAGTACGATGCACTACTATACTACGATGGCGCAAACCTAAATGGGATAATGGGCTATGCGAGACCTGGAGATATGGGCTTCGACATAGCACACATAAATATACATAAAACCTTTAGCTCACCGCATGGTGGGGGAGGACCCGGCTCCGGACCTGTATGTGTTAAAAACAGGCTTGTAGATAGAGAGAAGGGGATTTACCTAAGTGACCTATTGCCAGGATATATTGTAGTGTATGATGAAGAAAAGGGGATTTATAGACTTAAGGGCCCCGGACCACACAGTATTGGATTATTAAAATCCTTCTTTGCCAACACTATTCCACTACTATGGGCCTACGTTTACATAGCAATAATGGGTCCGCAGGGATTGAGGAAAGTCACTGAGCACAGTGTCTTGATCACTAATTACTTCGCTAAGTTAATGAATGGTGTTAGAGGATACGATATACCATACGGTAAGGGTAGGTTTAGAAAACACGAAGTCGTATTAAGCGCTAAGCCCATGGCCGACGAGGTTGGTGTTACAGCCGAGGATGTTGCTAAGGGATTGCTAGATGCTGGATTCTATGCTCCAACAATATACTTCCCACTAATAGTGAAGGAAGCCCTTATGACAGAGTTCACGGAGACTGAAACACCTGAGAACATTGAGAGATACGTGGAGAGGTTGAAGGAGATCAGCAAGATAGCATATGAAAACCCCTCAAAGCCAAAAGAGTGGCCACTAAACACGAGCGTTGGGAGATTGGACATTGTTAAAGCAAACCACCCCAAGTATGTTGCACCAACGTGGAGAGTCTATATGAAGAGATTGAAGGGAGAATTAAAGTGAAGTATGATGTTGCAATAATTGGATCGGGCGTTGGAGGCTACCCAGCAGGATCATACCTCGCCGGTAAGGGGTTGAAAGTAGCAGTTATAGAGAAGCACTTAATTGGCGGAGAGTGCACTAACTACGGGTGCGTACCAAGTAAAGCACTCTACCAATTCGCAGAGGCTGTTAAAACAATTGAGAAAATAAATGGAGTGGCAGAGTATAAGTGGAGTGAACTCATAGAGTGGGCTAGAGGAGTGGTCAAGGAATCCCGTGAGGGGATTAGTTATCTACTGGAATCCAAGGGGATCGACCTATATAATGGAGTAGCATTAATTGAATCCAATAAAAGAGTTAAAATTAAGAACTCAGCGGAGCTTAAAGAGATCGAAGCAGACAAATTAATAGTAGCTACTGGAACAGACCCTGCGGATATACCAGTCGCTAGGTTTGATGGATCGGGGATTATCAGTAATAGAGAGGCATTATACCTAGATGACAAGCCGGAGAGTATGTTAATAATTGGTGGGGGAGTAATTGGAGTTGAATTAGCCAATGCATTCAGAGCTTTCAAAGTCGATGTAACTATAGTTGAGCTACTAGACCACATACTCCCATTCACAGATAGAGACATAGCACTCGCTGTGAAAACACACTTATCTCAGAGAGGTGTGAGGATCCTTGAGAAGACAACTGTGATTAGATTGGAAAAAACTAGTGGTAAGTACCATGCGGAGTTATCTAACGGCGAGAAACTCGAAGTGGACAAGGTTTTAGTCGCTGTTGGGAGAAAGCCTAATACAAGGGGTATTGGATTAGAAAACCTTGGTGTGGAGTTAGACTCCAAGGGGTTTATAAAGGTAAACGAGAGAATGGAGACGAATATTCAAGGGGTGTTTGCAACGGGAGATGTTGTTGGAGGCCCCTTACTAGCACATAAAGCCATATTGGAGAGCATTATAGCTGGTAGAGTTATAAGTGGAGAGGAGGCCCCTAGATTAGACTATAAACTAGTGCCTATTACAATATTCACGGGTCTTGAAGTAGCCTCGGTGGGCTACACGGAGAAGGAGCTGCAATCTATGGGACTTAAGTATGTGAAGTACAGGATCCCACTGTACTACTTATCCTCTGTGAAAATCAAAGGCGGTAAAAATGCATTTGCGAAGATAATACTAGATGAGAGGGGTGAAAGAGTACTGGGTATACATATTGTTGCACCGAATGCATCAGAGGTTGTATCAGCATACATATCACTCTACATTGGTAAAATGAACCTGAGAGACGCTTCCCAAGTACCATACCCTCATTTAACGGTATCGGAGTCTCTAAGAGACTTCGCCGAATACATACTTGGCGAGCCAGTGCACCTCCTCAAGAAATAATTTTCTCTAGACTTTTTTACTGTGTTTTATTGCGTGATGATCATTAGATTTATGAAACACTGTGACGCTATATATCTATATAGCCACAAGTAGGATCTATAAACTATTTTAAAAACTGGGTAATATAGAGGTTTCTAAGCCGAAGAGTTTTTGGGCTGATCAATAGTCTATGAACTTCTATTCCTCAATGAGATAGACATATTCCCAGACAACAGGAGAAGTTATTATGGGTGTTATTGTTTTCTATATGTAAGTTCATTTCCCTGCATTCTCAGCTTTAAGACCCCGTATATTCTATTGTCTTAAGAGTAGGTGTTAATGCATTGAGTTTTATAGGGTTTAGTGAATCTCTAGAATCGAAGTATTGTGGAAAGAGAGGCCTGTGTTTCTGGGTTGAATATGCTGCTGTAAACCCCATTGGTGAAGAAACGGTCTACTTCTTTGACTGTACGCTATATAAGTACGCTAGGGGAGACTATACTGGTAGACCAGATGCGAGGATTCTACTTTCATTCCGCAGCCCGGTATCAATTAATAGCCTCTACTATTCACCGCAGGGTGTTTACCCAAGGCTAAAAGCAACTTCAAAGTGCGATAAGAGTGATGTCGAGGAGTGTATTGCAAGTTTATTAAACGCTATTGATGTAGAGGTTGAGAAGGCAAGGGAGTACTATGAGAAATCCCCGAAGACACCACGCTGGTTGAGGTTTCTGCTGCCTGCTAGGGATGCTCGCAGTGAAGCTCGGGGTGTATATTATGGCTTCTTAACTAGGAAGAGGCTCTTACTGGAGATTACTAGTCTTATGGGTTATAGAGAGGGTTATTTAGAGGCTTTAGTTAAACCCTTCAATGTACTACTTAGCTATAACACCAAGAAGAGAGAAATATATGCTTTGATCGGGGATAAACTAGTAAAGCTTGAAGTACATAGGAAAATACTTGATTTCGATCAGTTAACATTGGATATTGAAAAGTAGTTATTAATAAAGCTTAATTTATTGCTTAAACATCATTATAATAGAATGAGTTGCTGGTTGAAAACAATGGATTTGAGAGATCTAAGTAGGGAAATAGCTTCGATTGTAAAGAAAGTGAAGCAAAGCGTTGTCACGATATCCACTGTTATACCACACCCTATGAGCTTCCTGGGGTATGAGCCCGTTAAAGGATATGGATCTGGATTTATAATTGCACCAGGATACGTAGTGACCAATGCACACGTAGTGTCCGGTGCTTCTAGAGTATACGTTATATTTAGCGATGGATACGCGAGTGAAGCTGAATTACTAGCAGTAGATCCGCACAGGGACCTAGCACTCCTACAAACTGTTGAACACGGTGTGCCAATAAAACTTGGAGATTCTGATAAACTAGAGGTTGGTGAAATAGTGCTAGCTATCGGCTCACCACTAGGACTACTAGAGAACTCTGTAACCATGGGTGTAGTAAGCGCTGTTGGTAGGTCGATCTCTAGTAGAGAGATACTACTGGAAGACCTAATACAGACAGATGCGGCAATAAACCCTGGTAATAGTGGTGGTCCATTAATAAACCTCGAGGGAGAGGCTATTGGTGTAACAACGGCAATTATACCATTTGCACAGGGAATTGGATTCGCAATACCAATTAATACTGTGAAGAGATTTATTGAGATGATTAGGAAGTATGGAAGAGCATTGAGAGCCTGGATCGGCATCTACGTAATGCCATTGAATCCAACAATATCCGCACTATATAGAATCCCCGTTCAAGAGGGCTTATTAATTGTGAGGATTATACCTGGTTCCCCAGCAGAGAGAAGCGGTTTATTAGAGGGAGACATTATATTATCCGTTGAGGGTAAACCAGCTAGGAAAGTTGGGGATTTAAGGAAGGCGATCGAGGAGAACATTGATAAAGGCTACGTAGAACTCGAGGTAGTCCGTGGAGCTAGTAGATTTAGAGTAAGAACGAGAATACTCGTGGAGTAATACACTAAATAAAACTTGAAGTCTAAATATTCACCACCGTATATAACACCCAAATTAAAGTTCTTTACCATAGAGAAGCTTCACAGTGTTTCAATGACGCACAAAGCGGTTTCAAGCATTAAGAATACCCACCTCTACATGTTCCAAGCCCTGTGAGTAGACATAACTGAAATGTTTAAATTTAAAGTTAATTAGGGAAGCTATTTAAATCCACGTTTAATTACATATACTGCTATCAAGGAGGCAAGGATAAATAATACGATGCCGGTTTGCATCGATACTACCTCCTCTTGTTTACTAGTTTCCATTCGTGAATGCCCTGTACTTGTGTAATACCCACTGATCTCTTGAGTACTTTGTGGAGTAGTGTTTACACCTGTGTTTAAAGGTGTTGAAGAAATTGTGGTTTGAGAGGATAATATAGTGGTATTTGCATTCACTTGGGTTGGTATTGGAGTAGTTGGAGTCGCGAATGGCACATATTCCGTTACTAGTATGTATAGTGGTATTTCTTCGGGTACGTGTTCTCTGACTATATCTATTACTACCCTACTGAATTCATTTATTGTTGTAGAGCAATCCTCATACCTATCGGGTGTTCCAATAAAGGCTATGAGTAAAAAACCATACTTTGGCTCCATGTAGGATGCACCGAGTCCTCCAAAGTAAGAAATGCACTTCTGAGGCTCATGGTCTTCGAATAGTTTTCTACCTAGTTCTATATACTTCTGAACTATCTCCTCATGAATAGGATTCCTGGTATTCGAAATTACATCATAAATAATACCTGAACTTCCGTAGTTGATGATGAAATCTCTTAATCCAGTATCATACACCCATATCCTTGTCCAAAAGTCTCTAAATGCATATCCAATGGCACTTGCTATGGTATCCAGTGGTAAATTAGAGAGATTCATATATACAATGTTATGATCCCTAAATACCTCCACATCCCATTCACTTATTACAATACCCTTATCTGCAAGTAACTGTAGTGCTATATTAAGTCTCTCCACGATCACTTCTCTCGGTAGAGGATTATCTGGCGCTGAGAATTCTTTAACTCCTTTAAGTCTTGGCACTAAATAGGCATTTCTATAAGTGAAAAGCACATTGGGGTTAAACAATACAAATACAATGTTTAGATTATTATACCTATACAAGATTTTAGCTGAAACCAATTCATAGTATGTAGTAACATACTCCGCCTCGTCTTCCCCACATACTACAGTGCCCTGTACTAGTGGAATTAACAACACCACGACGAAGAAAAATACGTAAAGTGCACGCATTTCTCAGCCTCCCTAATGAAGTATTTAAAAGTATCGGTCTATATATTTTACACCTTTTAAGTAACTAAATACCGCTATTATAAGAGATATACCTAAGCATAGAAGATTCATTTTAAAATGCATTCTATATGCGTCCATCTCAGTAGTGGACTCTCCCAAATCTAGTACACTACTAGTATTAACCCCTGCCGCGGTAAAATCCCTAGAGGGGTTGCACTTCTCATACTCTGGAATTGGGCAGCGCATACCCGGAGGACATGGAGGTGGACCGCCAGGAGTGAGAGGGTGGACTCCATTAATAAGTGCTAACTCTACACTTTGATAGAAATTGTAGCCTCCATACATGACAGCCAGGTGTCCAAGGAGAGCGACTGGCGTGTCATTGGATAATGTGCTAGTTAATGGCACATATAATGGTGCACCACTATCGCCAAGAAATGCCCTTACTGTTGTATTAATACAATATCTTAAGTATCCTCTGGAAAAGGTACAGGGGTTGGCTATATCAACTATTAATCCCCACGTGGTTCCCGTAGTTCTCCCGGTTTTATATACTTTTACTCCTATCCATGAACTCCTTGAGTTAGTGAGCTCGCTCCAGCTTACAAATCTATACACGATAAGGTGATACCTCTCGCCATTTTCTTCGTGAAGAATTACCGGGCTTATGAATTGATCGGTTGGTATAAACATCATATCTTCTCCCGCTCCTTCTCTTGTTATCCAACTAGGGTTCCCAATATAATCCTGAGGATTACAACATTGTGGTTGATATACACTCTCATTTCTATAACCAGTTAGATGAGCAACGGTGATTACTCCCCTCTGCCCACTAGTTATATTTACTGCAGGATAAGACAATGTACCTCCCAATCTAGTATTACACCACCAATTAAGGGCCTAGTTCTCTCCCTAGCACGCGTGTAGGTGAAAGGAACCATATCGTTTTCTAACGCAGAGTCTATCCCTATAGCTACTGTTAGGCTATTACTGACATCTCTCCCAACAACTATGCCTATTAAGGCAACATAACTTCCATTCACCACGTGATTTGAGTATAGATAGTAGAGTGGCGCACCCTCATCTCCAGGTAGTATTGTCGCATTGTGGTATATACAGTAACTAGCCTCAACCACCTTTCCACTCATATTTACATAGCAGGTCTTGTTGTATCCAAGTATTATTCCACACGTAGTGGCAGAGGTAGCACCTGTTTTACATACTTTCCTCCCTTGGTAATAAGACAAATGTTCAAACTCGACTTTATCTATTATACGCAAAACGTATTTTGTATTGTTCTCCACGTGTAACAATGGCAAAACCTCTCCTATTCCATCATGCGGAATAACGGGGTCCGCTCGACCAGTAACACTTCGTACAATAGTTTCATTTACGCTAACATACGCTACGCCAATACTCTGATTTATCCATGTAACATTCCCAATCCATGCTCTTTCATTAAACACATCGGTTGATACACATTATCACCAGTCCTGAATCCTGCACAATTAGCGGCCGTTACAAGACCCGTTCGTGATGTTAAATCAGCTGGTCTAAATGCTAGGTACCCTATGGTGCATACCCTAATGCTCGTTCCATTAAATATCTCTATTTTTAAGCCGGCAATCAAAGGTCTGTACTCTTCTCCAGTGTAGTTTAGACTTGGGTCTTTTTTAAAATTAGTCGTTGTTTTCATAGAAGATGTTACTATGATAAATATTATTGATAATAATAGTATCCATAGATTTTCGAGTGGTTCATGGTACCCCCGAGTGAGGTGATTAAAAAGGGGTTTATTATCTTTGGGATATTAATGGCCTATTAGAATTGTGTAGTCTTTATGAATAAGTAGGCTTCTAGATTATGGTTTAACGCGTTTGTCACCGTAGTTTAGGAGTTAATACTATGAGCACGGGGGATATAGCGAGTATGTAGAACACTGTGAGGACTGCGATTATTAGTGCTGCCCTCTGTGACTCCCACTTATACTTCTCAGCGATAACAATATTCATAACTGCAGGTGGAGTCATCGATACTACTACAAGCTCATACTTATCTAGTTTACTAAAGCCCAATGGAGCAGTGAAAATGTACGCTAGGATCGGTGCAATTATAAATCTATAGAGCCCTATTATTAACAATTCTCTTTTTAAACGTGTAATACCCATTAGTCTCGTTGGTATTCTTAAACCCATCGTATAGGTTGCAGTGTAACTTAGCAGTGGGCTACTCCAAGCTAGCAACTGGTTAATAAACCCAGCCGACTCTCCGAGCACGTAGTGTCCAAGGCAGCCAATTAGAAAGCCTATGAACGCTGTGGATGTCAATAAACTCCTCAACGCACTAAATGCATCTCTCCCGATTACTTCTGGTATTAAAGTATTTAAAACCACTGTGACAACTCCAAATACAGCTGCAATATTTACTCTACCAAGTAATGCATATACTACTGGAAACCCGAGGAAAACACTGTTTGGAAAAACCGATAGAAATATTATAGATGGATCTGCGGATTTGTAAGTCCTACTTATTGATACATAAGCTAAAGTAGTAAAAACTAAGAAGTAAGCTAACACATATGCGTCGAAAACCCATACACCACGATTTAAAAACACCGTGAAGAAACTCAATGGTACTAAAATATAGTACACTAGTCTAACCAACACCACCACTAGTTTCTCGAAGATAGTAAATCTCTTCAATAAAACCTCTAGAAACACCCTTGTGGCGTAGCCAGCTGCCATAATTAGTAGGAATAAGTAAACCTCCTGCAAGACGATCACACATGGAATCCA
>Ga0080004_1058548_pt1 | contig 15077 bp, 10 predicted proteins | sample WasSprMetagenome_FD_69207 | JGI IMG/M metagenome (GOLD analysis project Ga0080004, IMG submission 69207) | Sulfidic aquatic microbial communities from Washburn Spring, Yellowstone National Park, USA - WS (SPADES assembly) (version 2) | ecosystem: Environmental > Aquatic > Thermal springs > Hot... | reverse complement strand
TGCTTGCAAATAGGAAACTGGTGGAAGCTCTCATTGAGAAATTGGTGGAAGGACATCTGAGGAACTTGGAGCTTTACCTTGATGCTGTGGGAGATTATATCCAGATAATTCAGATGGGGGATGATTTGGGAACTCAGAATGGACCCCAGCTCTCACCACGCCTTTATAAGGAGCTGATTTTCCCCGCTCATAAGAGGATATACCAATTCGTTCATCAAAAGAAGCCCAATATCTTCGTTTTCCTCCACAGCTGTGGTGGGATATACGAGCTTATCCCCTATTTGATTGAGGCGGGAGTTGATATATTAAATCCCGTGCAGACCTCGGCTGTGAATATGGAGCCGGAGAGATTGAAGAGGGAGTTCGGCAAGGATTTGGTTTTCTGGGGTGGAGGTTGCGATACTCAAAGAGTCCTTCCCTTCGCTACGCCCAAGGAAGTTAAAGAGCATATCAGGGAAAGGATAGGCATTTTCTCCAAGGGCGGCGGATTCGTTTTCTGCCAAGTCCATAATATTCAAGCGAATGTGCCAGTGGAAAACATAATCGCTCTTTTGGAAACAGTTAAGGAAGTGAAAGAGAGAGGATAAATTGAGGTTTAGAAGAGCTCTATTAATCAATCCGCCCTCAGGTTTATATATCAGGGAGGAGAGATGCCAAGTTCCCGTTAAAGGGTTAACCGCCACTGCCCCTCGCCCGCCCATAGACCTCGCTTATCTCGGTGCGATTCTGGAGAGGGAGGGAGTGGAGTGCTTCATAAGGGATTATCCAGTTGAGGGAAGGGGATGGCGGGAGCTGAAGAACGATTTATCTTCCCTATCTCCCGACATCCTTCTCGTGAATGTCACCACTCCCACTTTTGAGCTGGATATGAAGGCTTGCGAGCTGGCAAAGGAAATAAATCTCTCAATCATAACGATGGCGAAGGGCGGGCATACAACGGTATTTGATGAGCTCGCTTTGAGAAATCATCCCTATTTGGACATCGTCCTGCGTGGGGAATGTGAGAAGACTATGGAGGAGCTGGCTAAGGATATTCCTCTTGAGGAGATAAAGGGGATAACCTATCGGGAGGATGGGAGAATCAAGCGGAATCCCGATAGGGAGTTCATAGAGGATTTGGATTCCTTGCCCTTTCCCGCCCGCCATCTATTGAACAATTCCCTCTATAGGCGTCCCGATACAAACGAGCTTCAAACAACCATTCAAACCAATAGGGGTTGTCCCGGCAGTTGTGTTTTCTGCCTTGCAGGAAGATTATCGGGGAAAAAACTCAGGCTTCGCTCCCCTAAAAACATAGTTGATGAAATAGAGGAATGTATAAATCGTTTCAATATCAGAAATTTCTTTTTCCGAGCTGATACATTCACTTGGAAGAAGGAGTGGGTTATTGAGGTATGTCGGGAGATAATCAGGAGAGATTTGAGGATAAAGTGGGTTTGCAATAGCAGGGTTGATACCTTGGATGAGGAGAGGTTGAGGTGGATGAGGGGAGCGGGTTGCTGGCTGGTATCCTTGGGAATAGAAAGCGGTTCCCAGAGGATATTGGATTTGATGAAGAAGGGGATAACGAAGGAGCAAGCGAGGAAGGCTATTGAACTTTGCCGGAAATTCGGGATAAAGACCTACGCTTTTTATCTCTTCGGCTTGCCCTGGGAGAATGAGGAAGATGTGAGGGAAACGATTGATTTCGCCATTGAGCTGGATTCCGATTTCGCTGAATTCCATCTCGCAGTTCCTTTCCCCGGAACCGAGCTCTATGATATAGTTCATCGGGAGGGATTGGTTGAGGGTGATTTCCAAGGCTACGACCACACATTTCCCATCGCGAGGACATTTTTCCTCTCAAGAGAGGAATTGGTGAAATGGCGGAGGAAGGCGATATATAGATTTTATCTCCGCCCTCGCTACATATTCCGCACCATCCTTCATTCCCCCTCTCCCGCTTCCCTCTTCAGCTATCTAAAGTTTGCCTTTGAAAGGCTTATCCTCCTTTCTTCTAACTTTAAAAAGGAGCGAGGAAACGATAAAGGATAAGGCGAGTAGGGAAAGATAGAGCCCGAATTTATAGGAGAATGGACGATAGGATAGAAGGACTTCGTGTTCGCCCTCCGGCAAAAGCAGGGCTTTGAACAACAAATTAGCGGGAACGATTTTCTCTTCTTTCCCGTCTACATATCCCCTCCAGCCGGGATAAAATGTCTCAGAGATTATCAGATATGCTTTCTCGTTGCTTTTCACAGAAAGCCTTAACTTTCCCGACCTCTCCTCCAAGATTCTCAAACTATATTCCAATGTTCTCCTTTCAAGCCTTTCTCCTCCTTCCAAAACCGCTTTCTCTTTGCTGGCGAGATGGAGTTTTCCAATCGCTTCTCTCATATCCCTCACATTTATCGTTTCACCCGCGAGATAAAATAGCGGTAATGAATTCACATTTTCCTTTATGCCTCCATCCTTGCTTGAGAAAAGGAAACGCACACCCATCAAATCAAGAAGAGGAGAGGAGGGATTCTTCACATATAGGGCGTTGCTCCGCTCGTTAGTATGATTAATCTGTTGAACGAAGAGAAGGGAGCGAAGGGGATAGAGGGAGTCGCCGCCTTGGACTTCCCTCAAATTCAGCAGGATGTTGCAGTTGGGGAGGAGGGTGTCAAGCGGGTCTCTTGCTCCCGGAAGGGCAAGGAAGCGACCCTTATCCGAGATGCTTTTCAACTGTTCTGCAATTGGAACTGAGGGGAAGAGCATTTTGGGGGAAATGGTGGGATTGAAGCGTATACCGAAGACGAACATATCAACGATTGCTAAAGCCACCAATGCGTATACCCTCTTCAGGTTGAGGAAAAGCAGGGAGAGAATACTTATTATGAGAAAGGAGAGGATTGCTCGCAAGGAGGGGAAGCCGGTTTCGGTAGCTTTTTGCGATAATCCCAAGGCGAAGAGGAGCAAGAGGATGAAGAAGACGAGCAATGGCGGGCGGGATTTTTTCTCGGGGAGATTATCCATTCCCAGAGCGGAGAGGACAGCGAAGGAGAAGGAGACGATGTAGAGGTCCCTTGCTGGGGCGGCGAGGAATTTGAATACCGGTAGGTAGAGGAAAATCTTGAGAAGGGGGGTTCTCAGGGCAAAGAGGAGGGCGAGGAAGGCAAGGGATAGGAAAAAGATGCCTTCTTTTCTCTTTTTAAGGGCGAAGGGGAGAAGGAAGAAGGGGAGGATTCCGAAGTATCCGCATAATTCCACATAATTAAAAGCCCCTCTATAATCGTAATCAACGGGATTCCCGTAGAAATCGGGGACGAGGAAGGTGTATAGGTGGTCAAGGGGCATAGCTGTGGCTGAGAGGTCGGAGAAGGAGGTGCCGAAGGAGCGATGGCTTCTCGCAGAGAGCTCAAATGAGGGGAGGAGCTGGGGCAAGGATAAAAGAAAGCCCAAAAGAAGAGAAGTGAGGAGCGCGAGAAATCCCGTTTTATATTTCTTCTCGGAGAATATTCGGAAGCAGGCGAAGGAGAAGTAGGCAAGCCATCCGTAAAGGGCGAATTGAGTGTGTCCCGCTAATACGCTTAAAGCCAGTGGGAGTGAGGAAAGAATCGCGTAGAGGAAATTTTCCTTTTTGAGGAAGAGCTGAAAGAGAAGGAGGGTGAGGGGGAGCCAACACATAGAGGAAATGGGCGTTTGGTATTCCGCCCAGGCAACCATAGGACCCGAGAATGTCCAGGTGATGGCGCCGAGAAAGGCGGAGATTTTCCGAACGCCGAGGGAAAGGAGAAAGAAATAAGTAAATATGGATGTCAAAAGAAAATGAAGAATGATGTTGATGGTCATAAGAATGTGGGCTGGCAAGAAGAGAAGGAGCCAATTGAAGGGGTAGAGGCAGGCGGACGCCATATTCGCCAAGAATGGCTGACCGCAGAAATTATAACTGCTCCATAGTGGGATGAATCCGGCTCTCAGGCTTCTCTCAAGAAGGACTCGCCAAGGGTAGAAATAGAGGATGACATCCAAAAGGGGGTTGTAGACCTTTTGAAAATCTGGGAAGAGGGAATGGGAGTAGCTCCGCCAGGGTTGTAGGCGCAGGCTCAAATCGGCGGGAAGAAGGACATTTCCGGCGAAAACTTTATAGAAGAATAATAATGCTAAAAGGAAAAGAAGGAGTAAATAGAAGGAATTTCGCCTCAATCCCTGACCCTCCAAATCATCACTTCCTCATTGTGGTAAACTGGTTGAAGGTAGGGCATAAAGCGGTTGGGGAATTCCGGCGCCCAAAATCGCTCGTAATTCCCATAATAAACATATTTAATTCCGTTTTCCCTGAGAAATCTCTCTTTTGCTGATTCCTCTGTGCCTCTAAAGAAGCTCAAAACCTCCTTGTATTTATCAGCGTAATTCGGCGTTTCTCCCCAATGCCCTGCATACACCCTACGTCCACATAAAGCAGGGATATAACAAGCGAAATCGGGAATCGCCACGATTGGTTCCTCTTTCGTAGTGTAATCCTTCAACCATTCCAAAGCATCTCCCTCTGCTTGAGAGAGATAGTTAGGTTGAGGATAGAGCGGTTTATTTGTGATGAGTCTATAAATATCCGTTCCCAATATCAAAGCATTTGAGGGGAAGAGCGCGATCAAGATGAAAGCGAAGATTCTTTTCTTCAAAATTATATAATTCGGTGTCAAGGCAATCGTTGACAGAATCGCTAAAGGTATTTGGGTTCCCATAAAGAGCTTTCTCTGGAAGGAGAAGGGAAGGTAGGGAAGGATGAAGCCGGCGATAGCCCAAGAAATTAAAAATAGGAACGAATCGTCAATCTTGTCTTCCCTGAATCTCTTTATAATTCCCCAAATGGCGAGGGGGATGAGAAATCCCATTCCCGATAGGTAGAAATAGATTGGAGGGGAAAGGGTGGGGACAGCCGCTCTTGCTGAAAAGAGAGGCTCGTTGCGAAGGAGGAAAATTTGGTGATAAATGGCAGGGGAAGCTATGATGAGGGCTATGAGTGGGCTATAAATCTCGGGAATTGGTAGTTTTTTGTTTTTTATGAATAAAGATAGAACGAAGAAAATCCAAACTAATCCCACGATGACGACATCATAAGTATGGACATTGGCTAAAATAAGAAGGCAAATTCCCGCGATGATTCCACCCTTCCAGTTTCTCCATTTGAGAAAGGAGAAAAAGAAAAGGAGGATGAAAATGAGGGCGAAGGTGAAGAGGGGATTTACATAAAGGGTGAAGAAGATTGTTGATTCGGGTTGCCATAAATCCACGGAATTATTGAATCCTCTGGCGGGAGAGTAGCCGCCAGTTAACCAGCCAATGCCAGAGGAGAAAAGTAGGATCAACAAGCCGGCTCTTTTCTCCGCAGTGGATGGAAGGAAGAAATTGAGGAAAGAATAAAGAAGGAGGACGAGACAAAGAGCGAATATATAGCGGGAGATGAAGAGGATTTTAAGAGGGGATAAACAGAGGAGGCGGGAGATTTCCCCAAGTAAAAGGGCGAAGAAATTGAAGAAAGGGTGTTGTTGTCTGATGGAGGTGAAAAGGTTGACGAAGAATATATCGCCCTGTCTTACTTGCTCAATCCAGGAGAGGTAAACGGCGAGGTCATCCTTGAGCCGTAGAAGTCCGAGGAATTTGCTGCCCGGAGGCGTGAGAAGAGCACCCACTATATAAGGGAGGGAAAAGAGAAAGGCAACTATGAGAAAAACGGCTAAAATCCAAGTTATATTTTCCCTTTTCATAATCAGAATGAGAGCTTCTTTCTCCTCCTATAAACGCTTTGGGTGAGCCCCAATAGCAAGCAGAAGGTCAATAAGTGACTCCCTCCATAGGATAGGAAAGGCAAGGGAATACCTACAGCGGGGAGCAAGCCTAGGGTCATACCGATGTTTACGAAGCTATGAAAAACGAGGAGCACGCCCACTTGAGCGGCTATAAGCTGACCGAGCATATCCTCCGTGTTGAGAGCTGTAAAGAAACAGCGCCAAACAATCAGGAAGAAGAGAGCTAAAATCACAATGCATCCAGCGAAACCCAATTCCTCTCCCGCCACCGTGAAGATGAAATCGGTATGCTGGGCGGGAATGTAATTTAAACGGTTCTGCGTCCCTTTAAACAGCCCTTTACCCAATGCCTCTCCCGAGCCAATGGCTATCCTTGACTGTATTATGTGATAGCCTGCGCCCAGTGGGTCTGCTTTAGGGTTGAGGAAAGCTTGGATGCGTTGCTTCTGGTAAGGACGAAGGATGTCGAAGTGCCAGGCTGCAACCGCTAAGAGAACGAGGGCGAATCCAATGGCGATTATATGTTTCGCCTTCGCTCCCACGAATATGAGGGAGGCGAGCCATATTACCAGAAATGTAAGGGATGTTCCCAAGTCGGGCTGAAGGAAGACCAAAAGGAGAGGGATGGCGATATGGAGGAAGGAGCGGAAGATAACTTTTAGATTGCTTGCTTCCTGATAATTCTTTGCCCAAAAGGAAGAGAGGGTTATGAGGATCATAAATTTTGCGAACTCGGAGGGTTGGATGGTGATAGGTCCTATGGCGAACCATCTCTGTGCCCCACTTGTTTTCTTCCCCAAAAGGAGGACAGAGATAAGCATTAAGAACATCAAAAAATACAAAAGCGAGGAAAAACGAGGCAATTGTCTATAGTCTATCTGTACCATTATAAAGAAGACAAATAAAGAGATGACCGCCCAAGTTCCCTGCCTTAAGAGAAGGCGAATGGAGTTTGCATTTGAGGAAGATGTGCCCAAGGCAGCGCTATATATCAATACCAGCCCCAAGATGATTAGGAGAAGCATAGAGATAAAACTGGTATAATCTATTTCCCTCAGAATCCTTTTCCACATTTTAAATTAAATTTTAAACCTTTTTCCCTTTGTAGCAAAAATATGATGTTATTTCATCAGCTTCACTATCTCCTCGGCTATCGACCTCCTCGCTCGTTCAAGTTTCCTTGGGTTCTTCTCGTAATCGTCTATATCCCTTATGAAACTCCTGCATATCTCCGCCCCTTTCTCTCTTCCACCCGATAGATTCTCCAATAGCCATAGATATTCGTAATCCTCCATCCCCTGTCTTAACATCTCCCATCTTATAGAATTTAAGGGAGCATCCTCACCGGGATAGATTATGCAGCAATCTCCTGGAGGGAGCCCGCCAGGCTCCAAATCCTCAAATGGTTTATCCGACCAATAGTTCAATCCCCAGTGGAGGAATCCCTGCGTATTGTAGAGCCAGTTAAGCCAATGCAAGAGCCTCACTTTAATTAGGGGGTAATCCAAAAGCCGGTTGGGATATTTTTGCGTGGGGGCAAGGCAGGTGTAAAACCAAACCTCTTCTTTCTTCGGTCTATGTTGATAGAAATCGAGGTAGCGATGGAATTCGTGGAGAATGGGAACCCAGATGTCTATGGAGCCGACGATTCGCATCGTTTGGTTCGCCTCTATTATCCTGAATTTCGGAGCATATTTTCTCACATAGGAGGCGAATTGATTGTATGATTCAGCATTTATATCTATTGGTTCATCCGCGAGATGCTGCATATAGATGTTGAGCCATCCCTTCTCCTCCAAGTGCTTCTGTAAGGCGGGAAGGAATTGGGAAAGAAATTCAGCCGCTTCTTTTGAGGAAACCTTGACCTCTGGCACCCATTTCTCCTTCCCGTCCTCCAAAACGGTATATCCTGAAAGGACGAATTCTTTAGCTTCCCAAGCTCCTCCTTCCCTTCCACCGAGGTGCCCTCCCTCTATTCTCCCTATCACTCCTTCCTCCATAAAGATTTCCACCCACTTGTCAAAAAGGGAGAAATCAAAGGAAAGCTTGCCGTTAGTTCTCGTTATTTTCGTGAGCGATAAAACCGGTGTGATGATGACATTTTGCCTATGTTCAGCCATATTTCTCGCGTATTTTCGCACTATTCGCCAGAAATCATCGCTCCACATCTCCACTTTGTGGAACTTTGAGATGTTCCACGGATTGAACCAGTTCGTCAGCCAGAGATGGCTTTTCTTGGGCAATTCAAAGGGAAAAACTCTGAGGAAAACATCTATGCTGAAATCGCCCTGCGAAGTTCTAACGGTTACATTGCCCTTATAATTTCCCGCCTTCGTTCCCGGGGGAACGAAGAATGTCAGCCAGATTGGCTGGGTGGTATTGGCAGGGATTTCTATGCTCTTATCGGGAAGGAGGACATCTGGTATCTCGCAGGGTGCGAGGCGAACGAGCTCTTCCTCGGGAGTAAATGGCGTGTTCTTCTTGATTGGGACATAGCCAACGAAGTTGTATTGGAAGTTTTCCTTCCCTATTTTTTCCTTGCCCTTCACTAAATCGCTGAATTCAACGCCGTAGATTTGCAGGGAGGAGTCGCTTCTAATAGCTATTTGCGCTGGTTCGTATTCATTGGAAGCGCATTCAAGCCTTATCGTTTTCCTCTGAATGATTGGTTGAGTGTCCTTGAAGACCTTCACCATTGGGTCAACAATCCAGAGGGAAACAGAGCCGAGCGATAAGCCGGAGACCGTTAATAATGAGGCACTGAGCAAAAAAGACTTTAACATTTTTAAAATTACCTCCTTTCTTCTTGTTCTTCTATAAGAGGGACAAAGAGACAAGGTCCAGCCTCCCTCTTCGTTATCTTCCCCTCTTTCTTTTCAATTATAGTGAGAATTTGTCCATCATAATCGCCCAATGGGAGGACCAAACGCCCTCCTTCCGCCAATTGTTCAATAAGGGCAGGGGGAATCCTCTTTGCAGCCGCTGAGACCAAAATGGCGTCAAAGGGAGCCTGTTCAGGAAGCCCTTTAGTTCCGTCCCCTACAACTATGTGGGCGTTTTTATAGCCGAGCCGCGCAAGGCGTTCCCTCGCTTGCTCGGCAAGAGATGGTATCCTCTCTATACCCCAAACCTCTCGGCAGATCTCAGCGAGTAGAGCAACAACATAACCCGAGCCAGCTCCAACCTCCAATACCTTCTCATCCCCCTTTAACTGCATCTCTTGAAGCATTATAGCGACCATATAGGGTTGGGAAATCGTCTGCCCCTCCCCAATCGGCAAGGGATAATCCTCATAGGCTAAATGCCGATAGCTTGGAGGCACGAACTCCTCTCTCGGCACCTTCAAAAAGGCGGATATAACCTTCTTATCGTGAATTCCCCTCCCCACCAGGTCTTCTTCTATCATCCTTTGTTTTGCCAATATCAATCTGTCCTTATCCAAGGTCAAAAGAGGGAGAGTTGGTTTTCCCTTATTTTATCAAGCGTTCCAAAATAACGACCGTTTATCGTTATGAAATGTTTTGCCCTCTTTGTTGCCGCTCCCAATTTTTTCAGGGTTTCCAGGGAAGTGATTCTTTCCGTTTTCCTCACCTCCAATATTCTCCTTGCGGAAATGGGTCCTATGCCGGGCACTCTCAATAGCTCTTCAAGGCTTGCCTTATTGATTTCCAGGGGGAAGAAATCCTTTCTCATAAGGGCTGAGGCTAATTTGGGGTCCTGGTTTCGTGGGAGGTTGCCTTTCTTATCAAATGGAAGTTCCTCAAAGGAGAACTTATACTTGCGAAGGAGGAAGTCGGCTTGATATAAGCGGTTCTCCCTTAATTTGGGTGTTGGTGGGAAATCTCCAAGAGGTGTCCCCGCAACGGGATAGAAGGCGGAATAGTAGGCTCTGCGAAGGGAATATTCGGAGTAGAGCATATCAACGAAGGAAAGGATGTCAAAATCGCTCTCCCCAGCTGCGCCGACAACGAACTGGGTAGTGAAGCCGGCAGGCACTTCAATCCTTTGGGAAAGTTTTCTCAGCCATTCCATCTTCTGCATAAAATCTTCCATAAATTTTTCCCTTGATAGACGGGAGAGATGGAACTGAGTGGGTGCTTCAAAATTTATGGAGACCCTGTGGGCGAGCTGCATAGCCCTCTCAACGCTCTGCAAATCCGCCCCCGGTAAAATCTTGAGATGTATATAACCCTTGAATCCTCTCTTCCTTACTATCTCCACCGCATCTATCATCCTCGTCATTGAGTAGAGGGGAGATTTGTCAACTGCGGAGGAGAGAAACAACCCCCTCACATAACCCTTCTCAAGGAGATAGAAGAAAATATCCGCTAACTCCTCCGGTGTGTAGTAGGCACGGGGGATATCCCTACCCGCTCTTATCGGGCAATACAAGCAGTTGTTCTGGCAGCGAGAGGAAAGGAGGGTTTTGAAGAGGGGAATACACCTGTTGCCACCTTGAACAGCGTAATAGATTGAGCGAAAAGCGCGAGAGAACCTTCCCTGCTGAGAACATAGGTCAAACCTTGCCGCTTCTCCAAGGAGGTTTGATTTATTCAGCAGGTCCATAGGGATGGCTCAGCGAACCTTGGAACCTGGTGGGACCTCCTTTTCAGGGGAGACTAACACAACCCCTTGGGGGGAATCAACCGCTAAAACCATTCCCTCAGATATCAAACCTCGGATTTTGGCTGGAGTAAGATTCGCCACGAAGATGACGCTCTTCCCGATGAGCTCTTCCGGCTTGTAGTAGGGAGCGATGCCAGCAACTGTTCGCCTTGTGCCGAGCTCGCCCAAGTCGATTTCCATCTGATAGAGCTTCTCCGCTCCTTCTACGACCTTGCAGGATTTTATCTTCCCAACCCGCAGGTCGATTTTCGCGAATTCTTCAATGCTTATCTCTTTCTCAGGTGTTGAAATTTTTATCACCTCCTCCATACGAGGGAATATTGGTCTTGCTTGTTTAATTTTACCTGTCCTTTCAAGGCTTGTAAATACCCCCCATTTCGCCTCTTTTAGGGAGAAAGTAGTGGCATAACCGAGATGGGAGAGGATTTCTTTAGTGGCTGAGGGGAGGAAGGGATGGAGAAGTATAGAAGAGATTCTGAGAAGCTCTATTGCTGTGCCAAGAGAATTGCGAACGGCGGTGAGGTTGCCCTCTTTGTATAGACGCCAGGGTGCGGTCTCGTCAAGATGTTTATTCGCTAAATCAAGGAGATAAAAGGCGGAGTTGATGGCTGAATGGAAGGACAATCTCTCCATTGCTTGAGAGTATTCATTGAGCGTTGTTTCCACCTCGAGGGAGAGATCAGCTCCTGGCGGAGGTAGTTCGCCTTGGAGATATTTAACAGCCATTGAAGTCAGACGGTTTAAGAGATTGCCGAGGTTATTGGCTAAATCGGCATTATAGCAAGCCCTTAAAGATTCATAGGAGAAATCGCCATCTGCCCCGAAGGGAGTGGCACGGAAGAGATAAAAGCGAAGCGCATCCCTGGCGAAGGGCTCTTCGCAACCGGAAAGACGCATTATCTCCTTTAATGCTGAGAGGGGATGAACGACATTTCCCTTACTCTTTGACATCTTCTCTCCGTTTACCGTCCAGAATCCGTGTCCAAATAGAAGGGCGGGTAGGGGCAAATCGAGCGCCATAAGCATAGCTGGCCAAAGGGTAGCGTGAAAGCGAACGAGTATATCCTTGCCCATCACTTGCACATCCGGAGGCCAGATCGAGGAGAACATCTCCTCATCCTGCAGATATCCCGCTACTGTGAGGTAATTTATCAACGCATCAACCCAAACATATACTTGGAGTTCCTCGTCGCCAGGGAAGGGGATGCCCCAGTTATTCCATTTTCTCGTTATATATAAATCTCGTAATCCACTTAAAACGAAATTCAGAACCTCCCTCTGGCGGAAATCAGGCATCACCTTCTCATCTTGGAGATAGGGAAGAAGGGATTCCTGGAATGCGGAGAGGCGGAAGAAATATCCTCTCTCCGAAACCTTCTGAAGGGGACGCCTGCACTCAGGATTAGGACATAATCCGTCCTGAACCTCTTCCTCCCGGAAATAAGTTTCATCGTAAATGCAATACCAACCTTTATAATATCCCTCGTAGACCAATCCCTTTTTCAATAGTTCCTTTACGAAACTTTGGACAACCTTCTTATGGCGTGGTTCAGTTGTTCTGATGAAAGCGTCGTAAGAGATGTCAAGTTCCTTCCAAGCCCTCTTAAATTCCTCAGCCATCCTATCACAGAAGCTCTGAGGGTCTTCTCCTCTGTTCCTCGCCGCTTCCGCTACTTTTGGGGCATTTTCATCCGTTCCCGTTGCGAAGAAAACCTGCCTGCCCTTCATCTTCATATAGCGGGAAACGATATCGGCGGCGAGGGTAGTATAGGCTGAGCCTATATGAGGGACATCGTTAACATAATAGATAGGCGTAGTTATATAGAAAACTTTACCCATTACAGCTTACAAGTGCTACAAGAAGGAAGTGTGCAGGTGGAGCAGGATGAGGTGGAAGTGCTCTCGCCCGAGGAGTTATTGGAGCCGATTGCGAAGGTGGAGAAGAGTCTTTGCGTTTCCCCTCCACATTTGGGGCAGGAAACCTCTTCCCCTACCTTGCAAAGAGTGGAGAACCTATGCCCACAATTCTTACAGAGGAACTCATAGATAGGCATATCGCAATTCACCTCCGAAATTTTCATTTAAATTATAACTGGATAGCGAATGATAGCCAAACATTTAACGAGAGAAATGTATCTCCTCTTTTGGGAACGGTATCACGCCCTTTTCCTCAATTTCCACGAGGACCAATTCCTTTAGGAAATTCAGGTCAACGACTTTTCCCTTCCCTTGAGGGGTGACTACCTCTGTTCCGATGGGAGGGAGTTCCTCTCTCATTTTCTGATAATAATCCAGCTCATAAGCGAGGCAACACATAAGTCTTCCACAGGTGCCCGTTAGCTTGCTCGGATTAGCGAAGAGATTTTGTTCCCGGAGCATCTTTAGGGATATGGAACGGAAGGAGTTAAGGAAGAGGTAGCAACAGCATAGCCTTCCGCAGGGTCCAATACCACCAAACCGCTTTGCCTCATCCCTTGCTCCTATTTGCGTCAATTCAATGCGAACCTTAAAGATGCTTGCCAATGACCTCACGAGGGCGCGAAAGTCCACTCTCTCCTGAGCGCTGAAATAAAATATGAGGTGGGTTCCGTCAAGGGTATACTCCGCTGCTATGAGTTTCATAGGGAGATCGTGTTTTTCTATTTCCCCCTCGCAAATGGGAAATGCTTCCTTTGCCTTCTCTTCTCTTTCTTTGTAAAGTGCTAAATCCTCAAGAGTCGCTAAGCGGAGGATTTCCCCTTCGCTTTCCTCACTGGTGGCATCTTCCCTTATCTCTTCAACTGTTCCTAGCTCCTCCCCTCTCGGCGTTTTGACTACTACTTTATCTCCCTCCTTCAAGGGGAGGTCTTTTGTATCGCAGATTAGGGTGTTTTCTATTTTCCCATAAATAACTATAGCCTTTGCCATCTCAAAAATAATAATTAAAAGATATAAAGGGATTGTCAAATTGCCAAATTAAGACCTTTTGGTCTTGACTACATCTTGATTTGACTATATATTTTCTGTAAAAGTAAGGAGGGATTTTTTATGAGAGAATGCAAGTTGGATATCAATCTTTCCCGTTGCAACTGCACATATGAACCCTGTCCAAGGAAAGGCATTTGCTGTGAGTGTCTTAGATATCACCTTTCCCATAAGGAGCTTCCCGCCTGTTTCTTCCCTCCGGAAGTTGAGAGGACTTATGATAGAAGCATAAGGAGATTTCTTTCTCTTCATAAGGGTTAACGATGGAAGGAGAGGAATTCGTCCAACTGGTTGAAACGATAAGGAGGATAAGGAAGGAATGTCCCTGGGATCGGGAGCAAACGCACGAGTCCTTGAGGAAATACCTTATTGAGGAGTGTTTTGAGGCAGCTGAAGCCATTGATGGTAAAAATCCCAAGGCATTGAAAGAGGAGTTAGGGGATATATTGATTCAGGTGATATTTCATTCTATCCTTGCAGAGGAGGAGGGTTATTTCACGCTTTCTGATGTTTTAAAGGAGACGAGGGAGAAACTCATCCGCAGGCATCCCCATGTATTCGGAAGCAGGAATTTGCAAACTGGTGAGGAAGTTTTAAAACAGTGGGAGGAGATAAAGAATGAGGAGGGCAGGGATTCGGTCTTGGCTGGTGTTCCGAAGGATTTGCCCGCTCTTCTGAAAGCCTACAGGATAACCGAGAAGGCTAAGGCAGTGGGATTTGATTGGGAGAAAGCGGAAGATGTTTGGGCGAAGGTGGAGGAGGAGTTGGGAGAATTGAGGGAAGCTATGGAGAAGAAAGAGGGATTGGAAGAGGAAATGGGGGATATCTTGTTCGTCCTCGTCAATCTCTCTCGCCACTTGGGGATTGACCCCGAGTCCGCTCTTCGCAAGGCAACGGGAAGATTCATAGAAAGATTTAGCCAAATAGAGGCGAGAGCGAAAGAGAAGGGTGTTAACCTTAAAGATATGAGCTTGGAGGAAATGGACGAGATCTGGGAGGAGGCTAAAAGGAGTAATGAGAAGGGGGATAGCTGATAGCCCTCTGCATTACGGTGCGTGTCCTCCCTGGCTTTTTGAGAAGATGAAGCGGTTGGGGAGGGGGATAATAGAGGGGATAGCCGAGGAATACGGTAGCGAGGAGATTTTGAGGAGGCTTTCTGACCCATTTTGGTTTCAAGCTCTTGGTTGTCTTCTGGGATTTGATTGGCATTCCTCTGGGCTCACTACCACTCTCTGCGGAGCGCTAAAGGAGGGGATAAGGGGGATGGAAAGGGATTTGGGGCTCTGGATTGCGGGAGGTAAAGGGAAAACTTCCCTTAAAACCCCTCAGGAGATAGAGATGGTTGGCGATAAGGAGGGAATAGAGGTAGGGCATTTGATATATGCTTCAAGGATGTCTGCTAAGGTGGACAACTCCGCTCTTCAGGATGGTTATCAAATCTATCATCATACATTCATTTTTACGAGGTCTGGAAAGTGGTGTGTTATTCAGCAGGGGATGAACGAGAGGACGGGCTATGCTCGTCGTTATCACTGGTTGAGCGATGAGCTATGCGATTTCGTCTGTGAACCTCATTCATCTATCGTTTCTCAAAAAGTGGAGAATGAGGTCTTGAATATGGTGGCGAGAGAAAGCGGGAAGGCAAGGGAAGCTGTAGCTCTTATTTCCTCCGAACACCCGGAGAAAACCCTTAAGGAGCTGGGGAGGATAGAG
>Ga0080004_1127895_pt1 | contig 15090 bp, 15 predicted proteins | sample WasSprMetagenome_FD_69207 | JGI IMG/M metagenome (GOLD analysis project Ga0080004, IMG submission 69207) | Sulfidic aquatic microbial communities from Washburn Spring, Yellowstone National Park, USA - WS (SPADES assembly) (version 2) | ecosystem: Environmental > Aquatic > Thermal springs > Hot... | reverse complement strand
ATGAGTTCAGGCGAATACCTATTTCTCATTATTGCTTTGCTGATTTTCATTATAATATTGGGTTTAAAGTATGGGAAAGGCGGAGAGGAGCATGGTGAAAAGGCTTCTTAGCTTTTTTAAGAGGAAGTTGAGGCAGAAAAGGCTTGAGGAGAAGGCTAAAATTTTAGAGTTGAAGTTGCTGGAAGGCGACATTAAACTTGGTGCTTTCAGCCTTTACCATGAAAAGTTAGCCTACAAAATGGTTAAGGAAGCTATGCGTTTGGAGAGGCGTAGGAGAAAAGAGGTGCGGAGCTATGTTGTCTAGCCTTTTTGAACAGTATAAACCTAAAAAACTATTTCGAATTCTTCGAAACAACCATTTGCCTGTTCCCTGTCCGCATTGTGGCAAGTTGATGGTTTTCAATTCTAAACGCCGCATGCTTGAATGCCATAATCCAGAATGCACCATTATAGCGGTTAAAGTTTCCAGAAACGGGAAAGTGCGGGTTTTCCAGCAGCCTAAACTTAAACAAGGTGAGAAACTGTGAGTAGGCAAATAGGCTATTGGGCTAGGCATCCCTATATCCGCTTAAACGTGAAAGATTACTCTGAGGGATGGGTAGGCTATCAGCCTCTCCTAGAGCTTATAGAATTAGCTGGAACTCCTAGAGAACAAGCCTTCCTTTCAGCCCTATTCTTAACGGGCGGAAGGGTTAGCGAGGTTTTAGCCTTAAAGAAAAGCATGTTTGAAATCCGCAAACGAGAAAGAGTCATAGTTGTCAGAAACATGCCTCTTCTAAAACGCTACCGAAAACTCTCGGAAGTCAAGGATGAAGAGGGAAGGCGTAAATGGGTAACAGAGAAGCTTCAGAAAACAAGGAAGCCATTTCCCATACCACTTAAAGAGCCTCTAACTCCATACTTGTTAAATTGGATAGAAGCCTGGATAGAAGCCATTCCAGAGGAAGACGGCTTACTTTTCCCTTCACCTTACCGTGTGGGAAAGCCTCTCTCAAGGTTCTGGGCTTATCACGTCATAAGAGGCTTAGATAACCGCCTAACTCCAGAACTAAGGCAAAAGCTAGGCTTAGACAAGCCGTTTGTAGTGGATGGGAAAGTTGTAAAGGATAAGCTTCACTTGTGGCTTCACTTTTTCAGAAGTCAAAGAGCATGTTGCCTAGTTTCAGAATACGGCTTCCAACTTCACGATTTAATAGATTGGTTTTCATGGGAACATATCCAAACAGCAATGGACTATGCCAAAAAGGGATGGAGAGGCTTAGCGGAGAAAATGCTCCGCAAAAAATAAGCTTGTTCACCATTCATTTACTTACTTACCTTTTGCATACATATATACCACATAACAACAACACCATATAGAGCCTTCCATTATACAGTAAATAAGAAATCCAAAAATTGAACCTTACGTATGTAACGTTTAATTTTTGAACTTTTCGCCAAAAAGAAGGCTAATTCTGGCTTCTTTTCGTCTCTTATTTACTACATATAAACATAACTAATGCATAACAAAGCATATTGAAGCATACCACAAGCATATTCTAAAACCCTAGAAAAAGAAAAGGGAAAGAGGGAATGAATTGACAAGCTATTTATAAATAACTTGTCAAGTTATTGACAAGACGAGCCCTGTTTCGCCTTCCTTAGAAAAAGAAAGGGAAATAGAGTGTAGGTTTGGCTGTTTGCATTATTCACGCCTAGGTGCAGCTCCAAAGGCTCCCAACACTAAGGCTATCAAGCCTACAGCAGCCAAAATTATGATTCCTATTGCGCCTAGCTGGAGTCCCGTGTAAACATTATTTATGGCTGTAGTGGCTGTAGTGTTAGCCACGCCCGTCAAGCCTAAACTTCCTATACTCTTCTGGAAGTTAGCGATAATCAGAACGCCTGCAACAAGTATAATACCCAAAGCCACCATACCAATAATATCTCCCACTCTCATCTCCAAATTTCACCTCCATTTAGATTTTACAAGAAAGTTTGAAGATAAGAGGAAATATATAAAGAAAATCAAACTTTTTCCATGCTTTCCCTCTAACCTAAGCAAAATCGAGAAACAGAAAAGAGGGGGAAAGTTTAGGCTACGGTTTTAGGTTTTCTTAGGCAGTATCCCCATTCAGTTTTTGCTACAAGCTCGTATCCTTCAGCTAGATACTTTGTTAGTTCTTCCTTACTCTCTGCATAGACTACATCATACTCATTCTCTTTAACCCAGCTCTTTACAATATGCACATACCTTAACGTGTTCTGGATATTGCAATGCCTAGCAAACCTCTGAGTTTCCACAATGTCTTTGGTTTTAAAGTAGTGCCATGAAATTGCAAAATGCCTAAACGTGTGAAAGTGGATTTTAAGGAAATCTGGATTCCCTGTTTCCCTTGCTAAAATATGCTTATACTTCCATAGGAAATCGTTGAAATATCTTGCTTTTTTGAAGCTGAAAATTCTATCGCTTCTTTTTGGCAACTGTGTTAGAAGGGTTAATAATTCATTGCTAATCTGGTATTGCCTTGTTCTATGCCCTTTCACTCCAGTAATTGTTATGGTTTTATCTTGAAGGTTTACGTCTCTCCATGTTAATCTCCAAACTTCAGACGCTGAAGCTCCAGTTTCCACAGCTATCAGAACAGCTGTTCTAAGCTGCAAACTTCTAATCCGATAGATAAGCTGTTTAACCATTGAAGGGTTTGGAACATAAAGCTCCTTGTTATCGTAAACTTTGAAGCATGGTTTCTGAAGAGAGATGCCTAAAAACTCTGCATATTGCCTAACAGTTTCTAAAGCACATTGTTTACTTTTATCACTCCAGTCTTTAGCTAAAACTTGCCTAATCATTTGCTCTGGAGAACCCTTCAACTCTCTAAGATACTTCAGCTTCCTTTCAACCGTGCTTTCCCTATTGCCTTTCCTAAGCAACCACAAACCAAACTCTACTAAGGGAAGTCTCGGAACCGTAGGTTCTGAGAAGGTGCAGGGGGTGGGATTTGAACCCACGAACCCCTACGGGACAGGCTCCTGAAGCCTGCGCCTTTGACCAGGCTCGGCAACCCCTGCCCGCTATTAAAGGCTTTTCATGAAAAGGTTTAAGAGTTACTGTTCCGATTATGGGTTTCGGAGGAGTTTGCCTAAATGCCGACGCATGGTTCGCTTTCAAAGGCTGGAAAGGTGCGTTCCCAGACGCCTAAAGTTCAGCCTCTTGATAAGAGGAGGCCTGCGCCTAGGTTTAGGAATAGGCGCAACTACGAGAAGCGTATTATGCTTCAGCGGAAGCCTGGACAGAACTGGGTTTAGCCTTTTAGCCGTTTAAGCGTTTAAACCTTTTATCCTCTTTCCGGCTTAGTTTTAGGTCATGCAGTGCGCAGACCTTGTCATTCTGAATGCCAATGTTGTCACTTTGAATGCCGGGAAGCCTAGGGCCGAAGCCTTAGCAATCCGTGACTGTAGGATAGTGGCTGTTGGCTCTGAGGCTGAAATCCGCAAATACATTGGCAGCGAAACGAAGGTTTTGGATGTAAATGGCAAAACTGTTGTTCCGGGTTTTGTGGATTGCCATGTGCACATGACTGGTTTTGGGCAGCACTTGCAGACTTTGGATTTGCGGAATGTTGGCTCAATAGAGGAGATGAAAGGGAAAATCCGCGAGTATGTGGAGCGGCATCCCGAAAAAATTTGGATTCTCGGCGGAAGATGGGACCATGAACGTTTCAGTGAAAAGCGGCTTCCTACGCGTTGGGATTTAGATGAGGCTGTGCGGGATAAGCCCGTCTTCATCATTAGGGTTTGTGGACACATCGGAGTTGCGAACACTAAAGCCTTGGAGTTGGCTAGGATAGGGAGAGAAACCGTTGTGAAGGGCGGCGCGATAGACAAGGATGCTGCCAGCGGCGAGCCTAACGGGGTTTTGAGGGAAAACGCCCTAAACCTTGTTTGGCGGGTTGTTCCAAAGCCAAGCTTGGCGGAACTTGAGGAGGCTTGTCTGCAGGCTTGCCGTAAGGCTGTTGAGAACGGCTTGACTGGAGTGCACTGGATTGTTGACTCGGCGGATGAGATTCGCGCCATTCAGAAACTTTACAGTGAGGGAAAACTGCCACTACGAATTTACTTGGGAATTCCGGTTAAGCTTCTAGACGAACTTGTTGGGCTTGGTTTGGTTACTGGTTTTGGAAACGATATGGTTCGCCTTGGATTTGTTAAGATTTTGGCTGACGGCTCACTCGGAGCACGAACGGCAGCTTTAAAACAGCCCTACACGGACAAGCCTGAAACAAGTGGCATGCTAATTTATTCTCAGCGCAAGCTCAACAGGCTTGTTTTGAAGGCTCATAGGGCTGGTTGGCAGTTGGCTGTCCACGCCATAGGCGACAGAGCCATAGAATCCGTCTTGAAGGCTTTTTCCAAAGCCTTGAAAAGGTTTCCGCGTGAAGGCCATAGGCATAGAGTTGAGCACTGTTCGGTGCTTAATCCGAGGCTTATCCGGCGCATGAAGAGGCTTGGTTTAATTGCTTCTGTTCAGCCCCATTTCATTGTTTCTGATTTTTGGGTTGTGGACCGCGTTGGCACTGAAAGAGCCCGGTGGGTTTATCCTTTCAAGACGCTGTTAAAGTCTGGTGTGGTGGTGGCTTCCGGCTCAGATTGCCCCGTTGAGCCCATAAGCCCGATTCTTGGAGTTTGGGCTGCTGTAGCAAGGAAAAGTTTTGTTGAGGAAAGCCTAACTGTTGAGGAGGCGCTTAAAACCTATACTTTGAATGCTGCCTATGCCTCCTTCAGTGAGAAGGAAACTGGCACAATTGAGCCTGGAAAGCGGGCAGACCTAACGATGCTTTCTGAAGACATATTTAAAGTCCCGCCGAACAAGATTAGGGATGTTAGGGTTGAGATGACCATTGTCGGCGGAAAGGTTGTTTATGAAAGGAAAGAGGAAAAGCCTTAATCCTTAAACCTTTAAATTTTGAAAGGTTTATTCATATCGCCAACAACTAGTTTAGGGAGCTGGCTGGCATGGCTGAAGGTAAGAGTGTTCGGGAAAGGCTTACGCGGGAGGTTAAGGAGCTCGCCCTAAAGTCTGATGCAAGCCTTGTTGGTGTTGTTTCCGCAGAGGTTTATGATTCTCTGCCAAAGGTTTTGGTGACCTGGAAGGTTCAGGAATATTCAAAGAAGGCGTCTGAGGTTTTGCCCGAAGCCAAGTCCATAGTTGTTTTTGGCTATCATGTTTGGGATGACATGCTTGAACTTGCCATTAGAAAGGGTGATGGTTGGGTTTATCCTGGATATTTCCCCTTGAACGTGGTGGTGCAAACGGTTAGGAGCCATCTCGATGGGATGGGCTTCAAAACGGCTTCGGCTGAGGGCTTGTCCTATAAGCGTTTAGCCCAACTTGCCGGTTTTGGATGTTATGGAAAAAATGCTTTAATAATTAATCCTGTTTTTGGTCCGTGGATTCGTTTTGCCGCGGTTTTAACGGATGCTGAGCTTTTGACTGATGAGCCCTTTGAAAGGGACCTTTGTGTTGGCTGCGAAGAATGCGTTAGGGCTTGTCCTGTTGGAGCTTTGTCTCCCTATAAAATTGATGTTGGCAAATGTCTTGTGGGTTTGCGTCTCTTAAATAGGGGTGGAGCTGAGGCTGATGAGAGGTTTAGGCTTTATGAGCCTTCCTTCACTGAGAATGCCCATTTGATGTGTATGGAATGCCAGAAAGCTTGCAGGTATGGTAGAAACTCCCATAGTTCTCTTTTCAAACGTTTACAGTTTTAGAGTGTTTATGTTTATCTACAAGTCACGCTAGAGTGTATTTTGGTTGAATCTGGCTTATGTCGGAAGGGGCTGTTAGGGAAATTATAGAGGCTTTGATGCTTATTCCTTCACCTAGCCCAGAGGATGTAAACCGCGTTAAAATGCGTGTTGCCGCCAAGCATAGCCTTGGAAGGATTCCTTCAAACCCTGAAATAATTGCGGCTTTGAAAACTCCTGAGGAGAGGGCTAAGCTTCTTGCTGTTTTGCGGAGGAAAGCCACTAGGACTATTTCTGGTGTGACTGTTGTGGCTGTTATGACCCAGCCCTATCCATGTCCCCAGCCCGAGCCCTGCGCTTACTGTCCTGGCGGTCCTCCTTTTGGTGTGCCTCAAAGCTATACTGGTTTTGAGCCCGCCGCAATGCGGGGTTTGCAGAACGCCTTTGACCCTTATTTGCAGGTTAGGAGCCGCATTGGGCAGTTGGAGGCTATTGGGCATAGGGTGGATAAGGTTGAACTCATAATCATGGGTGGGACTTTTCCAGCCACGCCAGAGGCGTACCAAACATGGTTTGTTAAGCGTTGTCTAGACGCCATATGCGGTGTGGATTCCCAAAATCTTGAAGAGGCTAAGCGGTTGGCGGAAACAAGCCGCATAAGGAATGTTGGGATTACTGTTGAGACGCGTCCAGACTGGGCTAAGGAAAGCCACGTGGACAAAATGTTGGATATGGGCGTTACACGCGTCGAGCTGGGCGTTCAAAACCCAGACCATGAGATTTATAGGCTTGTTGGCAGGCGACACACGGTTCAAGATGTGATTGAGGCTACGCGGATACTGAAGGATGCTGGATTAAAAATTGTTTATCATATGATGCCTGGACTGCCCGGCTCAAGCATGGAGAAGGATTTGATTGTTTTCCGTGAAATTTTTTCTAATTCAGCCTATAAGCCTGACATGATTAAGATTTACCCCTGCCTAGTTTTGAAGGGCACTAAAGCCTATGAGTGGTTTTTGCGGGGCGAGTATAAGCCCTACACGACCGAAGAGGCGGCTAGGCTTATTGTAGAAGTCAAGAAGATTGTTCCGCCTTGGGTTCGAATAATGCGGGTTCAACGCGACATTCCAGCCCCCCTCATAGTGGCTGGCGTCAAAATGAGCAATCTCCGCCAGCTTGTCCAACAAAAACTGAAGGAGCAGGGGTTAAGGTGCAGATGCATAAGGTGCAGGGAGGTTGGACACCGCTTGTTGGCGGACGGCGTGAAACCAGACCCGGAAAAGGTTAGGATTTTGACAACGCGTTATGAGGCTTCTGAAGGCGAGGAAATCTTCATTTCAGCAGAAGACACGGAAAATGATGTTTTGATAGGCTATTTACGCTTGCGTATTCCATCCGAAAAGGCGCACAGACCAGAGATTAAGGCGGAGCCGTGCAGCATAATCCGCGAATTACATGTTTATGGACCAGTCGTGCCTGTTGGCAAACGCTTGCCGAAGGCTTGGCAGCACAAGGGTTATGGCGCTATTCTGCTAGGCGAGGCGGAGCGCATAACCCGCCAAGAATACGGTTTCCGAAAGATACTTGTTATAAGTGCGTTGGGCACAAAACAATACTATAAAAGGTTTGGATACACATACGAAGGGCCATACATGGCAAAAATATTGGAGAATTGAATATGAGCCAAAATGAGGCGCTTTCTGGATATAGGGGGCTAGCCCTTAAAACCCTCCAGAACATTAACGCGGAAATTGGTGATTTGATTCGCATTACTAAGGGCGGTCAAGTCTATGAGGGTGTTTTGATTCCTCGTTCCGAGTATGGCGATGACAAGCACATTGTGATTAAGCTGCGAAGCGGCTACAACATTGGCGTTCGCCTAACCCCAGACGCCAAAGTGGAAAAAATTGGAAAAGGCGAGAAGCCAGCCTTTGTGGCTCCTCCTTTGCCAGAGCAGAATCCACAGTTGCCAAAGGTCTCCATTATTAGCACTGGCGGCACCATTGCCAGTCGTGTGGATTATCGCACTGGGGCTGTTCGTCCAGCCTTGTCGGCAAGCGACTTGTACAGCGTAGTTCCAGAGTTAGCCAACATAGCCCGCGTAGACGCCCAAATATTGTTCAGCCTTTACAGCGAAAACATTACGCCAGCCCACTGGACGGAAATGGCGAAAACTGTGGCTGAAAAAATCGAGGAGGGCGTGGACGGCGTAGTAATAGCCCACGGAACAGACACAATGGGTTATTCGGCTGCAGCCCTAAGCTTCGCTTTGCAAAACCTCCCAGTCCCAGTCATTTTTGTCGGCTCGCAGCGTTCTGCAGACCGTCCAAGCTCAGATGCAGCCACAAACTTGACGGGTGCTGTTTTAGCCGCTGCCAAAGCACCCTTTGCAGAAGTGACAGTAGCCATGCACCAAACAATTTCGGACACAGCCATAGTGCTCCACCGCGGCACCAAAGTCCGCAAATGCCACACAAGCAGACGCGACGCCTTCAAAACAGTAAACGCCCAACCCCTCGCTAAAATAGAAGAAAACCGTGTGGTTATGCTTACGGAAGACTATCAGAGGCGAGACCCAACGCGGAAGCCCATTGTGAAGGCAAACTTCAGCGACAAAGTCGCCCTAATCAAATTTTACCCGGGCATGAACCCAGCAGTAATGGACTGGTATGTGGATAACGGCTACAAAGCAATAGTTCTGGAGGGCACAGGCTTGGGACACGTTTCAAGCCGCCTCTTCCAGCCGATAAAGCGTGCAGTGGACGGTGGCGTTTTGGTGGCTATGGCTTCCCAGTGCATATGGGGAAGGGTAAACATGAACGTTTATGATACTGGAAGGGACTTGCTGGCATTGGGCGTGATTCCGCTGGAGGATATGCTGGCGGAAACAGCCACCGTCAAACTCATGTGGATATTCGGACAAACCAGCAACCCAGAAGAGGCCAAACAACTTCTTAAGGCGAATATTGCTGGCGAGTTTTCCAAACGCACAGTATACGGGGAGGAAAAACAATGACAAACAATATAGATTATACACGAATTGGCTTAAAAGTGGGCTTGGAAGTCCACCAGCAACTAGAAACGCAGACAAAACTCTTCTGCGCATGCAAACCAGAACTATTCAAAGAAGAGCCAGAAATCACTTTTCTAAGGCGTTTGAGACCAACCCAAAGCGAGCTCGGCCAAATAGACCCAGCAGCCTACTTCGAATTCCAAAAAGGCGTAAAAATCTTGTATGAAGCGGATAGGCAAACCGCTTGTCTAGTGGAAATGGATGAGGAGCCACCCCACCCGCTGAACATGGAGGCTGTGGAAATAGCCCTAACAGTGGCTTTAATGATGAACGCCACCCCGGTGGACGAAATCCACGTAATGCGCAAAACCGTCATAGATGGCTCCAACACCACGGGTTTCCAGCGCACATGCGTCATAGCCCTAAACGGCACAATAAAAGTTGGCGAAAAAACAGTCCCAATACAACACATAAGCCTAGAAGAAGACGCAGCCCGCAAAACAGGCGAAGAAGGCACGGTTATACGCTACCGCATAGACCGACTGGGCATATCACTCATCGAAATAGCCACGGCGCCAGTAATAAACACGCCAAAGGAAGCCGGCGAAGTAGCCCTAGCCATAGGCAAAATTCTCCGGGCCACAGGACGCGTAAAACGGGGACTTGGCACAATACGCCAAGACCTAAACGTTTCCATAAATGGCGGAGCCCTAACAGAGATAAAAGGCGTCCAAGAACTCGAACTCATCCCACTGGTTGTAGAATACGAAGTGCAGAGGCAACTAAACCTAATGAAGATAAGCGAAGAACTAAGACAAACCGGAGCTACCCCAGAAACTCTAAAAGAAGAGTTCTTCGACGTTACTGAGGTTTTAAGCCAAACGGCATGCAGAGTCATACGCAAAGCCCTAGAAAAGGGACACGTGGTTTTAGCTGTTAAACTGCCAAATTTTGGAGGTTTTTTGAAGCGTGAACTCATGCCGGGCATACGCCTAGGAACAGAAATGGCTGACCACGCAAGGTTCTGGGGACGCGTAGGCGGAATATTCCACACAGACGAGCTTCCAGCCTATGGCATAACAGCCCAAGAAGTCGAAGCCTTGAGAAAGGCTGTGGGCGCCAAAGAAAAAGACGCGGTGGTTTTTGTGGCAGATGCGAGGGAAAATGCTGAAGACGCTTTGAGGGCTGTTATTGAAAGAGCCCGGGAAGCCATAAAAGGCGTTCCAGAAGAAACAAGAGCCGCAAACCCAGATGGAACAACCCGTTATATGCGTCCAAGACCTGGGGCAGCCCGCATGTACCCTGAAACAGACATACCGCCAATACAGGTGACAGAAGAGCTCATAAACAGCATCCGCCAACGCCTACCAGAACTCCCAGAACAGCGACTTGAGAGGCTGATGCGCGAATACTCCTTAAACCAGAAGCTTGCCAAACAGATCATGGAATCGGAGTGCACGGAACTCTTCGAAACCATAGCCAAAGAAAGCAAGGTTACACCAACAACAATTGCCGTTTTCCTAACAGAAACCATGAAAGCCCTAAAAAGAGACGGCATACCCGTCGAAAAAGTTTCAGAAACAAAAATAAGGGAGGTTTTTAAGGCTTTGGGAGCTGGAGAAATCACGAAAGAAGCCCTTCCAGACATTGTGGCTTGGCTATCAAAGAATGAGGACAAAACTGTTATGGAGGCGGTTGAAAGCCTAGGGCTGAAGACGCTGACGAAAGAGGAGTTGGAAAAAATTATAGATGGCATAATAGCCAAAAACAAGGATTTAATCGAGAAGAGTAGGGCAAAAGCCTTCGGCACAGTCATGGGGCTGGTTATGAAGGAGGTTAGGGGGAGGGCAAACGCCGAAACAGTAAGCGAACTAATAAAGCAAAGGCTGGCGAAAAAAGCCTAGCCCAAAACGTCTATCTGTATTTCTCCAGCGGAATTATCTTTTCCTGCACTGGTTTTAGGCTTTCGCCACAGTATGGGCATATGTTAAATTCTGGAAGCACCGGCTTGCCGCATACAATGCAAACTTTTGGATATTTGAGCTTCTCCTCAAAGCTCTTAATCTCCCTCTTCAAGTGGCTGAGCTCAGCCTTAATCTTTTCCAAGCCTTCCTTGAGAGGTTGAATCTCCTTAACCTCGGCTCTTATGTTGTAGATTACATCCTTAACATGGGACAAGATTTCATTGTTCATTTCAACAGTCTCGTTCATGGCGTCCAACAATTCGCTTTTCTGCTCCAGAAGCTGCGACTCAACCATGCTCTGCTTTTTTGCGTCTGAAAGCACTTTGTTTAGGAAGGCTTCCACTGGGTTTTGGAAGGCTATGGCGCATGTTATGCCCCAAAGGATGAAGGTTGCCGTGGCGCTTATTAGGAAGTAGATGGGCGGCGTTATTGCCTCAAGCTTTTCCTTAGTCAGCGGGTAAAGTTGCAAAAGTGTGATGGGCTTGTTGAAGAGTAGGGCGTTTGCGGCGTCGATTAGGTGGGCTGCCGCTATGACGGTTAACGTGCTGAAAATCCACACGCCTATTCCCTTTTTTGTCAAGGCTTGTGCCTCTTTCAAGTATATTACATCTTAATATTTAATACGATATTTCGCTTTCCGAAATATATCAAAACACGTAAATCCTAAAAGGAGAACAAAACCAATCATATAGGTGTGGTTAATTTGGGTGGGAGAGCGGCTAAACCATCAGAGGGGGAGTTTTCATTTCGCGTTAAGGTCGGTGACTACGAGGTTGAGGTTAAGGGCTTAAGGGATGACGTTCTAAAGACTGTTCGCGACTTGCCAAATCTCATGCCAGATGTCAGCAGAGCCTTCGAAAACCTAAAGCCAAAAACCGCGGCAACCGTTATCGTTAAGACTCCAGTTTCAACGGTGAAGGAGGAGTCTCCCGTAGAGAAATATCCAAAAATTCCAAAGGTTGAAAGCTGCAGCGAGGCTGTTCTGAAGATTCTTGAAAGCGACTGGGGGAAGTGGCGTCCAAGAACCTTGGCAGAGCTTAAGGCGGCTTTGGCAGCTAACAACTTGAATTTTGCTGGGCGGACTTTGGCTGGGGACTTGCTTGGGCTTGTGCGTAAAGGCGTGGTAAGGCGTTGGAAGACTGATAAGGGTTATGTTTACATCCTCGCTGAAAAGGAGGTTTTGACCCAAAAGGAGGAGACAGCATGAAAAGGGTGGAGGTCCACATTAAAACTTCCTTTGGCGAGATAGTTGTGGAGGGCGAAAATCCCCAAGAGGTTTTAAGCCTCCTAGAGGCTTTTCCAAAGGATTTTGTGGAAAACGTTTCAAGCATGGTTTCCAGCAAGCTTGTCCCATCGGCGGCAGTTCAGCTTAAGGGCATTATAGAATTTACAACTGAGGGCCCGGTGCTGATAACCCGCGAGAAGCTGACGCATTATGAGGCTATTGGGCTTATTTTGTACGCTTCTGAGGGGAGGCAGAACACAGCCACACAGGTTCAGAAGCTTCTAGAGTCCAGCGGCATAAAATGTATGGTTCCAGCCCGCCTAAACGAGATGGTTAAGCGTGGCCAAGTTTTTAAGCCAGACCCGAAGAGGCCGGAGTTTAAGTTGACAGTTCAGGGCGAGAGATGGATTGAGGATGAGGTTTTGGCTAGGCTTAGAGGGAAACTAGGTTGACAGCCGAAGAAGCCAAAATAACTGTTAGCGTTAAATATGGCGGTGTGGAGCAGACTTTTTCCGGCAGCCTTGAAGAGGTTTGGGCTGCCCTAAACAAGTTTTTCAGCGAGTTAATCCCAGCCTTCCAAATCGCGAAGGCTTTGGTCTTAAGCGTGGATATGCAGAAGCTTGTTGAGGACTGTAAGGGTTTGGTTGGCTTTGCCGATAATATGCCACATTTGCTTGTTCCGAAGGAGAAGCTGACGGATAATGAGACTTTGGCGTTGAACCTTTTAGCCGCCCATATCGGCTTTAGGCTTGGAATGCTGAAAACTGATGTGTTAACCCGCGAGGAGCTTCAGGCGAAACTGGGCAAGAACCCGAAGATAACGAGCACACGGCTCGGCGAGCTGGTGAAGAGCGAAATAGCTGAAAAAACGAGTGAGGGCGGATATCGCATAACAAGTTTTGGCGTTTTCCAGATGCAGAAAGAGTGGCTTCCGAAGATTAAGGCTAAGCTTGGCTTGTAGGCTGCACGCCCTCTAACCATGCTTCTTTAGGATTTCCTCTTCATCCTTGACTATCTGGTCTGAGCATAGGTAGGCGACTAGTTTTTGGCTTATGACTGGTTTTCCATCCTTCAGCGGATAGGCGTATGGAAGGTAAACCTCCGCATGCTCGTCCAGCCTCAGAGACAAGCCCTTTTTGACGGGAATTTTTTCCAGTGATGTTCCATCGCTTACGAGTTTTGCCACGTAAACGGCTCCGTCAATGGAGAACTGACCTTTGCCGATGTTCCGTGCTGTGGCTTTTGGAAAACGTTTTGTCAAAAGTTTTGTGGTTCTGCCCTTCGGCGGGTGGTCGCCTAAAATTCCGCCAATTATGACTGCGTCTTTGCCGGCGAAGTCTTCTGGCTTTAGTGGCTCTTCAGCTTTAGGGTCTAAAATTATGACTTTTTCTGGGCTGAAAATTTCTGCTGCGCTTTTCTCTTCGACTTTTCCAAGCCTTGAAAGTTTTATGGCGTCGCTTTTCTTTTTTACGTTTGTGAATATTAGGCGTTTTTTGCCAACAATTTCTGAAGCGTGCTCATACTCGTATAGAAGCCACTTGCCAGTTTCGGGTTCCAGGTGTTCGATTACGAAGAGGGGTTTCATGGCTTGTCACTGGGCATATGGCATTTTGGCTTTGGAGGCGTTTAGTTTTTATGCTTTTGCCATTGTATATTGGTTTTAAAAGAGGCGTTTGAGGTTTGAGGGTTCCGCGAAGAGTCTACTATTTCGTTTTGGCGGTTGCCGTATTAACCTTGCTTTGGATTTTAACCCTTCCAGCCATTCTACCAGAGGACATCCGCGAGGCTTACATGAACTATTTTAGGATTGTCCGCGCCCTAACAGTCATAATTGTCGGAGTTTTGGCACTGGAGGTTGTGGCTTCTGTCATAACAAGGAGGTTTAGGCATCTTGGCAGGGAAGTTTACCTCATCAGAAACGTTGTCTTGGTGATCGGCTACATTGTGCTTGGACTAATGATTTTAGCGATTTTCGAAGTAACAGGTGTGACGGCGGTGGCAGGCGCCACCGTTTCAGGTCTCATCATTGGTTTGGGCTTGCAACCAATACTGGCAAACCTGTTCGCCGGCTTAATAATTCTTGGAACAGGCTTTCTCAGACCTGGCTCTGAAGTGAAAATTTCTGGGGGCTTGCCCTTGTCAACAGTGTCTTTTCCAGCCTACAAGATGTTTAGTCGAGACGAGTTTATACCCACCTTGAAGGGCGTCGTTGTGGAGGTGGGACTGCTTCACACCAAAATTTTGTCTGACAGCGGCGAGATTGTGAAGATTCCCAACAATTTGGCTTTTTCCAGCAGCATCGTAATGGAGGAGAAGGAAGAACCCAAAACCGTGCGCGTAAGATACGAGTTTCCAGTGGAGTACGACCCAGACATGGTTCTGGCAAGGCTTCAAGAAGCCATAAGCCAAGAATTAAAGGATTTCAGGGTTTACGTTGAAGAGCAGAGCGACAAAAACTACTATATAGTCCTTGTTTTGGCGACAACGCCTCCAAACGCCAAAGTTAGAGAGTGCAGGTCAAGGCTGCTTAAACAGATAATAAAGGTTCACAGAGAACTTATCAAACAGAAATAACAGCCTAGAAGTCAATTTTAGGAAGTTTTCAACTGATAAATTTAATAGCCCTTCCCTCTAGAATTTTTCGACGCTTTGGCACCATTTATGTCCTAACAATATCTTAGAAGAGAAGGGTAAGCTTTCCCATGCTGAAGAGTTAGGCGACATAATAATTCATTTCAGCGAAGATGGAAAACCTCTATTTATGGAGATTCTCAGAGCCAGTAAGATTGTGCCTTTAATGGTGGAAGGCCTAGCCAAAAAGAAGTCACGGTGACTTAACGTTTATTTGCTTCACGGCGGTGGTCTTTTCTGCGCATATTGGTATCTGCGGGGTTTTTCCGTCGGGGTTAGTATGCCCTTTCTCTTGGTCCTATGTAGTGGATTAAGATTGTTTTCTCATCCCATAAAACTTGGTAAACTATCCGCAGATTGCCAATTCTAATTCTATAAGTGTTTTCGTAGCCTTGAAGTTTGCAGACATCAGTTTTCCTAAATGGTATGGGGTCGGTTTTTAGGGTCAAAATAACCGTTTTGATGTTTTGCTTTTGTTTTTCGGTTAATTTTGCAAGTTTCCTTAAGGCTTTCCGCTTAATTTTTATGGCGAA